>JAEEGL015948328.1_pt1 | contig 10308 bp, 9 predicted proteins | sample 9134231 | NCBI WGS metagenome assembly JAEEGL01 (sample SAMN16246548, study PRJNA631951) | gut metagenome | biome: gut microbiome; feature: rumen; material: fiber-attached | host: Bos | place: Iran: Karaj | collected 2018-10
CGCGGCGACCGCGAGGATCGCGCCGATCCACGCGAACGCGCGCGCCGCCTTGCTGGCCGCTGCCGCCTTGTCCATCTTGTCGAGCGTGTCGTTGATCTTGCCCATGCGGTCCTTGTGCTCGGTCGCAAGCGTGTCCTTCTGGATCTCGATGCGCTCCTTGGCCATCTCCAGCTGCCTCTCGTCGTTGTCGAGCTGCAGGTAGGAGATGAGCTTCTCGAGGTTTGCCTCGAGCGCCTTGACGTCGTCGGGGTTGTCAAGCGCGGGAATCGTCGTCGCGCCGGAGGGCTTGCCCGGATCCTGCACGTCGTTCGCAAGGGCTGCGGTCACCGTAATCCCGCGGCCGGCGAGAAGGCTCGCGACGGCCTTTATGGAATCGTTGAACTTGATGCTGTTGCCCGTCACGGTCGCAAGATTGGCGGCCGAGTCGGTGTAGACGGGCCTCTGTGGGGCCTGGGTGTTAACTCCTGGGATTTCGGATGACATGGTTTTCTCTCCCTTCTAACGTTGTTTCTGCCGTGTTTACACGCAAGACGCGAGAAGGTTACGCCTTCTTCGCGTTTTTCTCGTCCTCGGCGGCAAGCTCGGCGAACGCCTCCTCGCCGACGAGCTTCCGCAGCTCCGCGGCCTTGGCGCGGTATTCGCGCCCGAGCTCGGAGTCCTTCGGACAGAACATCTCCAGCGCCTCCAGCGAGCTCGCCGCGTTGCGCTTGTCGCCGAGCGCGAGGAAGCACTCCGCCGCGTGGAGCTGCGGCTTGGGGTTCTCGAGGTCCAGGAACGACGCGTAGCCGTACGCCTGGACCGCGTTGACGTAGTCCTTCTTCACCTGGCGGACCGCCCCGACGCCCATCCAGTACTTGGCGTTAAGGTGGTCGAAGAGCGCGAGGAAGTTGAAGAGCTTCTCGGCCTCGTCGTACTTGCCGGTGCGGTAGTAGTTGAACGCGATGGAGTAGACCGCCTCCATCTCCGCGTTGGTGATTCCCTTGAGCTCCTTGACCGTCGAGCCTTCGAGGAACTTCTTTGCCGCCGCCGCGATGTCCTCCTGGGTTATCTGCGCCATGATTACGTTCTCCTGTCTTTTTTGTCGGTGGTGTTCTTGTTTCAAGCCTTGACTTCGCTGTTGCCGTCGATTGTCTGCATGACGGCCGCGTCCAGCTTGTCCAGCGCCTCCCTGATGATCGTCATCGGGTCGCTGGCGAGCTTCTCGGCCTCCTTGCGGAGGTCCCTGGACTCGCTGTCGTGGACCTCGCCGGAACTGACGTCCTCGGCGGACGCGCGCGCCGCGATGGCGGCGGCCGCTACGGAGAGGGCCTTCTCGCCGATGATGGCGATCTGCTTCGCCTCGGCGGACGCGGCGGACGCGACCTCGCCCTTGAGCTGCAGGATGCGGTTCTTGTCCTTGACCGCGTCCGCGTAGGCCGACTTGGCGGCCGCAACCGTCGTCGCGTCCTGGTTGACGAGCGCGTTCGCCGCCGCCAACTTCCTCTCGGAGGCCTCAAGGCGCTGCTTCGCCGCCCTTATGGCGGCCTCGTTGTGCTCGGAGGAGTTGTTGAGCCTCTGGAGCTCGGCCGCGTCGGCGTCACGCTGGCGCCTCGCGGCCTCGGCCTGCTTCCTGTGGTCCTCTCCGTCCTCCTGGGCCCGCTTGACGGCCTCGTCCAGCTCCTGGATCTTCAGGTCCATGAGCGTCATCGCCTGGCTGCCGTTTTCAATGCCGTACTTGGCGTAGAGCCCGCTCAGCTCGTTGTTCGCGCTGACAAGCTGCGCATCCGCCTTCATGATCTCCTCGAACGCCGCCTTCTGTGTCGCATTGAACTGGACGTTCAGCGCGTCGAGGAGCGTCATCACCGCGGAAATGCGGAGCTTCGCGACATCGGAGCGGGTGTTCTCGCTCTCGCCCTTCACCTGGGCGACGAGCTTCTCGAGGTCGGTGGCAAGGCCAGAGGTGACGCTGAGAGACGACGAACCAAGGATCGGCGCAGGGGTCGAGGCGATTGCGCCGAGGTTTTCGCGGACGGATTCGGCCTGCGCCGCGACGTTCGTCGCGCTCGGCCTTTCTAGGTTGATGTCGATAGCCATAGCTGGTGTTCCTTTCTACCCCCTATTACACCTCAGATGTGAAAAGGTTTCATCATCATGCCAAATTTTCTCTGGCGCTCCGAGAGCTCGTCGCCGCTGCGAGCGTCCAGATGCGACGCCGCGGGCGCCGAGAGAGCCTCGCGCGCCCAGTCGTAGCCGTCGGACTCCCCGCCGCCGTAGTCGGGCATGTCGTCCTCTATCGGCTCAAGCCCGCGCCGCGCAAGCTCTCGGTTGACGGCCTCGCGCTGCTCGGGCGAAAAGCGGAACTTGAGGACCTGCTCGCGCGTGAGTCCCTGCTTCTCGAGCATCCTGTCAGTCTCCGCAATGCGCAACCGCGCCGCATCCACAAGACGCTCGGATTCCGCTATCGTCTTGCGTATGCGCGCGAGATACGCCTCTGTGTCGTTCTGCCGCTGGTCAGCCATACTCCATTATTATACCAAAATCGCCCGCCGCAGACGCAGGAAATCGAAAAAAACTGACTACCCAGTTTCTGCGAGATATGGTCCTCTCCCTATTGCATCACATGTCAAGTCTCGAGCTCACTGCCCGGCTACGGCGCGTCGGCGACGACCGGCGTCGTCGTGGAAGTGCCGTCGAGCGCGACGGTGGTCTCCCAGCTGAACTTGAACGGGAAGCCCTTCGGCTCGGAGTAGTGGATCGTCACCGCGCCCGTCTCGTCGTTCTTCGTGAGGGTGTACGTGAGCGCCATGTGCTCGGCGCCGACGCCGCCTACGATGCCATGCTGCGGCAGGATCGACATGATCGGAGCATGTGCGCCCTGCGCGAGCCCGCGCATGACGGTGTTCGCCTGCTCGACGTGGACCTTGCCGCAAAGGCTTTCTATCTTGTCGGCGATGTGGGCGTTCGCCGCCTTGTTCCCGTCGCCTATGGCGCATTGTATGGTTTCGCCGCCGATCTTGACGGTGAAGAAGCAGTTCTCGACGGGGATGGCCTTCTGTCCGCTCCCGGCGTAGGCCACGTTGCTCGGACGGCACAGGTCGCCAAGCATGAACTTCCGACCGCCATTCGTGGTGCCGTCTATCTGCTCGATTGCCATCTGGGTGGAGGATATGTCGCCTAGCGCGGCGGGCTTCTTGCCTGTCGCAACGGCTTCCATGGCCTCGGCGACGGTGACGCCTGTCTCCGTCAGGATGGACCCCACTTCCATGAGCTTGCCTGGCGAGTCGGAGTACAGCTCGTAAACGCGGTTCTGGATGGCATTGTCGACCTCTCGCGACGTGGCATCGGGCGGCAGGTTGAGATCCGGGGTGAGGATCGCGTTGAGATGCGAGCGGTCAAGGTTGCCCGTGGCCATGAGACTGGCCACTTCGTCGAAGTGCCGGAGAATGCGGGCAAGATAGCCGCCGTTGTCGCGGAGAGAGGACAATCCCCCGCCCGGCCTTTCGGCTACAGGCGGTTCAACGGCCTTGAACGCGGCGTAGACGACCTGGCGCTTGGCGGGCGAAAGCTTCATGAGCGTGCCGGTGCAGCCGCTGCCGTTGCCGCGCGTAAAGAAGTTGACGGCGTCGTTGTTCTCGATGCCGAAGAGCCGTTCCGGATCGGGCTCGTCGAGATCGATGTCGGGCCTTATGGCCAGGTCCTGGAACACGAACAGCTCGTAGCCCACAAGGCCATTGGCGGGCACGTAGGTCTTTCCGGCGTGCGCCTTGGTAGGAGTGTCGAACTTCTCGCCGTCCACGTCGGCGGAGAGGTTGGCGTACCACTGGGCGAACTTGTCCATGAGGGCGAGTCCGGCGCGGAAGCCCTCCGCGCTTTCCGTGAACCTCCCGCCGTAGCTCATCAGGCGCGACGCCTTGCTCGCCGGGTCCAGCGCGGCGGCGAGGGCGGCTTCGTCGGTGGCGTTCGTCGCGGCCTTGTAGAGCGCGAACGTCTTGGCTATCTTCGGGAGCTCGCTCTGGTTGTACCCCGCCGCGATCGCGCGCGCCGCGCACTCGCCCGCGAGGAACGAGCGCTCGACGATCGCGCCGAGATCCCGCCCGAGCGCCATCATGAACGGCTGGGCGGGGTACGTAGCGGACTCGGCGTCCGCGTATCTCGTCCCGACGACGGACTCGGTAAGGAACCTGGCGAGCGGCACTTCCATCTCCGGCCTGGAGAGGACGACCAGATCCATCATGACCGTCGTGAAGCCAAACAGCTCGTCTGGCCCGACTTCCCTGCCGGCCTCGGCGTCCGCCTCGAACGCCTTGTTCGTCACGGCGGTGACTGCGTCGTTGATTTCGCGCATGGCATCGAAGACCTGATCCTTCGGCGCGTTGGAGGCAAGCAGCCCGGACAGCCTGTCTGTAGAAATCGACTTTGCCGCGGCAACCATCCTGTCGATGTCGATATAGTCCACCTTTCTCAAGGCGAGGACCATCGACTTGGCCGCCGCCTTCGCCTCCGCCGTGACGCCGGATGCGTCGATCTTGTCGAAGAGCCGCGTGCGCTCGCCTACGTACGCGTCGACGAGCTTCTTGTACTCGGCTTCGATTTCCTCGTCGGTGCTTGCCGCGTTCACGCGGTTGCAGATGGCTGTGTTTAGTGCGCCGCCCTTCGTGAGAAGGCGGGTGAGGTTCACCCCTTCGCCAGACAGGCTCTGCACGGGGACGCCGAGCTTCTTGGCCAGCGCCTCCTTCGCCCAGCCTTCAAGCGATTCTTCACAGCGTTTGCAGGCCGTCACCATGCGCGCGGAGTCGGCGACAACGTCCGCGTAGTCGTCGAGCACGGCGTCCGCCGCCTGCGGCGTAGGCGCGGCGAGGATGCGCTGCAGGACGGCGGGTTCGCGCGCCTGCAGCGCGTTTGAGACGCGGACCGGGTTTTTCACGTCCAGCCCCGCCGCTTTCAGGCGCTCCGCGACGCCTTTCTGGAACACGCGCTCGGCGCCGGTCTCGAGCGCCTCCCGGACGAACGGTCCGCGCAGGGATTCCACGGTAAGTCGCGAGGCGTTCGGGTCGTTCGCCCGCGCCATGATCGTCATGCTCGAACTGCGCGTAAGGGACGCAGGCGTTGCATTGTCGGGGAAGCCCGCCTCCCCGAAGCGCGCCCTCACCTCGAAAGTCGTGTCCTGGACGAGCTTCTGGAACGTCGCCGGCAGCCTTTCCACATGGTACTTCATGTCGGAGGAGACCTGCTCGTTGAATTGCCGGTCCGTGAGGGCGGGGATGTAGGCTTTCTCGAGGTCGAGGACGTTCGCATCGGGGGAGGCCTTGGACAAGGCCGTCTCGACGGGCGCGCTCGCGCGCAGCGCATCGCCTTCGAGGTCCATGCCTTCCGCCACGAGGTTCGCTGCGAACTCGATCGCGTCGGCGTTCTTGAGCCGGTTCACGACGGAGAGCGTCTCCGCGTCGTCTATGCCGCGGTCGTGCATGATCATGACGGCGACGGCCCTCGCCTTGAACGCGCCTTTCGGGTCGTTCGCGAGATTCGCCGCCCACGCGGCACGCTCTTCCGGAGTGGCGAGCGCCTTGAACTCGTCGCGAAACGCCAGCTCGTCCTGCGACGGACAATTGTTCATGCCGAGGCGGACGATTATGTCCTCAAGCTTGCGGACAAGCGCCTTTTCGGTGAGGCCGGAGGGAAGCACCACGCTCTTTCCGCCGGGAGCCGTCCACTGGACGGACGCCTTGACGTCGCGCGGACTGGCGTTGCAGCCGACGAGAACGGCGTCCAGGCATTCCCGGGCCGTCTCCAGCAGCTCCCTGCGGTCTTCGGACGTCACGAAATCGACGTCCCCCGCCAACACCGCCTGAAGGTTGTTGATCGACCTGTTCTCGACGACGTCGCGCCGCGTCGCAAGTTCGGCGTTCGCCGCCTCGCGGCTGGCCTTGCGCGAAGCGAGCGTCTGCTCGCTCGTGCCGGCGTGGATTTCCTGGCTGGTGAGCACCGTCCCCTCGCCGACGTGCTGGTTGATGGTGGCGGCGTTGCGGTCGAGGATGTCGCGGATTTGCTGGCGCGAAAGCGGCTTGATGCTGCGAGCATGGAGATCCTTGTCCACCGGCTTCGTAGGCGCAAGGCCCAGCTCCTCGCGAATGCGGTTCAGCTCGTCACCGCCCACGCCTCCGGACTTGAGCGCCCTGACGAAGGAGTTCTTGATCGCCAGGACTTCTTCATGGGAAATCTTGGTGGTGTTCAGGAACTTCATCGTGACATGGTTGTTGACCTTGTCGATTCCCGTTTCGCTCGTGAGCTTCACTTCGCCGGCGTTGTACTTGCCGGACGAAATGTCCTGGAACTGCCGAAGCGAGATGCTGACGTTGCCTAAGTTGATTGCCATTGCTTTGCCCTCCCTGTCATTCGAATTCCGCGTGGGTGCGTGAGAACCAAGTTGTCGCTGGATTCAGTCGAGGCAAAGCCGTGCAAATAGCCGCATTGGCGGCATTGAAGCCGCCAGCGCCAGTCTTTGCCTCAAGGCCTCTCGCGTTGCCCCCCATTCCGCCAGCATTCTACCATATCGACGAACGAAACGCAAGAACCTGGCGGGAAACAGCAAAAACGCACTGCCGGTTTCTACTCGAAACTGGGCATGGGCGGCGGCGACAGGCTGAAGGCGGAGCTCACAAGCCTGCCAAGGTCGTCGTCGCGCGCGAAGACAGACTCCGGGATCTCGCCGACGGACGGCTCCGCGTCCGGCAACTTCGGAGGCTGCTTCGTGGTAATCGTCACGTTGGACGAACGATGCGACGCACGCTCCGCATTCACGGCGGCGTTTCTCGCCCCGCCCGCCAGCTCAAGCTCGCGGCCGATGCCGAAATTGCCCAAATTGCCCTGGTTTATGTTGATATCCATGAATACCCACTCCTGTCTTGATTCTCGCTTCGTCTACACCCAGATTCTCACAAGGTTACACGCAAGTCGGCAAGAATTTCCCTAAGTTTCTCCTTCGCGCGGAAAATGCGAACTTTCACGAGGTTTTCCGTCGTGCCCATCTGCGCCGCAATGTCGCGGATGGAAAGTTCGCCTATCTGGAAGAGCGTATATGCCTCGCGCAGGATCGGCGGCAGCTTCGCAAACGCCGCCACTAGCCTCGTGCGCAACTCGGCGCGCTGCGCCCTGACCTCGGACGGCAGCTCGGACGGACCGACCGTGCCGGCGTCCTCCTCGCGGATCTCCTCGACGAACGTGAGCCGGCTTTCGTCCCGGGCGAGGTTCTTCCTCAGGTTGCGCGCGATGGTGAAGACAAGCCCGGAAACCGCCGCGTTGTCGTCGCGCAGGTCGTCCTTCATCTTCCACACCTTGAGAAATGTGTTCTGGACGAGGTCGCACGCCTCCGCGTAGTGGCTTCCGGTCGCGACAAGCCAGTTCGTCAGCTTCGGCGCAAGGACCCTGTAGTGTTCTTCGATTGTCATAAATCCTCCAGCGAGACGGAGTCGAGCTCCGCCTCCTCCTTTTTGGCGTCCTGGATCTGCTTGGCCCACTTGAGGACCTCGGCGACAGGTTCGATGAGCGAATCCGGGATGAACTCCTCCATCTTGCCCTTCGCGTAGAGCGCGCGGGCGAGAGGCTTGTCCTCGATGACCGGTATGCCCTCGGCGAGCGCCGTCTCTCGGATTATCTTCGCCGTCCGCCCGGAGCCGAGCGCGCAGATCCGCGGCAGCGGCGACTCCTCGGCGCGGTAGCGTATGCCGACGGCGAGGTGCGTCGGGTTGGTCACGACGACGCTCGAGCGCTTCGCGGCCTTCGCGGGCTCGGGTCCGTTCAGGATCTCGTCGCGGAACTGGCGCTGCGCCTGCTTGACCTCGGCGGACCCCTCCATCTCCTTGTACTCGCGCTTGACCTCGTCCTTCGTCATCATCATCTGCTTGGTGAAGCTGCGCCCCTGGAAGATGCGGTCAACTATCGCGATGAGGATGTAGCCGAAGGCCGTGTATATGGCAAGGCGCTTCAGCATCAGCTTGAGGCACGGGAAGATGTCGTCGACTGTCCCGTAGCACATTGTCAGCAGCTCGGGGACGCTCGCCCAGATGATCTTGTAGAGGAGGTAGCTCAAAAAACACACCTTGACGACGTTCTTCAGGAACTCGAAGAGGTTCTTCATGGAGAATATCTTCTTCGCCCCCTCGACCGGACTCAGCTTCTCGAGCTTCGGGATTATCGGCTCGAACGTGAAGAGAAAGCCCACCTGCGCGATGTTCCCGACGACGCCGACCACCGCCGCCACGAGCACGAAGAGAAACGAGTGCTTGCAGATGACGAGGCCCGTCATGCCAAGCGCCTCCTGCGTCGAGGCGAACGGGTCGCCGCCGAGCCGCTGGCCGACGAACCCGAGCAGCGCGGACGCATCGTCCATCAGCGCCACGCCCATCCAGCCGAGGACAGCGAAAAGGACGACGAGAATCGCCGTCGAGACTATGTCCTTCGACGTGCAGACCTGCCCCTTCTGCCGCGCGTCGCGCAGCTTCTTGGGCGTAGGCATCTCGGTCTTCTCTCCAGAGCTTTCAGCCATGTTTCGCCATCCGGCATTCTCCTTGGTTCGCCTGCCCCGACGCCGGCGGCATCGGGGAACGGCATTGCATTACAAACTCATATTTTACCAAATCCAGTGGCCGCCGCACAGAGGCAAGCTAACATCGGTTTCCGCGCCATTTCAGCATGGACAGCAGCACCGCGAGCGCAAGAAGAGGCTGGTAGTAGAGGCTCTTTACGAGCGAAAGGGATTCGACCTGGATGCCCAGGCCCTTCGCGACGCCCGTCGCGATCAGGATCTGCGCGCCATACGGCAGAAGCCCCTGCACGACGCAGGACGCCGTGTCGAGCACGGACGCCGCGCGCACCGGGTCTACCTTGAACTTCTCAGAGCACTCCCTCGCGATGGGCCCCGCGATGACGATGGCGACGGTGTTGTTCGCCGTGAAGCAGTTTACGGCGGAGACGAGGGCGAACACCCCAAGTTCGCAGGAGCGCGGACCCCTTATCACCTTCGCTATGCGGTCCGTGAGCCATGCGATGCCGCCGTTCTCCCGCACGGACCTGAACAGCCCCCCGGCGAGCAGCGCCACGATGAGCGTCTCGCCCATCCCGAGCGCGCCCTTGCCCAGCAGGTCCATCGCGTCGAAAAACGCGAACCGGCCGAGCGCGCCTCCGATCACGGACGAGAGAAGCGTCCCGAAGAACAGGAGCGCCATCACGTTGAACCCCGCCAGCGCGAGCGCCAGCACGAACACGTACGGGACCACGAGGACGAAGTGCTGCCACGTCACGGGCGCGGACTCGACGGCCCCGGCGGCCGATGAGCCGGACATCGCGTAGAGGAAGAGCGCGACCAGCGCGGCCGGCGACGCGATGAAGCCGTTCGCGAGGAACTTGTCCTTCATCCGAACGCCCTGCGTCCGCGTCGCGGCGATTGTCGTGTCCGAGATCATCGACATGTTGTCGCCGAACATCGCCCCGCCGATCGCCGCGCCCATGAGGAGCGCCGGGCTCAGCTGGAGCGGTTCCGCGAAGCCGAGCGCGATCGGGGTCACTGCCGCTATCGTCCCGCAAGACGTCCCGATCGCCAGCGAAATTAGGCACGACACGAGGAACACGCCCGCCACCATGAACTGCGCCGGCACGAAGCGCTCGGCAATCGCAACCGCCGCATCGACGGCCCCCGCACCCTTCGCTATCGTGGCGAACGCGCCTGCGAGGATGAAGACGAGGCACATGACCATTATGTTCTGGTCGCCCATCCCGCGCGCGTACGTCTCGACCTTCTCGTCCAGGGAGCGGCGGCCCATGACGAGCGACGCCGCGGACGCCACAATGAACGCGACGGGCATCGACACCTTGTACCACGGCATCTCGAAGCCGAGGTACCCGGCGAAAAGCGACAGCCCGACGTAGAACGCCGCAAACACGGCGAACGGGATCAGCGCGGAGCCGTTCGGCCTTGCCTGGCCGCCGCCCATTCCTGGTTCCAGGCTCAAGCGACGACCTTTCCCGTCTGCTCCAGCGCCTGCGCCAGCTGGTCGGGGCAGGATGTCCCGTTGCGGCAGGGTATGCCCTTCAGAAGCGCGACGACGTCCTCGACCTTGCGGCCGACGACAAGCTTGGCTACGGCCTTCGTGTTGCCGGGGCATCCGCCCGCGAACTCGCACTTCGTCACCACGCCGCCTGCAACCTCGTAGTTTATCGCCCGCGAGCAGGTTCCAGTTGTCTTGAATGTCGTCATTTGGTGTCTCCTTTTTGGTTCTTAATCGATTTTGGACCTAGGACTTCAGACTTCAGACGATTTCCTGCCAGCCGTCCGAA
>JAEEGL016048924.1_pt1 | contig 10308 bp, 5 predicted proteins | sample 9134231 | NCBI WGS metagenome assembly JAEEGL01 (sample SAMN16246548, study PRJNA631951) | gut metagenome | biome: gut microbiome; feature: rumen; material: fiber-attached | host: Bos | place: Iran: Karaj | collected 2018-10
CATTTAAATAAGGATCAAACTTTTGATTCTTAACACTATATCCTCTTTGCTTTAATAAACGGGCTAAAGAAGCGGCGCATATTCCTTTACCTAATCCTGAAACAACCCCGCCAGTCACAAAGATGTATTTCATATTTAGACAACTCCATTAATATGGGAGTATGTTAACACATTGATTTAATATGCTTAAATACATATAATCTTATAGTTATCATATCTTTTTTGTATGTAAAGGATTGTTCATATGGATTTAAAGACATTAAGATATTTCGTCGTTGTTGCTGAAGAATTAAACATTACTAGAGCTAGTAAGATTTTAATGATGAGTCAACCACCTCTATCTAACCAAATCAAGCATTTGGAAGTAGAATTAAATACGACCTTATTTATTAGAGGTAAAAGACATTTAGAGTTAACTGATGAAGGTCGATACTTATATCAAAAAGCTAAAGACATCCTTTTATTAAACGATAAAACCATTAATGAAATCTTATTAATGAATAAAGGTTTAAGTGGCACGATTGGTATTGGTCTAGTTGAAGGTACTGCTCCTGATATTGCTGCGGAATGGATTAGTGAATTCTTAAAAATGCATCCACACGTGAAGTTTAGAATCTTAGATGGTAATAGCGATGATCTTATAGACAAAATGAGAGCGGGTTTGATCTCGCTTGCCGTTATTACTTCTCCATATGATCAAATACTTTTAAATAGCTTTAAAGTTGGTGAAGAAAAGATGGTCGCCTTAATGAATAAAGACCATCCATTAGCGAAATCCCCTAATGAGAAAATCACTATCCAACAATTAAAAGATGAAAAGATTATTGTTCCTAGTAGAAAAATACATGTAGACGCGATTGTTAAATGGTTTAAAAAAGACCATTTTGAACCAAATATTGTCTGTGAAATGGATAACTACTTAGATGCCGCTGCTATGGCGGGTCGAGGAGTGGGTATATCTATCTTCCCTAAGACAGCTTATATTATGAATAACTCCTTAATTTCTAAAGAGATCGAAGGTGAAGAGAAAAAAGTCGATTACCTCTTCGTCTGGCGTAAGGGTCATCAACTCTCTACACTCGAAGAAAACTTCATCGACTTTATTAAAGATAAGTATAGCAAGTAAGGCTATTCAATAGCATTTTGCAACGAGTAAACAAAAAGAGACAATTTTTGTTCAATAATATTATATATTATTGTATTGTCTCAGTCTGTCTATTTTGGTGCAGCCAGCAGGAGTCGAACCTGTATGAGTTTCCTCACTAGAACCTGAATCTAGCGCGTCTGCCAGTTCCGCCATGGCTGCATTTATCTTAAGGGATAATCTTCGCCAATATACTTTTTCATGATATCTCTTGGGAAGGTTCCATTATAAACTTGTACTTCCGTCAGATATTCACCATAGGTTTCGTGTTCGGAAAGATAGTTTATTGTTAATAAATATACATCATCGTTTTCATCTTTTAAAGTCGATGCATCATTGCCGTTTGGATAATAAGAAGTATAGGCGTGATAATCTGCATATTCATAATTGCTTTTGCAAACCACTAAAGAATTATCAAAGGGGAAAGCGGAATAAATATCACCATAAGTCACATAACCGGATGGCAAATCTTGACGTGATTGATTATGTCTTATAGAAAAGAGAGTTTTTGGATTATCTTCTGTCTCTAAATAATATTTATACATATATCTTTCCATAAGGAGTACCAAGTTTTCATCGCTTAATCCACCGGGGATATACGCTACTTTTTCGTTTTTGATTTCATTAATGACAGAAGAAAAACTCGCAATTAAAGCGTTAGTAGCTTTGTCTTCATTATATAAAGAGATAGTTTTTGAGGAGATAGTTTCACCTGCACGAGCTACGACTTTGTTATTATCAAAATCATACATCAATTGGATATGACCCAAACCTCTTCCATAAGCTGCCGCTTCAATAGCGGGAATACCATTGATGTAATTGCTTTCAAAAGCGTGGTTATGTCCACCGAAGATAGCATCTACATAATTAGCGTATTCATTAGATAAACCTTCTGTCGAATAATGATAAAGAAGCAAAATAACATCAGCACCATTATTTTTTAAATAATTGGACCATTGCGTAACATATGGCAAAGGATCAGCAAAAGTTAATCCTCTCACGTGACTAGCGGTAATAGTAGAAGTTATACCTTCTCCAATGGCACCGATAATACCGATATTAATGCCATTCCTCGTGATAGTGGTAAAAGGTCTAACCCAATCCACCACTTCATTATTGTCACTGCGAATGATATTGCAGGCCAAGAAAGGAAAATTCGTTAGTGAGTCATTATAAGTTATTGTATCTATCGTCCAATCAAATTCATGGTTTCCTAATGCCATTGCAGAGCATCCCAAATGCTCTAGCCATGTGTCAATTAGTATTCCTCTTGTGAGATTACTATCCGCACTACCTTGCCAACTATCGCCAGAAGAAGTAAAAACATAGCCATTGGGATTCTTATCTCTTTGTGTTTTTATATAAGAAGAGATTTTCCTAATACCGGCATAGTTACCTTTTTCATCAACAGTACCATGAATGTCGTTTATATTATAAAAATCGAGTTTTTTCTTCCCGGTTTTTAAAGAATCTTGGCTATTATCCCAAGTCACTTCTGGTTGTTGTTCAATGGTAACCGGATAATGGGGATTGTTGGTCGGAATAGCGGTATTAGTGTCATCAAAAACAGGTTCTGTATAGATGGGAATATCATTTTCCCATTCACTAAAAGAATACTCAGTGTCTTCGGAATAATTATAGTGTCTATTTTGACAACCGATTAGCATGAAAAAGCACGCTAAAAGGGCAATGATTTTTTTAGGCATTATTAGTTAAGCCACGAGCGGCATCTTCTTCTTTTTGTAATTTATTAAAATCCACTTTGCCTAATAAGGTAGTTGGTAATTCTTTTCTAAATTCAATCTCTTTAGGAACGGACCATCTAATTAAGTACTTACGGCAGGTATCGATAATTTGATTTCTCATTCCTTCTTCATCGAAATATTTGGCCACCACAAAGACTTTTAAAGCATGTTGCAATTTCGCATCAGGTATTTGAATAGCACAACAACTTGTGACACCTGGAATTGTTTCAATCAATCTTTCCACTTCAGTGGGGAAGACACCAACACCAGAAACTTTCACCACTCTTTTCTTTCTTTGGGTGAAAAAGATATAGCCATCTTCGTCCATATATCCGAGATCGCCAGTATAAAGGAAGCCATCTTTGATACATTTTTTGGTGTTTTCTTCATCTTCAAAATAGCCCACCATAATGGCTGGTGATTTAATAGTTATTTCTCCAATTGTGCCTCTTGGAACTTCATTATCTTTTTCATCGACAATTCTAAAAGTGGAGTCAGACATTGGATACCCAATGGATTTTTCTTTATTGTGGTCATATGTATTAACACAGTTAACCGCAATAGCTTCCGTTAATCCATAGCCTTCAAACATTTTACATTTAGAACCATGGGCCGCCATGGTATCATCAAATTTCTTCTGTAAAGGAAGAGGTAACGTATCGCCACCACAGAAGACGACATGAATATCTTTTAGATGCTTATTGTTTAAGAATTTGTCGCTTTCTAGCATCTTTTCATACATGGTGGGAACACCACATATACATGTCACAGGGGCTTTGTTCATCACTTTGACTAATTCATCAACGGTGAACTTCGGCATGAGAATAGAAGCAAAGCGATTGGCTAAAGGTGCATGCATTGTCATGCACAAACCAAAACCATGGAAACTTGGTAAAACAGATAACATCCCTTTGCCGCGGATGAATTCAGGCTTACATGCTAAAAACTCGCAAGCTTTTGCGCTCAGAGAATTGAAATTATTATTGCTTAAGCAAATGGTTTTTGGATCTCCTGTTGTGGAGCCACTATGTAAGAGGACAGATGTTTTAGAATTATCGCCATGATAGGTCTCCACCTTTTTACCGGTGGGTTTCAATTTATAAAAATAATTAAAGCCTTTGAATTGTCCTCTCCAGCGACCTAATTTTCTTCTAATCGCATTGTTCATGAAACAGTGATAAATGATTTTCTTACCTAATGGTAAAAAGTCTTCGATTCTCGTCACATAAATCTTGTCTGCGAGTTCACGATATTTATCAACTTCTTTAGCGATTCTTTGTTCAAACATAAAAGCCACTTTAACATGGGTCTTTTTCATGATGGAACGTATTTGATTAAAAGGAGTGAAGGGGTGAACTAAATTAGCGATAGCACCAATTTTATTTAAGGCATAAAAAATAATGAGAACTTCGGGGATATTGGGTTGAGAAACCATGACAATATCGCCTGGTTTAATGCCTAAGCGATTAACAAAGATATCCGCGGTTCTTTCAATATATTTATTTAGCTTGGAAAAAGATATTCTCGTACCTTGATAATAAACGGCAAGGCCACGAGGAAAGTCTTTTACTGATTCATATATTTGTTCATACATTGAGATATTATCCATGACAAAACCTCGTTATTTTATTAAATTTAAAAGCATGAATATAGGCACTAATATGATTTGGTGCACAACATAAATAATCAAACTATGTCTTCCACAGAAGCAGAAGAATCTTTCCCAATTTCCTTTATGAGGAATGATGGATTTTCTTGTGGGCATATAAACGAAATATGACACTAAAGCACCCGCCATAAAGAAGACAGCAAAGGGAAACAAAGGCAACCAATCAGCCCATTGAGCATATCCATATTTATTGGGGTAATAAGTGGGTTGATAGAATGATGGGACATTAGGTGTAACGCCTCTAATTTCATTAACGTTTATGACCCAAGGAATAACGTATTGGCACATTAAGAAGCAAATAATAAGCATGACGAGGATGCTCCTCCACGACTTATTTTGCACAAAACAGTATAAAAGTGTTGACCACGCTAAAGTGCCTATAATATTAAAGGGAATATATATGGTTAATGCACCATCAAATATATCCCAGGCTTCTAATATCGTAGAGCCTACTAAAAGAATGGCAAAGAACATGATCATCTGACCAGCTCTTAACCAATTGTTTTTACTGAATGCACAAGATATACCCGAAACAAAGCAGAAACCTATTAAGGCTAGAAATCTCACGATATGTCTTGGTTCACAATACCAATACCAATAAGCCGCACTTTGCATAGCGGGCCAGAAGTTATTGTCGAAGGCAAAATGGTTCATGATGTGGTCAAAAATAACCAACAAAATAAGAAAACCTCTAAGGAAGTCTATCTCATGAATTCTTTTATCAAACGCAGATGGTTTTCTTGTTATTTCAGTTCTTTCAGCGGTTATTTCGGCCATAAGTAATATCAGTATAAAGCATTCTATTTTATCATAAAATATCTATTTTTAAGCAGCGATTAGAAGACGATTTTCTTTAATTCTTCTTTGTGGTTTTTGGGTTCTTTTATCACCAGTATTGTGGAATGAGGGAATTGCTTTTTAATATCTTTCTCCACTTTGGGTTGATCTCCACTACCAGAATAAAAGAGAAATGCCACGGTTTTGCCGAGGAAATCTGTTTCTTTTAATACGGCATTAATAGCGGGAGGGAAGCGACCATTCCAAACAGGTGAACCGATGATAATTTCATCATATTCACTCACATTGTTATCATAGTTCACTAGTTTTCCTTTCATCTTAAAGCCAGCACGGAAGCCACCTACTAAAATGCGGAAGAAAAAGACCTTAGGAGCCTTAGCTTTTTCTACAACTTTTCTAATATCATAGCCATGTTCTTGAAAACATGAGGCGACCAAATCGCCATTTCCGGTTAAAGAATAATAAAGGAAGAGTTTTTTCATAATAATCACCTAGTCCTTTTATTTTAACAAATAATATAAAAAAGATAAAATCCCCTTTCTCGATTAATTCAAGAAAAGGGGATAATTTACGTTTTGGTCGGAAAGATGAGATTTGAACTCACGACCTCTCGCTCCCGAAGCGAGCGCACTACCAAGCTGTGCTACTTCCCGATTCTTCCTCTAGAAGAGGAAATATTGGTTGCCTTCCGGCATGCCATCGAGGACACCGAGCTTTCTTAGGTCTTCGATATTGGTGGAAGACAGTTTGGTAAATTCTCTTAAATCATCCACACAATAGAAGGGGCCGTATTGGTCTCTAGCTTCTTTGACACTGACGGCGTTGCTTTCTCCTAATCCATCGATTGTGATGAAGGGAGGAATGAGACATTTATTTTCTTTATCGACTATAAAGTTGACAGGATCGCTTCTATTTAAATCAATGTTAGAGAATGAATATCCTCTTTGTACCATTTCTAAAGCAATGGTAAGGGTTTTAATTTGTTCGGTTTCTTTTGGAGATAATTTTTCTCCTTTGGTTTTACCTTTAAGTTTTAATTCCTCTAAGCGACCGATGATGGCTTTTTCACCTTTAATCATCGTTTCAATATCATATTGTTTACTTCTAACAGAGAAGAATGTGGCATAGAATTCCAAAGGATAATAGACTTTGAAATAACCTACTCTGATAGCCATAGTAACATAGGCAACAGCGTGGCCTTTAGGGAACATATATTTGATTAAATTACAAGAATCAATATACCATTGTGGCACTTGATTTGATTTCATAATTTCGACATATTCTGGTTTTAATCCACGACCTTTACGAACGTCTTCCATAATGGCAAAGGAAACATTAGATGGTAAACCTTTACCAATTAAATAAGTCATAATATCATCACGACATCCAATAACATCTTGTAAAGTTGCGACTTTATTTTCGATTAATTTATCGGCGTTACCATTCCAAACATTAGTACCATGAGATAGACCAGAAATAATCACCAAGTCAGAGAAGGTCTTTGGACGTGTTTGTTCAAGAATTCCTCTAACGAATTCTGTACCGAATTCTGGAATCGCTAAAGCACCGGTCTTGGCTCCAAAATAATCATGCTTCATATTTAATGCAGCAGGAGAAGAGAACAAAGATAAAACTTTAGGATCATTTAAAGGGATGCTTTGGATTGGCACACCTGTTAAATCCGACATCATTTTTAAGGCCATTGGGTCAACGTGACCTAAAAGGTCAAGCTTAAGAATAGTATCATGGATAGAATGGAAGTCGAAATGGGTAGTTTTCCAGTTAGAATTCACATCATCGGCGGGATATTGGACGGGAGTAAAGTCATAAACTTCATGGTCGGTAGGAATAACAACGATACCACCAGGGTGTTGACCGGTTGTTCTTTTAACATCGGTACATCCAGCGGCTAAATAAGCGATTTTCGCTCTCGGATATTTATCAACATCGAAACCTAATCTTTCAATATATCCACGAGCAAAACCAAAGGCTGTCTTTTCTGCGACCGTTTCAATAGTTCCGGCTCTAAAGACATTGTTTTCACCTAATAATTCTTTGGTGTAATTATGGGCAGTAGCTTGATAGTCAGCACCAAAGTTAAGGTCGATATCAGGAGTCTTTTCTGCGGAGAATCCTAAGAATGTTTCAAAAGGAATATTTTGTCCATCATGGACCATCTTAGCGCCACAAATTGGACAATTCTTTTCGGGTAAGTCTGTTCCTGATTTTATGCCTTCAACCCATTCGAGATTTTTACAATTTGGGCAGCGATAATGAGGTGGTAATGGGTTAACCTCTGTGATATCTGCCATGGTAGCGACAAAAGAGGAACCAACAGAGCCACGAGAACCGACGATATAACCATCTTCATTTGATTTTTTAATAATCTTATGAGCGATGTAATAAATGACGGAATAACCATTGCTGATAATACCATTAAGTTCGGTATTTAAACGTGTTTCGATATATTCTGGCAAAGGATCACCGTATAACTCGTGTGCTTTTTTAAAGCACATATCTTTTAATAAGTTTTCACAGTTTTCAATCTTAGGAGTATATAAGTGGTCATTTGGTAATGGCACGATCGATTCAATTTGATCTGCCACCCAGTTGGTGTTAGTGACTGTTACTTCATAAGCTTTTTCTTCGCCTAAGAAAGACATACATTCAAGCATCTCATCGGTGGAACGATAATGTTGATCAGGATTTTCGAATCGTGGTCTCTTCTTACGGTTAAAAGGATTTAGAGCATGAGGTGTGCCACCTAAACCAGGAGCGGAAATATAAACGTCTCTAAAGACTTTTTCTTTTTTGGTAAGATAATGGACATCACCAGTAGCACAGACAGGTTTACCAACAGCATCTGCACATTCAACGATATCAAGCACTAGTTGTTTGACTTCGTCTTCTTCTAAATCACCCATATTAACAAGATATGAGTAGTTTTCTAATGGTTGAATCTCTATGTAATCATAGAATTTCATTACTTCTTTTAAGGCATCGTGGTTATAGTAATGGGCAGTTTGGAAAACTTCACCATTAAAACAAGCCGAACCGATGATGAGGTGCTCTCTTAACTTATCAATTTCATGACGAGGAATCTTTGGTAAGGAGTTAGCCGCCATATATTCGATATTCGATAAGGAGACTAATTTATATAAATCCTTTAAACCTTGATGGTCTTTTGCTAAAGCAACAACGTGCGATGGACGGATATGTTTTAACAAAGCTTTAGGAGTTTGTAATTTGGCTAAATCAGCATGAGTGAGATTATGATTATCTTTGGTTAATTTGACAATCATAGGTTGCCAAACATCATTTAAAACACTAGCGTCATAGTCCGCACGGTGAGCGGCATCTTCATCATATTCAACGTCAATATTACGGCAGAGACTGCCTAATCTATGGTTACGAGATTCTGGGAAGAGATAACGGGATAACGCTAAAGTATCAATGACTGGATTAGTCAATAAAGGCATATTATTTCTTCTTAATTCTTCTTGCAAGAAGTTAAAGTCGAAATCAGCGTTATGAGTCACTAAAATAGCGTCACCTAAGAACTCCACGATTTTTGGAAGAGCTTCTTTAGCGGTGGGTTTATTTTTCACCATTTCGTTGGTGATGTTAGTGATTTCAATAATCTTTTGGGGAATAGGAACACCAGGATTGACTAGGATATCCATTCTTCCCACTTCCATACCGTTTTCAATTTTTACCGCGCCAAATTCAATCATGCGATTATATAAGCAACTTAAACCAGTTGTTTCTAAGTCGAGAACGACGTATTTAGCTTTATTTAATGGAGTATTAACAGGGTTTTTGATGTATTTTAATTCATCATCCACCATATAGAATTCAATACCATAAAGCATTTTCATTTCGGTCTTCTTAGCGGCAGCTTGCGCATCAGGATAACCTTGTACAACAGCGTGGTCAGTAATAGCGATGGCGGTATGACCTAAGGCTTTCGCATATTTACAATAATCGATCATATGTGTCACACCATCTTGTTGTGACATATTGCTATGAAGATGTAATTCTACACGTGGTTTTTCTGCTTGTTCATGAGGAATTTCATCCGGAGGTAATAAATCAATATAGTGACCTTTAATCATTAATGATTTAGTGAATTCATCAGTATAACTAACGCCTCTCACACGGACATTGGTGCCAAACACTAAAGAATCTAAAACTTCATCAGGTAAAGAAGCATTTTGATACATGTTGATATAGATGGCTCCGCCATCGTCATCAGCAACACCTAAATTGATACGTTTATTGCCACCGAATTCTTTAATTTCTTTAAAGAAGACTTTGCCAGAGAAATCAACACTACCAGAATTTGCAGTGATGGAATCGATTTGATCGATTGGAATATAGTTTCCCCTTCTATTTAGTCTTGCTCTTTCTCTTTCTTTGGCCATTTGGCGAGCATTCTCGCGCATCATATTCAAAAGAGCATCGCCCACTTGCATATTCATTTCTTCTCTTTGGGCTTCGATGATTTTTTCTACTTCGGAAGAATCATTGGCCTCAGGAGCGTCATCTGCCGCTTCAATAGATTGTTCAGCTTCTTTCGTGGCTTGTTTTTCAATCTTTTTCTTTTCGCGGTTGGTTAATTCAGGATGTTCTAATTCTTCTTGAGGCTTAACTGATTCAGTAATGACATATTCATAGCAAAGGAAAGATAAAAATTCGCTGAAGTCATTGATGATAGGATGATATTGATCTTTCTCTAAATCATTTTCATATTCAATATGAATATATCCTTCTTTTTCGCTGGTTAAAGAGATATTAGGTGGCAAACGATAAAGGGTTTGATACCAATTCTCAAAAAGGGTGCTAACGTCTTTAAAATCAGGTTTGACACGATAAGAAAAATGTAATGAATAGGGATAAGTTATGGTGTCTAAACCATCTTGGAATTTTCTTAACAATGGATAAATCCAAGG
>JAEEGL017117509.1_pt1 | contig 10308 bp, 5 predicted proteins | sample 9134231 | NCBI WGS metagenome assembly JAEEGL01 (sample SAMN16246548, study PRJNA631951) | gut metagenome | biome: gut microbiome; feature: rumen; material: fiber-attached | host: Bos | place: Iran: Karaj | collected 2018-10
GTGCCACGATCTCACAGCCTGTATCAGGCTCTGTGACCCGGAATGCACCGGTAACCCCCGGAACACAGAGAACCCCCGGAACTACAGGAGGTCAGGGAACTCCAGGAACAGCAGGAGGGCCGGGAACCCCCGGAACTACAGGAGGCCAGGGAACCCCCGGAACTACCGGCACTGCAGGAGGGACGGGCACACCTGAGAATAATTACCCTAATGTGCCCGGAGAGCAGGAAAACAACTATCCCGAGGAGCCTGCGGAGCAGCAAAACGGGCTCTATGAAAAGCCCGGTGTGACCGTGACACCGGTCAACTCCAATGATATCCCGGATTACTCGGCTCCGGTATCACCCGCATTTGATAATAATATATATCCCGAGGAGCCCAATCCTCAGGTAAGTGTGGAACAGGCAAAGGCACAGGGACTGGTGAGCGATCCCTCGACATTGACTCTTGTGAGCACCAATGCCGTTACCGTTGATCTGGTGGACAGCCTTAAAGAATTAAAGCATATATTCCCCGATTCCGCTTCTCCCAATCTTGACAGGATAATATCGGCCATGGACGCCTACCTGCAGGATTTTGATAACATGAAGAATGGAAAAGAGACGAAAAAACTGTCCAGGATACCCACAAAGGAAAGCTCAGTGGATCAGTATTTTGTCATAGAGACCCAAGGTCCTACGGGAGAGACTGTAAGCATGGTACCCATGAGGAAGGGTGATCTCGATGCTCTCAACATGGAGATCGCCAACCTGACGAATGATATCGGTAAGCTTAATTCACAGTTCAAGGGGGTCAATCCCGATCTCTATCAGCCCGGGCAGCAGCTTAGTGCGGAAGATCTGGCAGGGGTACAGTTTGCCAATGTGGGCTATCAGCTGAAGAGTATCTCAGAGGGTATATCTCCCGATATGTCATATCCGGAGTTTTCCTTCGGAAACTTCAAAGGCACAAAGATATTGGGCACGTCTCCGCGCCTTGCAGGCAACACCGGTGACGAAGGCTACACACCGGAGCAGGGCAGCATCATGATGAGCGCCATGCCTACGGTGATGCTTGAGTATCATGCCAACAAGATGAGAGATATCTACATGAACTATGAGAAGGACGTGAGACAGAATGGGTACAAGCGGGCAAAAGAGATAGCGGCAAAGACCGAAATGCTCAAGCAGGCGGCGTTGATGAAACGCATAACGTCCCAGTGTATGATGGTAGCAGAGGATAAAGAATTCTTCGGAATGGGTGAAAAGGACGGATCAAAGGTATTTACAGCGGGCACGGACAAGATACTCGGAGAGGCCGGTGTGGTCAACGCCCTGGATGCAAACCTTGAAATGTTCTCTGCTGCCTTAAGGACCGGATGGCCGCTGGAGGATGCCGATACGCTGGGAAGCATGGCATTTTACGCCAGGAGTCTGAAAAATGCGCGGAATAAGACATGGGTCTCGGGCAAGCGGACGATCGACGAATTCGTAGGACTGGTGGAGGACATGGTTAATCCGGAAAAACTGCGCCGTCTGGGCGAGATCACTGTGGATGAGCGATATGAAAAACTGGAGAAGGCTCAAAAGCTTTTGCAGCAACTTCCTGACGAAGTAAAGGAAGAAGAATTCAAAGACATGTTCAAAGCTGTTTCGGGCAAGATAGACGATGCATTGAATAGGAATGTTCAAAAGCATGATCTTGGTGCAACCGGCGACTGGGATGACATCAAGATGAAGCCCTTTAGCAAGGAGGAATTTGCGGACCTGAAGAAGCGCACAGCCCAGGCTATGGAGACCGCATCGACCACCCTGCAGGCAAAATGCCTTACGGGACGGGGGCAAAACGAAAAGGCGGTAACGAGAAATGATGCCTTAAAGGCATTCAGCAGCCTCCTTGACAAGAACGATTCCACCTTCCATATAAACTCCAGCCAGTTCAAGGAGATAAAGAGCGGACTTAAGAAGGTGACAGGCGGCAAGGGTACATCTCAGGATATGCAAAAGCTTACTGAGAATGTGAAAAAATGGCTGACGGATCCCAAATATGACCGTATCAACAAGCATGGTAAGAACAGCTTTGACAACAAACGTTTCAATGACATGTTTGCTCTTGCAAACGAGCTTGATCCCAAGTGGGCCAAGGATAATTTCAATAGGATGAAGCTCAATCTCCATCACGGAGATACAAAATCCAAATTTGCGGATACAAAGGCTGTCCTGGATCACGAGCACAGGCAGATAGTGGATAAGAATTGTCTTGCAAACAGCGCCGCACAGAAGGCTAAGGCATGGTATACCGGAAAGAGTGTCGTCAATGCGGCATCCTCCGGCAAGGATAAGAGCAAGGTTAAGCAAACCAGTCTTTCGGAACTTCAGAAGGAAAGCGGAGGTAATAAGAGGAACACCGGAAAAAGCAGGAAGAGCCCCACTAAGAAAGTGTCAAAAACCAATCAGAACACCATGTAGGATCTATCCGGATATCAGGTCGTGCACAGCGTGATACTTAAAGGAGTGTGGCTTGGGTCACACTCCTTTTGAATCCGGTCAGGCTGATTTTCACGATTCATCTGTATATAGTGATAGAGACGTGATCTGTTTTTGCAGAACCGTTGAAAAAAGGGAGTATTTATATGAAAAACAGTGTAGAGCAAATAGAACAGTTGTTGAAGAAGGCAGACTTTTCCAAGGAGACCGATCTGAAACAAAGGCTTGATAAGCAGCTCTTTGGCGTGCGCAAGGTGACCCTTGACGAGCTCATGGTTCAGGAAGGGCTTGGGAGTGAAAAGTCTCAGGATAGGAAAAGGAACAGGTCGAAAAGCGCTGTATCTGTCAGGGAGAAGACAAAGGACAATAAGACAAAGCAGCATGATATACCGCACAAAACAATGTAAAAGGAATGGAGACTGATATGGCAAAGACGTTGGAAGAGAGGCTGGCTGAGATACAGGCCGAGATAGATAACATCACGGGCAGAAATGTCACAAGGAGTGTAGAGGAAGAGTTTGCGGACAGAGAGCGGCTCAAAAACCTCTGCTGGAATATCATGGTTGAATGCAAGGGAGCAGAGTCCATGGGAAGAAATGTGGACAAGGCTTTATTCAGCCGGGCTAAGATGCGGCTTACGGCCTTGGAGCACGGCGCTGCCATAAAGGACATACCTCTCCTGGATGAACTCCATAGCTTTTGTGAGGCGAATAAGAAAACTACCTTCGAGAATGCATTTCATCAGTATATGGGTATAAACGATCCGACACTTGAGACCAGAAACAATCTGCTGGAGCACATGAAGGACACCCTTGATGATATAAAAGGCCCCGAGAGTGACAGGATAAGAGGGCTGGTGGAGGCTGCAGAAAACCGCAAGGTAGAGCCTGATGAGCTTGTGGGTGAGCATGACCGTATAGAAAATGAGAAGTACAAGGCGGATACCAGACAGGCAAATGTAGGTAAGTGGACCATTGTCAGAGACTGGGTCAGACAAAATAAGGACATACCGCAGGATGTAAGGCAGGATATGGACAAAGTACTGACAGCCGCCATCGACAGCGGACAGGGCCCCTCAGACAGGGAAGGCAGAAATATTTTAGACAGAGCCTTAAACGGTTCTTATTCCGCTGACAGATCCCAGTACATCGGATATTATGACTGGGCCAAGATCAATAACGGCAGCGCACTGCCGGTGGCAACCTATGTCAGGAGACCTATGGAAAAGGGCAGACGTTATCTCCTGGGGGGAGCCATGGACAGCAGTATATACCAAAGACCAACCGGGGATATATTCATCGGGCTAAAAGACGGGGTGATCCCCAGAGAGATCATGAACACCTCAAATGTGGAGGAGATCTCGGATTTCCTTACGGTATATGCCGATGACCTTAAACGGATCAGACCGCTCTATATAGATTACCTTCAGAAGCAGACAGAGTCTGTGGTAAAGGTGGAGGGCATAGCACAGGGAATACAAAAAGGCGGTCTGCCGGATCAGGTCGGAGTGAAGAAGCTGAATAAGGGATCAGTGATCCCCATAGAGCAGGCCGAGCTGCAGACGAGCGGAAACGGATGCTGGTCCGTGGCTTTCTCAAACATGCTCCAAAGCCAGGGGATAAAGCTTACTCAGCAGGAGATCAGGGCCTACAGGCAGATGAAGGACCCACTGGAATCCGGAAGGCTGAGTAATGACGAAGCAAAGATCCTGTTTTGCGATGAAGTGGCAAATCCCTTCGAAAAGAGGGATCTGCTGCATAAACTCCTGCCGGGAAAGGCCATGCAGGAGCTGGAGTTCACCTATACCGAGGAAGGTGATTATGAAACGCAGCTTAACAGAGCAGAGGATTTTCTGAAAAAGCACATCAAGGAGGCCATAGATGTGCATCATTCACCTGTAGCCATGTTAGTCGGCGGGCATTATCGTACCATAGTGGGATATGATGGGGACAGGATCCTGTATAAGGACTCCCTGCAGCATGAAAACAGATTCGGAAATCCGCTGCCGCCGGACAGTACTTATAACAACCTGACCTTCAGAGAACTGGCACAGGATGCCATCGATCCGACAAAGCAGGTAGTGCTGGATACCATCATAGATGTGGACAAGGTGCCGGATGTAGAGGCTGCCGCCGCATATGAGGCAAGCAATCCCGATAGCTATGCCTTTATAAACATAGCTACGGGAGTTCCGGGCATAAGCATGAAGTTCAGCCATGCAAAGCAGGTGGATTCAAAGCTTATGAGGAATGTGCCGGAGGAAATGAAGGCACGGGCCCAGGCAGCAGGGGCGGCTCAGGAGCAGCCTGCGGTACAGGAGGCCCAGGAGCAGTCTGCAGTACAGGAGGAACTGCCTGTAGTGCCGCAACAGCCTGAAGTGCAGGAAGAACAGCCCGAAGTACAGGAACTGCCGCCACAGTCTGAGCAGCCGGCGGCAGCAGGAAAGCCGCAGGAGAATGCACCTAAGGTCGAGGCTGCGGCAGCAGAAGAAAAGCAGCCCGAGGAGCCTTTGCAGAAGGCACAAGAAGAGCAATCTGTGCAGACACAGCAGACTGAAGTGCAGAACGAGCAGCCCGTGGCACAGCAGGAGCAGCCGCCACAGGCCGGACAGCCTGTGGCAGCAGGAAAGCCGCAGGAGAATGCACCTAAGGCAGAGAGTGAGGAGCCGGATATAGGACCGGAGATCATAAGAAGCGGCAATGTGCGACTGGATGACGCCATCAATGATGTGGGGGCTGTATACGGCCGCTTTGACGGAATGAGTGAGGAATTTACCAGGGTAAACACCATGGCATCAAATCTTCGTCATGCCACAGAGCAATTCTATGAATCGGGCAGAAATCTCACAGACAAGGATATAGACGTTATCCTGCAGCATTATGATAATCTCCTGAAAGCCTGCGACGATTATCTGAAGAGCGTAAAGAGTAATATGGACAAGGGCTATGATATGGGACGCTCATACTGTGTCAGAGCCCTCAGGGGTATAGTGGTAGAGGATATGCGCGCCCTTAATGAATCCATGGGTGTGAGCGATCGGGATAAGACTCTTCTGGAAGCGGTGCAGAAGGGACGTACCATACAGGCTGTTGTGGACAGGCCGGGTGAGATAAAGACCGTTGGCGGATCCATGAGCACACGTATGCCAATACGGTTGAAATGCGAGGACGGCAGCATAGAGGAGGGATTCTTTACCGAGAGTCAGGTTCTTGAGGACTATACAAAGAGGATGCAAAGGCTTAAGAAGGAGACTCTGGAGAAATACGGCGAGGATTCGGCGGAATACAGGATCGCAAAGGCAGTCTGCATAGAAGACCGGAGGACCATGGTGGATACATACAGCTCCCGGTTTGATCAGATAATGGCATTGGCGGACAAGAGCATTGTAGAAGACCTGTCCGATAAACCCGGTGTTACGAGCGATGTACTGAATCCCTTCTTTAACCGTCTTGACAAGGATATTCAGGACAGACTGATGGATTATGAAAAGATACAAGAGACCGTTCCTCTCCGGAAGTTCTTACTGAACATGACATATGATGCTGCCAATTATGCAGGTGTTTTCCATACCAACAACTATCACGCCGGTATCCCTGTGGGAGAGAGGATGGACAAACGTAATACTGCCATGAGCACCGTTGCCAATTACCTTGGCATGGGAAAGATCATCGCAGGGGCCAGAAACTTTGAAGTGAGGATCGGCGATGAGATAAAGCATGGAACCTTCCAGCAAAAGGCATCAGGCACTGATATAGACAGGGTCATAAAAGGCGATGAGATCGAGGAGATCGGAAAAGCATACAAACCCGGTGATTACAGTGCCGTTGATACCTTGGCACTTAAGCATCAGTTGTCGGATCTGATGGCGTTGGACTATATCTGCGGCAATACCGACCGTCATATTGCCAATATGCTCTACCGGACAGGAAAGGACAAGGACGGCAAGGTGGTGATAACAGGCATCAAGGGCATAGACAATGATATGTCCTTCGGTAAGAAGACCGTTGCTGATAACAGTTCACAGGAAAAGATGGTAAATCCCGAGGATATGAGGATAATGCGCCGGACAACAGCTCAAAGGGTGCTGGATCTGACACCGGAGAAGCTGGATCTGATGCTTAAGGATATGGATTTCACCAAGGGTGAAAAAGAGGCCTGTCACAGACGACTTAGTACCCTTCAGGATAAGCTTAAGAAGGATATGGCCGAACAGAGCAAAACAGGTGATATAAAGATCCGGGACGGAAAGATAGTTGTGGTACCTGATGAGAAGTTTAAGGATTATACCATCGATGAGCTTGGCACACCCGGAAAAGGCAAGGAAGCAACGAATTATTTCGAAAGGGCCAAAGTACTCCCCAGACTTCTGAACCAGGATCTTGTGCAGCATAAACAGTTTGCAAAAGAGAAGGATGTGATACGGTATGTGGATGCCACGGCAACAAGCGGAAACATGAATTTTGTAAATCAGGACGTGAGAGTAGATGTGGACATTGAGGCTATGTCGGACCGTCTTGGTATCCTGAAGCAGAACTTTGACCGGATGGGGAATAAATGGTTTACGAAGGATACGGGACATTTCCAGTGGATGAAACAGTCCCTGGGTCAGATGTCGGATAAATTCTTCATGCTCAAATCCGGCACATATATGAATAATTCAAGTGAGCTGACCAAGGCCGATGCCGTAAAGTTTGAGGCATTCTTAAGACAGGTAAGGATAGCCGCCGCGAATTATGCTGCCACCCACCCGAGTCCCATAACGCCCTCAGGTAAGGCACGCCGTAAGATGGCTCTGGAACTGATGAACCTGAAGCCTGTATATAAAAAGTCAGAAGTATGGGACATGAAAGCTGCTACAGCACAAAAGGAAGTTAAGCGTACGGATATAGGCAAGCTCATGAAGCAGGAGGGGAGTGTCAAAAAGAAGACGACAGCCCGTAAAGAGCCGGTAAAGGACAGAAAAGCTGAAAGGAACAGATCCAAAAGCGTGAATAACAGAAATAATATGTCCCTGTGACAGCCGGGATAACAGTTTTACAAGCTGGCAGAGAACGAATGACCGTTAATACGGCCGCTCATGTTTCACTGATACACGAAGCTTTGAACATGAGGCGGGTAATATGCATATAAAGGAGTATGGGTATGGAAGAGACAAAAAAGAATTACAAGGGAATGCTGCCTTTGGGATCGGTGGTAAAGCTGGACAGGGTGGAGCCTTATGTAATGATCTGCGGACGCATAGTCTGTGCTCAGTCGGACGATCATATCTATGACTATGTGGGCTGTCTCTATCCCGAAGGCATAGGGAAGAATGATGAGCTGGTATTCTTTGACAGAGAAGCCATAGAGGAGCTTTTCTTCATCGGATATCAGGATGAATACGAGCTGATGTACCGTACGGAGATCCTGGATCAGCTTGGGGAGCTTGTGGTGGAAGACGGGGAACTGGTAGAAGCAGAGACTGAGACAGAGGTATAGGGATGGACAGCAGGAAGGTAACCCTGGATGAACTCTCCCGTATGGACAAGGAACTCCTCGAGCGCAAAAATGTGCATACTGTCATGGTCAGTACGCATGAAAGCGTGACGCTTGATATGATGTCATACCGGAAATCCCTTGATGAAGAGGAGTGGGACAAATACCGCTATAAGGACATTGAAGCAGGGGTCAGGCTCCATAGGGCAGATGTTATGGGGTTCTCGAATGATATGGAATTCCAGGATCGTTATGAGAAATACCGGCTGAACATATGCAAATCAGTGGAGAGCTACAGAAGGCTTGAGGAGATCAGGGACAGTGATCCCTCTGCCTTTTTGCGTACACTGGAGTCCATGAGGATGACGGTAACAACCTTTGAAAAGATGTCGGACAAGATCAATCTCCTTGAGATGCAGGGAAGGTATATGGATGCGCGGGCAAAGATCCTGATCAACCCCCAGTACCTGAACCTTGATCGGGAAAAACGCTCCCGCTTAAGAGACATGAGCATTGAGGACATACAAAAGGAGATTACGGGACTTGAGCCGGGGGTGGAATATGACAGCAAAAAGAGTATGCTGGAAGCCTGGATCACCATAAAAAAGATGGAGAAGTACGGTATCGCCGGAAAGGCTGAGAGTACCAGACGTAAGGTGACCACCTATGAAAAGAAGATACCGGGAAAGAATAAGAACGGGATCTTTTCCTTTAACACAGGATATTATGATATCGGCGGCATAAAGAGAGGATACACGAAAAAAGGCTTCTGGGATTATATAAAGAGCAAAAAGTGGAAGATAGGTTCCTCGGACTCCAATTCAAAGTACGGCAAGATCGGCGGAGAAGTTATGGAGGCTGCGGGTGTAAAGACCAACCTTGCACTGGGCAAGTATCGTGTAGTAAAGCTTGGAGGCAGGTTTGTAAATAAACGCGGGAACTTTTCCGTCGGAGCCCATGTGAGCGGCGGCACCGTCAAGGGAGCTGCGGATGTGGGGCTGTCCATAACCAGCGGTATGCTGTGGCAGAACAAGGTCTATGCGTCAGCAAGCGCTACTGCATACGGTGCACGCGGCGTGGCCAAGATCTCAGGAGGATATCGTAAGGACTGGTTCAAGGCCGATGCAAGAGGTGAAGGCAACATAGGGTATGCCACGACAGCAGCACAGGCAGGAGTGGGACTGATACGCCACGTGGATGACAGAGGCCAGCTGAAGGAAGGTTTTGGCGCCACTGCCAGGCTGTCAGCAAAGGCTGCGGTTTTTGAAGGCAGCGTGGGAGGCGGTATCACCATCTTCGGAGTCCGTATCGGCGGAAGGGTTATGGGAAATGCCCTTTCCATAGGCGCGTCGGTGAAGGCTACGGCAACCACCGGCCATATATCCTTCGGACTAAGTGCATCCCTGGGGCTTGGCACAGGCTTTGAGATAAGCATCGACTGGACCGGACTCAAGGAGAAGTTTGCCAATTGGAGAAATCGAAGGAAGCAGAGGAAAAAGCTTCGGGAACTGCGGGAGCAGGAGAAGACGCAGAAGGCACAGAATAAGAAAGAGAGTAAATCGTTGCTGTCTTAAGGAGGGACTTACGGCATGTATGAGGATCTATTGCCCTGCGGCTCTATAGTAAAGCTTACAGAGGGTGAACACTATGTAATGATATGCGGGAGAGTGGTATTCCCCGCGGGGAACGATCATGTTTATGACTATACGGGATGCTTCTATCCGGAGGGTATAGCATCAGAGGACAAGATGCTGTTCTTTGACAGCGAGGCCATAGACAGGGTCCTCTTTATCGGGTTTCAGGACAGGCAGGAGATAGAGTATCGTGAGCAGATACTTGCAGGCCTTGGGGAACTGAGCGTTAATAAGGGGGAGATCCTGGGGTAGCTTTTACCGGCAACCTTCTCTATACCCCAAAACGATGCACACCCTTGAATGTAGGGGTGTGCATGCCGAAAACTTGCGGTTTTATGGGCTTTTCGGGTGGGTGCATTCTATGGGATACCACTTGATTTGGTATTGGATTCTCGTGCGGGTATGTTTAAAACTAAACTCCCTTTTTACATTGGTGTTGCTCATGATAGAATAATTCAAATCAAAATTTGGTGATAAGCGAAGAACTCCAGCTGCTACTGTGTCGGCGGCACGATCATATCCTGCTTTATCCAGACATTCTTTATAGTGTTTATTTTTCCGCTATGCATGAAGCGCCTGGAAAAGGTCACTTGCCAAGGTAACTGCACGTTTGCCGGATTAATTGCACGTTTAGTATAGTGCAGTAAGATTTTCAGGTATTTAAGGTTTGAAAATCTAACCATTTTTTTACTTTAGCCATAGATTTTGGTGTAAAATTACGTATAGCAGGAGAA
>JAEEGL011965068.1_pt1 | contig 10307 bp, 8 predicted proteins | sample 9134231 | NCBI WGS metagenome assembly JAEEGL01 (sample SAMN16246548, study PRJNA631951) | gut metagenome | biome: gut microbiome; feature: rumen; material: fiber-attached | host: Bos | place: Iran: Karaj | collected 2018-10
CCAGCATGTTCAGTTTGCTGAGCAGCACATACATCGGAATGGTGCCGGCGCTGAAATACATCGTGAACAGGATCAGGAAGTTGATGATTTTCCCGCCCTTCAGGTTGGGATAAATCAGGGGGTAGGCGCAGCAGATCGTCAGCGTCAGCGACAGCAGCGTGCACCCGATCGTCAGGATGGCCGTGAACCCGAGGCTGCGGACATATTTCTCCGTGGTCAGGACGGTTTTATACGCTTCCGTGTTCCATCCCTTGGGCCAGAGGAAAACTTCGTTGCGGATCAGCGCTTCCGGGGAGGAAAGGCTGCAGGCCAGTACGTGGACCATCGGCAGCAGGCAGACCAGCATGAGAATGAAACAGATCACCGCGATGATGACGTCCCCTGTCCGGGTCTTCTGTGATTTGATCATGCCGTCCTTCAGTTTTTTCTGGTTCAGGACAGCGCTGTTTTGAATCGTACTCATTCCATCGCCCCCTTACCAGACTCCGCGCTCGCCGAACCGCTTTGCCAGGGAGTTCGACAGCAGGAGGAAAATCACGCAGACGACGCTTTGAAACAAACCTACGGCCGTGCTCAGGGAGAACTGGCTCCCCTTGATGCCGCGCTCATACACGAAGATGGAGATGGTTTTGCTGGCGCCCTCCACCAGCTTGTTGCTGAGCGTGAACGGGCGGTCGAATTCAGAACCCAGGATGTGGCCCAGGTTCATGATCAGCAGAACGATGATGGTGGAGCGGATGCCCGGCAGGGTGATGTGCCAGATCTTCCGCCAGCGGCTTGCGCCGTCCACCTCGGCGGCCTCATACAGCTCCGGGCTGATGCCGGTCAGCGCGGCCAGGTAGATGATCGTGTTCCAGCCGCATTCCTTCCAGATGCCGAATATGATGTAGGAAGCCCGCCAGTTGTTTTCCGTTCCCATAAAGGGAATCGCTGTGCCGAAAAGCTTGTTGACCATGCCGTCGTTCGTAGCGAACAGGCGCAGCGCGATGGTCGAGATGATGACCCAGCTGAGGAAGTGGGGCAGGTACAGGACGGTCTGGGTGATCCGCTTGTACTTCGGGAAGGCCAGCTCGTTCAGCAGGATTGCCATCAGGATCGGCATCGGCGTGCCGATGACAAGATCCAGCAGGTTCAGGAAGATGGTATTCCGCAGCGCGGCAATGAAGTTCTTGTCGCGGAACGCCTTGATAAACCACTCAAAACCGTTGTTCTTGGCCCAGGCAACCTGCCACGGCGGAACAAGGATGTTGTTCTTCTTGAACGCCAGGAGGATATAGGACATGGGGGTATAGCGGAAAATGAGGAAAAACGCGATGGGAACGATCAGAAGCAGATACAGTGTACCGTAGCGGCGCATATAGGTTTTCCAGCTCATATGGTGGGGCCTGAATTCCCGGTTGATGGCTGACTGCTGAACCTGACTCAACTGGCATCTTCCTTTCTTTAAGACAGCATCCTTAGAGAGACAGTGAATAAACCAGCGAAAAAACCTTCTGATGTATATAATTCACAATATTATGACCAAATCCTGCAAATTCATTCTATATGCAAAATATATTTTCTTCCATGCGGATTTTGCTTGAAAGTATGCAAATCTTGCTTATCAGATTTTGCGGCGGCAGCGGAAATCCCGCGCTCCGGGTCCGCGGGCGCGGAGGCGGGCATACAAAAAGCGCCGGGATTGACCGGCGCTTTCAGTATACGGAATATTTCAGGCGAACATCCATTCCGCGATCTTTTCGATGTATTCCCTCCAGAAAACCATGTCGTGGATGCCTTTGCTTTCGTGATATTCATGGGGAACGCCTTCTGCTTCGAGGAAGCGGTGGAATGTGCGGTTGGGCTCGATCAGGAAATCCTCCGTGCCGCAGCACATGTAGATATCCGGGATTTTCCCGCCGGTGGCCTTCAGCTTTTTCACCAGCACTTCGGGGTTCACGTCCCGCTCCAGAACGGTGGAAAGGTCGCCGAAGCAGGAGCTGTAATACGCGTAGTTGGCGACGGAGTTTCCCTGGCCGGGTTTGAACTTCGCGATTTCATACATGATCAGGGCGGAGGAAAGGGCGCCGATTTTGCCGAAGCGGTCCGGATAGGCGAGGCCTGTATGCAGGGCGCCGAAACCGCCCATGGACAGGCCGGCGATGCAGGTGTCCTCCGGTCCGTTGGCCAGGCGGAAGGTTTTGCGGACATAGTCCACCAGCTCCATGCCCACCATCGTCTGGTAATCACTGCCGGTGGCTTCCCCGTTCAGATAGAAGGAGTTTTCCGCTGTGGGCATGACGATCGCGAAATTCAGCTTTTCCGGCAGGCCTTCCGGCACCCAGTTGCCGGCTTTGCCGGAATAGCCGTGGAGCAGGAACAGGGTGGACATGGGGCGGGCATGCGCAGCGTTGTTTTCCCGCGGAAAGCCTTCGGGGAGATCGTTGGGAATCAGCATCTCGAAGGAAGTCATGCGGCGCAGGGCATTGGAAAAGTATTCGATCTGCAGTCTGGACATAAGAAAACCTCCGGTTTTCAGTTATTAGTTATTAGTGATTAGTTTTTAGTTTTCAGGGGTTGGGGATTGTGAAGCGGCCTGTGTGCAGAACCGCGTTTTCTATGGGTTATTCGTTCGCGGCGGCGATCACCGCTTCGAAGGCGGGCTTTACGCTGCGGTCGGCGGCGATCAGCAGGGGATAGCTGGGCTCGCGGCGGAAGCCGGGCAGCCAGCTGTCGGCGTCCGTGACGCCCCAGAAAGTGACGGCTTCAATGTCAATGCCTTCCAGCGAAAGCTTTTTCATCATGGCGAACCAGTCCCGGTAAAGGCCTGTCAGCTTTTGCACGTGGGCTTCATCGTCGCTGTTGCAGTGGATATCCAGCTCCGTTACCTGCAGCTTCAGGCCCAGGGCGGCGTATGCCCGGGCGGCTGTCTCGCAGGCGGCGATATCCAGGTGATCGAGCACGTAATGGCCCTGCATGCCCATGGTATCCACCAGGTTTTCCGCCTGCAGGGTTTTCAGCAGCTCAATGATCGCGTCCCGCTTCACGGGTTCGAAAGCGTTGTAGTCATTATAGCACAGGGTCTGCCCGGGGGCTGCGTTTTTCCGGGCGGCCCGGAAGGCGGTGATGAGGAAATCCTGCCCGGTGGTCATGAACCAGGGGCTGCGGGTCCGGTACAGGCCGGGGCCTTCCTGCTTGGGCTCGATGGCTTCGTTCACCACGTCCCAGGTGTAGACGACGCCGGGGAACGCGGTGTTCACATGCCGCATGACGTCCGCGATATAGTTCTCCAGCCGCTTCAGCATGACGTCCTTCGGCGCGGAAGGCGCGTTCATGTCGTCCTCCCAGCCGGCCTTGAAGAACCAGACGGGCGTCTGGTTGTGCCAGGCGAGGGTGTGGTACCGCACGGAGAGGCCGTGCTCCTTCGCAAAGGAAAGCAGCGCGTCCACCCGGGTGAAATCCGCGGCGGCATGGCAGGGATCGCCGGCGGCCAGGGTCGCTTCCCGGTCCAGGACGCTGTAGGGCTTCATCTGGTTATCGGCGGTGACGGAACTGAAATGGCGGCAGATGATCTCCGCCAGCTCAGGATCCGCGGTCAGCCGGCTGCTGAGGGCCGCGCCGATGCGGAAATACGGTTCGTAGGCTTTGCAGAGGGACGGGGCTTCCAGCGCGCTGATCATGACGGTGCACCTCCTGCTGTTGATGATATCAGTATAACAAAGAAACGGAGGACGCCGCAAGAGTTGTACGAACTTTTTTGTCCGTACAGCTTTGCCGGCGCGGCTGAGCGGAAAAGAGGGATTTGTGGTATAATCATCCGGATGCCCGGAAGGGCACCGGATTATGAAGTATGGAAGAGAATCATGAAAAAGCAATGGTACCGGCTGGATAACGCGGCGCTGATCTTTCCGGCCGTGATGCGAAAAAACTGGAATAACGTGTTCCGGGTTTCGGTGACCCTGCGGGATCCCGTGGATCCGGAGCTGTTGAGCCGGGCGGCTGCGGACCTGCTGCCCCGTTTTCCCACGGTGTTTGTGCGGCTGCGGACCGGCTTTTTCTGGTATTACCTGGAGACGGTCGGTGAGGCGCCGGAAGCGGAGGAGGAATACGCCTGGCCGCTGACGCCCATGACCGGGCGGAAGCTGCGGAAATGCTGCATCCGCATTCTGTACTGGAAAAACCGGATCGCCGCGGAGTTTTTCCACTCCGTGACAGACGGAAACGGCGGCATGGTCTTCCTCCAGAACCTGGCGGCGCGCTACCTGACGCTGAAGGAGGGCATCCGGATTCCCGCCGGGGGAAATATCCTGGATCTTTCGGAGGCGCCGAAGGAAGAGGAGATCCGCGACTGCTTCCAGCTGTGCGGAGCGAAGGCGTCCGTCTCACGGGCGGAGGAGAACGCCTACCGGCTGCGGGGAAATCCGGAGGAGGATTCCTTCCGGCACATCGTGACCGGGATCCTGCCGACGGAGACGCTGCTCCGGAAGGCGCATGAGCAGGGAACGACGGTAACGGGCTACCTGGCTGCCGTAATGGCGGAAGCGGTGCTAGCCCGGCGGGCGGAGGATCCGGCGCCCGGCAGGCAGCGGCATATCAAGATTACGGTTCCGGTGAACCTGCGGAAGGTTTTCGGCCTGAACACGCTGCGGAATTTCTCCCTGGCTGTGAATATCGGGTTCGATCCCGCGCTGGGTGCGTATTCCTTTGAGGAGATCTGCAGGCTGATGCATCATCAGCTGGCGGCGGAGACGACGCGCCAGCGGATGGCCGGGCGCGTGGCGGCGAACGTTGACCTCCAGCGGAGCCTGTTCCTGCGGCTGGTGCCCCTCCCGCTGAAGACGCTGGCCATGCGGCTCGTATACGCCCTGAGCGGGGAGAGCAAGGGGTGCCTGAATATCTCCAATATGGGCGCGGTGACGCTTCCGGAGGCCATGGCGCCTTATGTGAGCCGGTTCGATTTTGTGATCGGCGTGCAGTATTCCTATCCGAACAACTGCTCCGTGGTCAGCTGGCAGGGGAAAACCTATATCAGCATGATCCGGGGCATCCGGGAGTCCGAGCTGGAAAGGCTGTTCTTCTCCTCGCTGGTGGAGAAGGGGATCCCGGTCGAAATTGAAAGCAACAGGCGGTGAACAGGTATGTATTGTGTATATTGCGGAGTCAGGCTGCAGGACGGCGCGGAGGAGTGCCCGCTGTGCCGTACGCCGGTTCGGGTGCCGCCGCGGCCGGAGCACGGGGAAACGTCCTCCTATTCCGGCCGGTATCCCGGCGCAGAGAAAGACGCCGGAAAGTATATCGCCCTCGGCCTGGTGACGATCATCATGATCGGGGTGAGCCTCGGCTGCATCATTTTCTGCCTGAAGAGCCTGGGACGGGCGGACTGGTCCGGCATCGTGGCGCTGGGTCTGGCGCTACTGTGGGTCTGGTTCATCCTGCCGCTTCTTTTTCCGCGGTGGCGGCCGATGATCTTTCTGCCCGTTGATTTTGCCTGCCTCGGCGGCTATCTGCTGTATCTCTGCGGGAAAACCGGCGGGCACTGGTTCCTGTCCTTTGCGTTTCCGGTGACCGCGATCGCCGCGGCCCTGACGCTGGCCGGCGTGGCGATGATGCGCTATATCGTGCAGGGGCGGCTGCGCCTGATGAGCCTCCTGGTGATTTTTATCGGGCTGAGTTTTATGCTGGTGGAGTTTTTCCAGCATATTACATTCGGGACGCCGATGTTTGTCTGGTCGCTGTACTGCGTGAGCGTTTTCTGCCTGATCGGGCTGTTCCTGCTGATCGCTTCGCTGATTCCGGCGCTGCGCGGCTGGCTGCGGCGGAAGTTTTTCTTCTGATTTTCTTCTGATTTCTGCCTTTTTTTAATTTTTTCCAGCCCGCGGAAACAAAACCGGATCCTGATTCGTCAGATGTACGGACAAACTTTGCTGGAGGATTGTGTATGCGGAGAAACTGCGGAAGGCTGACAGCCTTCGGACTGATCCTGTGCCTGCTGCTTGCCTGTTTCGGCGCGGCGGCCGCGGACGGGATGCATACGGAAGTCCCGAACGGGACGCTGGACGTAAAGGTTGAGCTTGGATACGAAAACGAGATTACCTACGGAAAACCGGTCCCTGTCCGGGTAACGGTCCGGAACAGCGGCGCGGACCTGGAAGGCGTGCTGGCGGTGAATACCTATGCCAGCGTCCGGTATTACGACCGGTATGAAACGGAGATCTATGTCCCCGCCGGCGGCGAGCGGACGGTGGTCCTGCCTGTGGAAGTGCAGACGCGTCAGGACGTGTTTACGGCGGAGATCCTGCAGGACGGCAGGGTGGTCTGCGCGGTGAACGCCTCCCCCGCGGGCGTGATCAATCCGGCCGCGATGATGGTCGGCGTGCTTTCCGGCCGGCCGAACAACCTGGCGAACCTGAATATCTCGCAGGAAAACGATCCGCTGAACCGCTATGAATTCTGGTATACCGTTTCCCTGACGCCGGAAACGCTGCCGGACGATCCGGAGCTGCTCAGCGCTTTCGGGATGATCGTGCTGGACGACACGGATCCGGCGCTGCTGACGGAAAAGCAGCAGAAGGCGCTGAAGAACTGGGTGCGGGAAGGGCATATCCTGCTGTGCGGCGGCGGAGCGGCCGCGCCGCGCAACCTTGCTTTCCTCGGTGAAATGACGCCGCTGAAGGCGGAAAACTTCCTCGTTTCCGACTGCGTGCATGAGGCGCTGGAAAGCTACGCGGGCCGGAAGAACACCCAGCGCCATCCGGAAATCGCGCTGGCAGCAATTACCGGCGGGGAGCCGATCGTGTCGGACGTCAAAGGGAACGGACTGATCTGGCGGATCACGGCCGGCACGGGCCGGATCTATGTACTGGCCTGGGAGGCCGGGGACGCTGCGCTGAACGCGGAAAGCCTGATGAACCTGTTCTACCAGCAGATGCTGATCAACGCCGACCTGACGCTGTATAACAGCGTGCTGTATTCCCAGGAAAATACCGGCGCGCTGTATTCGCCCGGAAAGGACAGCATGATCCGGGTGCGCAACACGCTGCCCGCGGCCGCGGCCGTCGTGGCGGCGGCTGCGCTGATCGGGCTGGCGCTGTGGATCGTGCTGAACCGGCACGGCGCGTCGAAGTGGATGTGGGCGGGGATTCCGCTGCTCGCCCTGGCGGCAGCGGCGGTGATCACGCTGATGTCCGGCGCTTCGGCGCTGAACAGGACCGTTGCTTGCGCGGCCGTGAACATGGTGCAGGATAAGGACGGCGCGCTGACATACTACACGTCAGTCTCCGCGGCTTCGCCGAAGGCCGGCCTGCACCGCTACAGCATGGACGGCGAAAAGCTGGAGATCCGGACCTGGGACGATACCTACTGGGGATACGACGAAGAGGAGAACAAACCGCAGGAACCCGGCACGCTGCGCGTGATCCGCTTTACCGGGGAACGCAGCGAAGCGGCTTCCAACGTACAGTCCCCCTGGGAGGAGACGGAGCTGTACGCGGTGCGCAAATCGGAGGAACGCCGGGATGTCCGGGCGGAGGTCTGGATGGAAAGCGACGGGCTTCACGGCACGGTGACGAACGGATCCGCATCCCGCCTGAAGGAAGGCGCGGTCTTCTGCGCCTGGGGATACGCCCGTATTCCCGCGCTGGCGCCGGGAGAGAGCGCGGACTTCGCCATGATCGCGGAGGAGGCGAAGGATCCCTATTCCCCTGTGTTCAGGGACGGAATCATGGTGCGGAACGCGTCCGTTTCGATGTATCAGGTGGTGACCCAGCTGTGGTTCGGCACGGAGGAATTCCGGTACGGAAGCCGGGAGGGCGTACTGGCCGGCATGATGAACGCCGCGTCGGATCAGTTTAACCAGAATTACAATGCGAAGGGAAGCAGCTCCGGTGCCGCGCTGTTCCTCTACAGCGCGGAGCCCGAGGCGGCGGAGCCTGCCGTGATCCGGGCGGACGGAAAAGAGATCGGAAGCAGGTCCGTCCTGCCGCTGCTGACGGCGGAAGCGGAATACCTGATGATCGGAAAGACCGGCGTGGTCTTCCACGCGCCCGGCATGGACCGGGCGGTCCGCTGCGCGCTGAATGAAGCCGGCATGCCGGACGGGGACGCGGAAACGGACAGCAGCGGACGGAATGCCTATTATTCCTATTATTTCCCGCTCAGCGAAAAGCCGACGTTCCGCTTTACGCTGCAGGATCTGGACAGGACGGTCATCACGAACCTGACGATCGGAATGGAACAGTGGTACCTGAACGAGGCAAAATGTTATCTGCTGAATACCGAAACGCGCAAGTGGGAGGAAATCACCCTGAATTCCCCGGTGCACCGGCCTGACCAGTATGTGGACGGAAACGGAAACCTGTACTGCCAGTTCCGGCCTGTCAGCGGAGAAAACTATACGGAGATTCCCGCGCCGGCGCTGACCCTGGAAGGGAGGGTAAAGGATGCTGAAACTTGACCGGCTGACGAAAAACTACGGGAGTTTTCCCGCGCTGGACGGGCTGTCCCTCGAAATCGGGGACGGCCGGCTGCACGGCTTTGTCGGTCCGAACGGCGCCGGCAAGACGACGACCATGCGGATCCTGGCAACGTTGCTGAAGCCCACCTCCGGCACCGCGGTGATCGACGGGGTGGACGTGGTGAGGAACGGAAACGCCGCGCGGAAGCTGATCGGATACATGCCGGATTTCTTCGGCGTGTACGACAGCCTGAAGTGCTGGGAATACCTGGACTTTTACGGGCGCTGCTACGGCGTTCCGTCCGCGGAGCGCAAAGTGATGGCGGACCGGCTGCTGGACCTGGTGCAGCTGGGGGAGAAGCGGGACGATTATGTGGAGTCCCTGTCCCGCGGCATGAAGCAGCGCCTCTGCCTGGCGCGGAGCCTGATCCACGATCCGAAGCTGCTGATCCTGGATGAGCCGGCCTCCGGCATGGATCCCCGTGCCCGCGCGGACATGAAGGGCATCCTGCGGACGCTCCGGGAAATGGGCAAGACCGTGCTGATTTCGTCGCATATCCTGCCTGAACTGAGCGAGATGTGCGACAGCCTGACGATCCTGGATCACGGGCATCGGGTATTTTCCGGCAGCGTGGAAGAGCTGGCGGACAAAATGAACGGCAACGCGCCGCTGGATATCCGCCTGCAGGAGGGCTGCGGGGAGGACGCGGTGGACCGCGCGGTGGCGTGCCTGAAGGAAATCCCCTTTATCCGGGAGATCACGCAGGAGGAAACCTGCCTGCTGCGGGTGCGCATGGAAGGCGGGGAAACGGAAAACATGCAGGTCCTGCGGGAACTGATCGCCCGCGGCATTCCGGTATGCGATTTCCACCGCGCGCCGATGAACCTGGAGAAGGTCTTTATGGAGGGGACGGGCGATGCTTAATCCGATCCTTGCGTTCTCCGCGACCCGCCGGATGCGCGCCTTCCGGACGCTGCTGATCGTGGCGGCGTACCTGGCCGTGATGCTGGGCGTCGTGCTGCTGATGATGCGCGGCCTGTTCAGCGGTTCGGTGTCGATCAGCACCCTGCAGTCTTCGGTGAACTGCTATAACGTGCTGATGATTGCCCAGTTCGCGCTGATCGTGCTGATCGCGCCGGCCATGACGTCCGGCGCAATCGCCGGTGAACGGGAGCGGCAGACGCTGGAGCTGCTGCTGGTGACGAATACGCGTTCTTTCCGTATTGTGACGGGCAAGGCGATGGAAAGCTTCGCGATGCTGGCGCTGCTGATCGTCAGCGGCTTCCCCGTGATGTGCCTGACGATGATGGCCGGCGCGGTATCGCTCCCGCAGATTATGGAAGGCGAACTGTTCCTGCTGGCCATGGCTTTCGCGGCTGTGTGCGTCGGCGTGCTGGCTTCCTCGCTGGCCCGCTCCTCCATGACCGGCGGTATAATCAGCTATCTGATGATCGCCGGCATCGCGGCGCTGACCACGGCTCCGCTCTTTGCCGATTACGGCAATGAAGTGACGGATATTGTCTATGACCCGAACCGGCTGGCGGCGCTGCCCCCGGCGGACGCGATGAGAATGATTTCCCCGGTGCTGTTCTTCAATCCCGGGTACGCCCTGGCGGCGCTCCTGCAGGGACAGACGAACATGCTCGGCAGCATCCTGGAGTATCATGATACCGGGCGGATCCTGTGCGGCTTCAAACTGATGGACAGGGCCGGCGGCGAAACGGCGGCGCTGATCTCCTGCGGGGCGATCATCCTGCTCGGCGTCCTGCTGCTGCTGATTGCGACGGCCGTCCTGCGCAGGACGGGCGTGAAGGGCTCCGGGAAACAGAAATGAAATGACTGCTGACTGCTGTGAAAGGATATATCCGCAATGAA
>JAEEGL012538919.1_pt1 | contig 10307 bp, 4 predicted proteins | sample 9134231 | NCBI WGS metagenome assembly JAEEGL01 (sample SAMN16246548, study PRJNA631951) | gut metagenome | biome: gut microbiome; feature: rumen; material: fiber-attached | host: Bos | place: Iran: Karaj | collected 2018-10
CCCGTCTACGCCGGCGACTATATTGAGGCTTATGGCGAAATCACCCACGTGGGTAACACCAGCCGCAAGATGAAATTCGAGGCCTACAAGGTCATCCGCACCCTGCCCGAGATTAGCGCCAGCGCCGCCGAGGTGCTCGAGGAGCGCATCCTTGTGGCTCGCGCCACCGGCACCTGCGTCACCCCCAAGGAGTGCCAGCGTTACAACAAGTAAGGAAAATTATACACAAAAAAAGAAAGCCCCGCCAACCGGCGGGGCTTTTCTTGTTAAGGGGAAGCCCATCGTCATTTGACGATGAGCTTGCGGATGGCGTTCATCTGTTCGCCGACAATGCGGATGAAGTAGGCCCCTTGGGCATAACCAGTGAGGTCGATGGTCAGTTTCCCACTTTCCACTTTCCACTTTCCGCTTTCGCGGCCATTCATGTCGACTACCGTCACCGTGGCCATTCCTTCGATGCCCGTGAGGGTCACCGTGCTGCTGGCGGGGTTCGGGTAGAGGGTGATGTTGGCGGTGTTGACATCGTCAATGCCCACATTCTGTGCAAAATTGGCGGTGAGGTTCATGTCGCTGTTGACGACGATAGTGCGGATGGAATCGGTGTTATCGTCGCTCCAGTTCACGAAGTGGTAGCCAGCATTCGAGATAGCCTTGATCTCTACGCTGCTGCCAGCCTCATAACTGCCGGCACCCGTGACGGCACCCCAGCTGGGATTGTTGGAGCTGAGGGTGACAGTGTAGTAGGTGACACCGGGGTCGTTCTCGGCGAAGGTGGCCGTGAGGGTGGTGTCGCTAGTGACGGTGATGCTGATGGAGGCCGCTGTGGCGCCATTGCTCCAGCTCACGAAATGGTAGCCTTCGTTGGAGATGGCGTTGAGGATGGCCTGCGAGTTCTCGGCATAGGTGCCACCACCGTTGACGCTACCCATGGTAGAATCGTTGCTGAGGACGGTGACGGTGTAGTAGGTGACTTCGGGCGTGCCGGCAAGGGTGGTGAAAGCGACATTGCCACTCCAGGCACTCGAGCTGTTCGTGTCGCAAACGGCCTTGATCTTGATTACGTAGGTGGTGTTGGGAGTAAGGCCGGTGAGCGAGTAGGGGTTTGTGTTGACGTTGATTTCGGTACCGTTGTAGTTGAGTGTCCACAGCGTCTCGCTGTCGCCATTGGTCCAGCTGATGAGGGCACTGTTCGACGTGACATTGTTCACTGTCAAGCTGGTGGGAGCATCGCACGGAATCATGGGAATCTCATAGTGGGAAATCAACTGGCGGGTGACGCTGGCGTTCGAACTGTCGGTGGCCGAGCAGACGGCTACGACATACATGTCGTAGACGGTGTCGGCCAAGAGACCCGTCAGGGAGACATTGGGAACAGTTGTCGGGATGCGTACCCAGGTGGCGGCACCCGAGAGGCGGTAGTAGAAGTTGTAGTTCGAGGCGGTGCCGCTCCAGGTCACGTCGGCGGTGGTCTCGGAGGTCATCTCGGCCTGCAACTCGGTGGGACGCGGGCAGAGGGCACCTTCGGTACAGCGGACATAGAGCTCGTAGCCGGTGTGGCACATGTTGCCGCTAACGGTGAAGGTGATGGTCAGCGAGCCGGAAGTCGAGGTAGCAAGGACGGTGTTGAGCAGGGTGTCGCGGCCGTCGACGGTGTTGTAGGTGTACAGGACAGCGCCGTTGGTGCCTTCGCCGTCATAGACGGTCAGCGTGGCAGGCGAGGAGCCCCAACCGAACTTGCCGCCGAAGATTTGCAGCTGGCTACCGACATTCTCGGTGCGGAGCACCAGAGCAGAGTTGCTGTTGGGCAGGTAACCCGGGATGGGACCGCCGTTGTCGTAGACGACGAAGCCGCAACCCTCAATGGTGTCGGCGACAGAGCTGTTGTTCATGATGATGGTGCCGGCGCCGAACTCGTTCTTCACCCAGCCGCTGTGGTCCATAGCGCTGCAAGCGCTGCGGACGAAGAAGTTGTAGATGCCGCCACCCTGAATCATGCCGATGGGGATGGTGTAGGTGGTGTCGTAAACATTGATGAAGAGGGAGTCGGGCAGGTTGGCAAGGGAGTCAATGCCGACGGTCACGGTGTCGACATAGACCTGCCACTGGGTAGCTGTTCCTTGGGGATGCCAGGTAAAGGTGGTGTTCTCGATGTCGTTGAGGTTGGAACCAACCAAATTGTCGACAGGATAGCAGTCGGGAAGCTCTTCAATATTGATGTTGTCGATGAGTGCCCACTCGCCCCAGTTGCGATACTGAGCGAAAGCCACACGTTCGGCACCGATGGGAATGTTATAGTTGGGGAAGTAGATAGTCTTGCGGACATGATTGTTGCGCGAGAAGAGGGGGTCTTGGATGGTGTCGAGCCAGCCGAGGAGAGTGCCGGCGGCATCGGTCACACCGATGAGGATACCGTCATTCTCAGCCGGAGTACCGACCTTGGTGTCGAACTCAATCTTCAGCTTGGTGATGTTACCGTCGAGCTGGGGCAGCACCACATATTCGCTACCGCCGCCATGATTGGATCTCAAGAAGACACCGCCATCCCAGTGGGTGCAGTGGGTCGACGACCAAATCCAGCACGGGGGCATCACGTCGTTGGCATAAGCCTCGAAGTCCTCGCTGTAGGGTAGCGGCTGCGAGAGGCAGTTGGTCTGGAATGTGGTGATGGTCCACAGGGTGTCATTGCCACAGATGGTACCTACGCGTGCCTCATAGCTGGTGGAGGAGTTGAGGCCCGTGAGGGTGTAGGAGCTATCGTTGACATTATCGGGCGTGCTCCAAACGGTGCTGCCGAGGGTGCGATACTCGATGGCGAAGTCGACAACCGAGCCACCATAGTTCCAGCTCAGGTCCACACCGGTAGCCGAAGGAGTGGCTACCACATTGGAGGGATACATGCAACCTTCGTCAAGACGGATGTTGATGTCGTCGATGTTGGCCGAGTAGTAGGGCGAGCTGAAGCGGAAGGCCACATAGTAGCTGCTGTCGTACGACAGGGTGGAGGTGTTGAACTCGAAGAGTTCGTAACCGTTGGTGTTGTTGATGGTCAAAAGTGAGGTGAAGGTGGTGTCGAAGAGGGGGTTGGTCATCACACCGGCTTCAAGGGAACCGGCATTGAGGTCGGCCCAGAAACTTACGTGGATGCTGTCGCCAGGCAGGGGCACACGGCTGGTGGCAATCATCGCGTCGTTGCCATACATATAAAGCGAAGCGTTGCCGGTGTGGGCGTCGGAGGCAGCGATATCCACTTCGGCGTAGCCGCTGACGGCGTTCCAGCACGAAGGCACATCGCCGTCGGCATTGCCCTCAAATCCCTCGATGAAAGGAATGGACATCTCGCCGCAGGCGGTCTTCACGGTAATGGTGCGGGCGTTGGAGGTGTCGCCAGGGGCGCAGACGGCGCGGACGCTGAAGGTGTAGACGGTGTTGGGGGTGAGACCGGCATAGCTCACGGTGCCGTTGTTGTTGGTGGCGTAAGCTTCTTCGTCGAGCGAAACGAGGTATTCAATAGCAGGATCCGTGTTCCAGGCAAAGTTGATTTCGCTGCTGTCGATACTCGTGGCCATAACACCGGTGGGTTTCACACAACTCGGGCAGGCATTGTTCAGAAGAATCAAGGTGTCGCCAGTGCTGTAGTTGTCAGTGTTGCTGTTGAAGACTTCTTCGTCGCCGCCATTGATGATGGTGACAGAGGGAGTGTAATAGCTATACATGGGTTCTTCATAAATCAGGGCAACCGGCATGCCGGTGCATACGCTGATGGTATCAGTGGAACCATTGACGCTGGCCACATCGAAGCCGTTCTGCCACACATGGACGGTGGGGCAGTAATTGTTGGAATAGGTGTAGCTGGCGGTGGAGGTGACAATGATTTCGCACGAGCCAGCGGAGCAGTCGGTCATGAAGGTGATGGGTACAAATTCCGCGGTGTCGCCGCCACAGTCGGTGCCCACATAGGCGGTGTAGCCGGTGCGGGCTTCGAGGTCGGTGAAGGTGTAGGAGGTGTCGCCCGAGACATTGTAGTCGGTGCTGTCGAGGCGGATAATGAAGTTGCTCTGGCCTTCGGGAGCCGACCAATGGAGGGTGGCGGTGGTGGAAGTGAGGTTGTCGACGGTGAGGCCGTAGGCGGGCATGCAATCGGGCGGCAGCATGAAGTTGATGTCGTCGATGTAAAGGCCGAAAGCGTCATTGGCGGTGTATTGGATGGCCACATACTTGACACCGGCGGGCATGATGGTAGAGTAGAGTTGGTAGCTCTCGTTGGCGTCGGTCACCTCTTCGCCCCAGACGAAGGCGCTGGTGGAATCGCTGGTGGTGGAATAGCCCACTTTGAAGGATTCATCGTAGGAAGAAGAATATCTCTTATAGTAGAATTCCAGCTTGAGACCGTTTTCGGTGTCGGTCAGCTCGGGCGAGATGAGATATTCCGGCGGATTGGTGGTGTAGTAGAACAGGAAGCAGCCGTTGCTGGTGTGGCCATTGGAGGAGCTATAGCCAGTCATGCTGACGGGATTGACCATCTGCCAGCAGGTGAGGGAGCTGGCATCGTCGAAACCTTCCGCGAAGGGAATCGGCGTGGCTCCGCAGGAGGTGCGGAACGAGGCGGTGACAGCTTCGGCATCCTCGCCGCCGCAGTTCACCTGCACGCTGAAGAAGTACTGGGTGTTGGCCGAGAGGTCGGTGAACAGGTAGGAGGTGTCGGTGGTGGTCACGCTGTTGGTGTCGCTCACGGCAGTCCAGTAGCTCACGGTGTAGCTGGCGCCGCTGTTGACGCCGTCAACCCAGGTGAGGGTGATGCTCTCGGACGAGATGCTGTCCACCCCGATGGAAGTCACACGGAGGCAGGAGGGAATCTCGCTGATATAGACATCGTCGATGGCACCGCGGTTGTAGCTGCCGTAACCATTATTGGTGCTATAGAACATCCAAGCCACCCAATAGGTCTCGGTGGGGTCTAGGGTGGCAGTGTTGAACTCGCGCTCCTCAAACACATCGTTGAAGTTGTGGTACTCCACGCTGTCGAGGGCGACGAAGGTCGACACGTCAGAGGTGTCGGTCATCACGCCAGCCTTGATCCACTTAGTTTCATTATAATAGGAGGCCCAGTTCAGGAAGGCATGATAGCGCACATAGATATTGTTGCCCGCAGTGGGGATGGCGTTCGGGGTGCAGAAGAGGGTGGTGTCGTTGGCGGCGAGCAGGAACATTGACTGGGTGCCGCTGTGGTGATACTGGGCGTTGACGCTGGGGTCGGTGCCATAGGCACGCAGACGGTGCCAGCAGGGAGGCCAGAGGCCGTTGTCGTAGCTGTCGAAATCGTCGGAGAAGGGCAGCGTCATTGCTCCGCATTCGGTGCGGGCAACGAGGGTGGCGATGCTCGAGCTGTCGTCAGAGGAGCAGAGGGCTTGCACGCCGAGTGTGTAGGCAGTGTTGGCGTTCAAGTTGGTGAAGGTGTAGAAGGTGTCGGTGACATTGCCATTCACTTCCTGGCCATCGAGGTAGACGGAGAACAGTGTGGCGTCGCTGCGCGGGGTCCAGCCGATGGTGATATTCTCCTGGTCGGCAGTGTCGACAAAGAGTGCCGTCGGCGGGATGCAGGTGGGACAGGGGGTGCTGATGGTGAGCAGTGTGTCGCCAGTGGAGACGCTGCTGGTGGAGCCGTCATACAGGGCTGTGCCGCCGCCATCTAGGATGGTTACTGTGGCACTGCTGCTATAGTAGCTGTATGAAGGTTCGGTGTAGATAACCTGGATAGGATCGGTGCTGCACACCTCCACTGTCTGGGCCGAACCACTGAACGAGCCAAGGTTGATGCCGTTCTGGAAAAGGGTTACAGAGGGAGCATAGTAGGCGGTATTGGTGCTGACCGTCAGGTCGCAGGTCGAGCCGCCGCAAAGGGTGGCGAAAGAACCGCCAAGGGCTACGGACTCATCTGTCGCCGAGCAAACCACGGTGACGGTATAGTAGTAGAGAGAGTTGGCATCAAGGCCGGTGAAGGTGTAGTCGGTAGTGCTGGAAGTGACGGTGGCGGTGTCTCCGCCAGGTTTCCAGTAGTTGATGCTGTAGGTGGCACCAGTGTTCATGGTGTCAACGATGTGGAGAGTGCCACCATCGCTGGTGAGGTTGGTGATGGAGAGTCCTTGCACTGCAGGACAGGTCACGGCTGCACCGCCGGTGAAGGTGAAGGTGGTCTTGGGCATGAAGTTGCGGGCGGTAGCGCTGATGCCGCTTACGCCGCTGTAGCTGTAGCCCTGCACGCTGGCTCCGCTTTGATCCACACCATAGAAAGTGGTGGTGGGATAACTGGAGCTCTCTTCCGTCTGGCTGAAGTCTATCAGCAGGTTGCCCCCGTTGTAGGTGTAGGGGGTGGTGAAGGTAATCACCATCTGGTTGTTTGTGATACCTACCATGCCGGAATAAACCAGCGTTGCGGAGCTCAGGTCTTGGAATGCACTTAATGTGGTGGAGGTAATCTCCATCATCTTGATTTCCCAAGTGCCATCCAGACTAACGGAACTTTGTTCGGCATAGAACGTCAGGCCGGTGATACTGGCACCGGTCATTCCGGCGGTGGTTGTCGCCGCGGCGATGTCTGTCGCGGGATAGACAATCTGGCTGCGCAGGTTGGCGTCGGCATAGTAGCCATAGACAGGCACATAGCTGTTAGTGGCTGTTCCGTCGGCCACCGTCAGCGTGTTCTGTGCGTTCGCTACCCACGGCACAAATAGCAGTGCCGCTAGTGCTACTAAATTGATAAACTTCCTCATGGTGTGTGTTTTTGGTTGATAATTTTATTTAATATTTAATGATTTCAATAATATATATAAATCGGGGGCAAAGTTACAAAATAAAAATGAGATTGCCAAATTTATTTTCAAATTTAACCTAACGAACGACCTACCAACTCCCACCTTGGTAGGAGTTGATTAGGAGTTGGTAGGGTTTTGATAGGGAGAAAATACGGGTTTATCCCTAGGGAAAGGGCAAAAAAATGCTAGCAGGAGTGCTGCTCTTTGAAACGGCGGTTGGCGAGGCAGAGGGCGTCGTCGGCATTGATGCCGTGGCGGCGGCCCCAGTCGACAAGGTCGAAGAGGTATTGACCAAACTCTTCTTCTGTTGGCCTCACCCCCGACCCCTCTTTAAAGGGAGAGGTGGGCAACTGGTCAGGGTATTCACTCCCCTCTCCAGATGGAGAGGGACTGGGGGTGAGGCCCACCTTCTCCTGCATGCGGATGGCTTTGATAAGGGAGGGGAGGCTGTCGGGGACGCCTTCGAGGACGTTCTTGCGTCCTTCGCGCATCTTGAGCTGCTCCCAGTTCTCGCCGTGGTAGTTCTCTTTGTCGTAGATGAAAGGGTGGCGCGCTATGAGCTTGTCGCAGATGGTGTTGTAGACATCGGCGGTGGTGAAGAGACCCTCGTCTTCGGCTATCTTGCAGTAGAAGAGGATGTGCATGGCGAGGTCGCCAAGCTCCTTTTTTAATTGAGAATTGAGAATTGAGAATTGAGAATTATCTTCTGCGTCAGCCGAATTTTCAATTTTCAATTTTAAATTTTCAATTTGTATGATGGCTTCGCTCAGTTCATGGACCTCCTCGATGGTGAGGTAGCGGAGGGACTTCATTGTCTGCACTTTGTCCCACGGGCATTCTTTCCGCAAGGTGTCTAAAATATTGCTTAAACGTTTAAAAGATTCGAGAGTCTTTTCGTCCATATATTTAAAAGAAAACCCCTATGGGGAATTTCAATTTTCAATTCTCAATTTTCAATTATATCCGGTGTACGTCTTCAATTTCGTCGATGGATTTGAGTTTTTCGATGAGGCCGTTGAGCTTCTCCACATCGTTGACATAGAGCATGATGATGCCGCGGACGACACCCTCGGAGGTCTCGAGGGTGATGGCGCGCATGTTGAGGTCGAGTTCGTCGGAGATGTGGTGTGTGATTTCCTGGAGGAGGCCTTTGCGGTCGATGGCGGTGAGCGAGATGCCGGTGAGGAGCGAGAGCTGCTCGCCCGGACGCCACTTGGCGCGGATGATGTGGTTCTCGTGGTTGGCCATCTCCTTCATGGCTTCGCGGCAGTTGGTGCGGTGGACCTTGATTTTGCCCTCCTGGACGATGCCCACCACCTGGTCGCCCTGCACGGGTTTGCAGCATGTGGCGGTCTCGGTGGGCGCGGTCTCATACTACTTGTCAAGGAGGAAGGGGGTGGCGAGTTTCTTGTATTGGTCGATGAAGATGAGGTTGGGCTCGCGATGGGCTTTGCCGAAACATTCGGCCACCTGGCGCTCAGTGACGTTGCCGACGGCGATGTCATAGAGCACGTCGATGTTGGAGGCGTTGTTGAGGAATCGCTTGAGCTGTCCCCAGTTCTGGGAGTTGTTTCTGATGTGGTTCTTGCTCAGGTATTCTTTGTATTTGCGACGGCCCTCCTCGACATATTCTTTCTTGTGGGCGCGGAGAAAGTCCTTGATGGCCTCCTTGGCGTGGGGAGTCTGGCATTCGGTGAGCCATTCCTCGGTGGGGAGGGTGTTGGCGGTGGTGAGAATCTGCACCTGGTCGCCGGTGTGGAGACGCTCGTTGCGGCTCACCACACGGGCGTTGAGCTTGGCGCCGATGCAGTGGTGGCCGAGGTCGGTATGGATGGCATAGGCGAAGTCGAGCACCGTGCTGCGCGAGGGTAGGGTGACGGTGCGTCCACGCGGGGTGAAGATGTATATCTCTTTGGTATAGAGGCTCTCCTTGAACTCTTCGACGAGGTCGAGAGCGCTCTTGTCGCTCTGTTCGAGCGAGGTGCGAATCTGCTGGAGCCATTCCTCGACGGGGTTGTGCTCGATGTTTTCCTCGGGGTGCGCCTCCTTGTAGAGGAAGTGGGCGGCCATACCCTTCTCGGCGATGGTGTCCATGCGCTCGGTGCGTATCTGGATTTCGACCCAGGTGCCGATGGGGGTCATAACGGTGGTCTGAAGGCTTTCGTAGCCGTTGTTCTTGGGGTGGGTAATCCAGTCGCGGAAGCGTGTGGGGTTGGGGTCGAATTTTTGGGAGATGAGGGCGTAGACCTTGAAGCACTCCTCCTTTTCCTTGTCGCGTGGCACGCCGTTGAGGATGATGCGCATGGCGTAGAGGTCGAAGATTTCCTCGAAAGAGACATGCTTGTTCTCAATCTTTTTCCAGCAGCTGAATACCGACTTGACGCGGGTCTTGAGGGAGTATTGGTAGCCGGCTTGGTTGAGCATCTGGCGCACGGGGTCGACGAGGCACTCATGGAGTTTGGCCCCTTTGTCGGCGGTGGCAGCAATCTTGGCCGAAATCTCCTCGTATTTCTCGGGGTTGGTATATTTCATCACCAGCTCTTCGAGCTCGGTCTTGATGGTGTAGAGGCCGAGTCGGTGGGCCAAGGGAATGTAGAGGTAGGAGGTTTCGGAGGCGATGATGAGTTTCTTGGTGTCCTTCATCGAACCGAGAGTGCGCATGTTGTGCAGTCGGTCGCAGAGTTTGAGGAAGATGACGTAGGCGTCGTTGCACATCGAGAGCAGTATCTTGCGGTAGTTCTCGGCCTGCTTGCTTTCCGACTGCTGGAGAACCATGACGTCCTCTATCTTGGTGACGCCGTCAACAATCTTGGCCACGCGGTCGCCGAAGACCATACGGAGCTCGTCGAGGGTGATTTCGGTGTCCTCAACCACGTCGTGCAGCAGGGCCGCGATGACAGCCGTGGGGCCGAGGCCCACCTCCTTGACGGCGATGAGGGCCACCGCCAGGGGGTGGAAGATGTAAGGCTCGCCGCTCTTGCGGCGTGTGCCGGCGTGTGCCCTCTTGGCCATCTGGAAAGCACGGAAGATGTTGCTCTCCTCGTCGGGCGAGAGGGGTTTCAACACACGGCAGGCTTCGATAAGTTCGTCGTATTTGGCCTGTATGTCGCGCTCTTCGCGTGCTTCGTCGATGACGTACATAGGTTAGAGTTCTGCGTCTTGTTTTTCCTTGAGGGCGGTGCGGATTTTGCCTTCCAGCTCGTCGGTGAGCTCGGGGTTGTCGCGCAGCAGCTGCTTGAGGGCTTCGCGGCCTTGGGCCAGCTTGCTCTCGCCGTAGCTGAACCACGAGCCGCTCTTGTGGATGATGTCGAGGTCGACGCCGAGGTCGATAATCTCGCCCAGCTTGGAGATGCCCTCGCCGAACATGAGGTCGAACTCGCACTGGCGGAAGGGAGGGGCCACCTTGTTCTTCACCACGCGCACCTTCACGCGGTTGCCGATGTTCTGGTCGCCGTCCTTGATGGCCTGGGTGCGGCGGATGTCGATACGCACGGAGGC
>JAEEGL013082391.1_pt1 | contig 10307 bp, 10 predicted proteins | sample 9134231 | NCBI WGS metagenome assembly JAEEGL01 (sample SAMN16246548, study PRJNA631951) | gut metagenome | biome: gut microbiome; feature: rumen; material: fiber-attached | host: Bos | place: Iran: Karaj | collected 2018-10
CTTCACCGCTGCCATCGAGCTTCTCAAAGAGCGCGGCATGACTGACGTGATAGACAATGTATACAAACAGTGCAAAGAGCAGCAGTTCCTTCCTAAAGAGGATATTGTAAACTGCGTGAAGGATATTTACCGACCATTCACAGCCGAAGAGATTTCTGCCAAGATTGCCCAGATGCTTACGCCAGACACGATGAATGCCGAAGTAGAAATAGTATTCCAAACCATTGAGAATTTGCACATTGCTTGTCCGAACGACACTGGCGACTGGTACTTCACCGGTAATTATCCTACGCCGGGCGGCAATAAAGTTGTAAATACTTCGTTTATCAATTACATAGAGGGTCGTAACCAACGTGCATATTGATAAAAACAAAGATATGTGTATGTATATACGTATTGATATATATAAATACTTCAAGATAGCGCTGATAGCAATAGGCATGATACTTACGGCCAGCTGCAAGCGTGAAAATCCCTACGATGCACCCGTTGCTGAGGTCGATGGTGTAGTGCTGACCAAGTCGAAGGTCTATTCGGCTATTCCGCCGGCAGCTTCGAGTGAAGACAGCGCCCTCGTTGCCGATGAATACGTACGTCGCTGGGTATATCAGCAAGTTGTTTTGCGCAAATCGAAGCTCAACCTCACCGACGAGGAGCAAGACATTGAAGATGCCGTAGCCGAATATCGCGAGGCGTTGCTCGTTGAACGTTTCCAGCAGAAAGTGCTGAAAGAGAAGTTCAAGCCCAACGTCACCAATGAAGAGATTGAGAAGTATTACAACTCGCATAAGAGTTTCTTCACACTCAACGAGACGCTTGTGAAGGGACTTTTTGTAGCTGTGAAGAAGGACGTCGATGGACTGAAAAACTTTCGCAAACTCATCACCAATATGGAAGATGACAAGATGGCTGAAATTGAAGATTTTGTATATCATCATGCGTTGAAATACGAGATGGCATTCGAGAATTGGATTCCGTTGGCGTCTATCAAAGATTATCTGCCCGACAATACAATTCCCAACGAAGCAGCCACGCTCCACAGCCGCAAACTTGCCGAAACGAGCAACGATGAGAATGTATATTTCATACTTATCACCGATTGCAAAATGTCGGGCAGCAACGCTCCTATTGAATACGTTACGGATAAAATCTCGAGCATACTTACAAACAAACAGAAGATAGAATTCATAAAGAATTTGAAGTCGCAGCTCTACAACGATGCGATGCAGCAAAAGCTTATCACTTACTACGAATAACTAAATAAATGACAATAAACAAGTTCCTCGTGGCGACGGCTGTCGCCTTTACGTCTTTTACCGCACAAGCACAAAAAATGCTTGTAGATGAGGTGGTTGCTATCGTCGGCGACGATGCCATTCTCCGTTCCGATATTGAATATCAATATGAACAGGCTCTTATCGATGGCGCTAATTACAACGGCGACATGAAATGCCACATCTTTGAACAGATTCTTATTCAGAAACTTATGGTCAATCAGGCCAAGATTGACAGTATCACGGTGGGCGAAAATGAAGTCACCAACCAAGTGGACCAACGCATCAACTACTTCATTCAGCAAGTTGGTGGTCAGGACAAACTTGAGGAGTATTTCAATAAGCCTATTATGCAGATAAAGTCCGACCAAGCCGAACTCGTTCGCAATCAGATGATAACTCAGAAGATGCAAAACGAGATTACTAAGGATATAAAGATTACGCCATCGGAAATTCGTGCATATTTCAACAAAACTTCCGAGGACAGCATACCTATGGTGTCGGCTCAGTACGAACTCAAGCAGATTGTGCTCTATCCCGAAATTGAACGCAGCGAAATCGACCGTGTGAAGGGCAAACTTCGCGACTTCCAAAAGCAAGTTAGCGAGGGCCGCGACTTTGCTACGCTTGCTGTGCTCTACTCCGAAGATCCAGGCTCGGCATCACGTGGTGGCGACCTCGGTTGGAGCACAAAATCGACTTTCGTGCCAGAATTTTCGGCCGTTGCATTCAATTTGCAAGAGAAGGGCAAAGTGTCGAAGATTGTAGAAACGGAGTTCGGTTTCCACATCATCCAACTCATCGACCGTAAGGGCGACCGCATCAACTGCCGTCACATACTTATGAAACCGAAAGTTAGTGCCGAGAGCCGTCGCAAAGCAACCCACTTCCTCGACACCATCACTACCGCTATAAATAATAAAGAATTCACCTTCGAGGAGGCAGCATCGCATTTCTCTATGGATAAAGAATCGCGCTCGAACGGCGGCCAGATGGTCAACTCGAACGATGGCTCTATAAAGTTCCAGTTCTCCGAGATTCCTGCCGAGATTGCTAAGGCTATCCAAGGTTTGAAGGAGGGCGAGTTCTCGAAGCCATTCTCAATGATGGACGAGCGCAAAGGCAAAGAGACCTACCGCATGGTGATGCTCTGCAAACGCCACGAACCTCATCGCGCCAACATGCGCGACGACTACAATATGCTCCAAAATATTATGGAAGAGCGTAAACGCCGCGATGCCGTCGACAAATGGATTCGCCAGAAACAAAGCGAGATTTACGTTAGCATTTCGCCCGAATGGCAAAACTGCGATTTTCAATACAAGGGTTGGGTGAAATAGTCAAGAACTTCTTTGGGGGATTGCATTTATCACCGAATTAATACGAATGTAAACGAACTGATTGCTGCAAATTCGTTCAATTAGTAAAAGTCCAGATTCATTACGAATGAAACGAATACGATTAGTATAAATTAGTTCAATTCGTTGATATTTAGGAGGTAGAGAATCTCTATAATCGTAGAAATGACCAACATACGCTTCATAATATTTCTATTCATACTTATGATGCCCGCTTCGCTTGTTGCGCAACGACAAGTGCAAGTGAAGATTGAGCGTGCCGACTACCTCCGCCACGACGACAAAATTGGCAAGAACACGCAGTCGCTCAATGGCAAAGTCGTTTTGTCGCATGGTCGCACTTTCTTGCATTGCGACAGTGCATATATGTACAACGACTCCAACGTGGTTGTGGCTTACGGCAACATACATATAATACAAAACGATTCCATTCACCTCTACGGCGATCATCTTACGTACTTAGGCAACCAAAACTTGGCCAAGGTGCGCGATAATGTGCGTGCCAACAAGGGCGACACGTGGCTCTACACCGAATATCTCGACTACGACCGTTTGCTCGATAAGGCGTACTTCTTCAATGGTGGCCGTGTTGTGAATCATCAGAATGTGCTCACCTCTATCAATGGCGTCTACTACCCTAACACGAACGAAGTTTTCTTCAAGGACAGCGTTGTGGGTACTTCGCCTACACGCACTATGTATAGCGACACGATGAGCTACAACACGCGCACCGAGATTGTAAATATTCTGGGCGAGACGACCATCTACAACTCCGATTCTACCATAATTAAGTCGGAACGTGGTTGGTACAATACCGTCACCGAGCGCGCGCAATTGAATAAAAACAACACCATCGTCTCGGGCTCGCATACGCTCGTTGGCGACCATATTTTCTACGATAGAAATAAGGGACTTGGCACTGCCACTGGCAATATGGTGCTTACCGATTCCGTAAATAATATGATGATGCTCGGCGATTATGGCTTCTACAACCAAATCTCGGGCGAGGCAATGGCTACGCGTCGTGCTGAGGCGCGCCAAATCTACGGCGGCGACACCATATTTATGCACGCCGACACGTTCTACATTGAGCCCATTCCAGCCGACACCAGCCGACTGATGAAGGCGTATCACAACGTGAAGTTCTTCCGCACCGACATGCAAGGCCGCTGCGATTCCCTCATCTTCGACTTCCGCGATTCGGTGGCTACTATGTACGTAGCGCCAATTCTTTGGGGACAAGGCAACCAGATGACGGCGCACGAAATAAAGATGTATACGCGCAACCGCAGTGTGTACAAAACGGAGCTCATAGATGCTGCTTTTGTCATTTCGCCTGAGGTCGGCATTCGCCTCGACACTATTGGCTACAATCAGGTGAAGGGCAAACTCATCACGGGCTACATACGCAACAATGAAATCTACCGCATCGACGTAGATGGTAATGGACAGACAATCTATTATCCTAAAGATAATGAGACGCTTATAGGTATAAACCGCGCCGAAAGCAGCAATTTGACCATATTTATGAAGCAACGCAAAGTGTCGAATATAGTTATGCGTGTGTCGCCATCGGGCAATATGAACCCGCCGCTTCTCCTTGGCGAAAAAGATCGTCAACTGAAGGGCTTCCGCTGGCTCGACGACTATCGTCCACGCTGCCATGCCGACATTTTCCGCCGTCTCGACATTCCCGATGGTCTGACCATCCAAGAAGAGGTCTACGAAGGCTATACCTTCGACGAACTTGGCGAATAAACTTTCTCATGCCATAATTATTTCAGACGCAAGTCTTGCTTCTGCGCTTTGTTTTAGATATTATTGCATAAATACTAATAACAAGACGACTAATTATGAGCACATTTGAACTGATCACTCTTCCATATAGCGCAAATGCTCTTGAGCCTATCATAAGCGCAAAAACCATCGAACTTCACCACGGCAAACATCTTGCTGGCTACGTAGCTAATATCAACAAACTGCTTCCAGGCAGCGGCTTCGAGTCGGCTTCGCTTGTGGATATTGTGAAGAAAGCTTCGGGCGGATTATTCAACAACGCTGGGCAGATTCTCAATCATAATATGTATTTCGAGGCATTGCAAGCCCCAAAAGCCAACAATGCTCCATCGGGCAAACTTGCCGACGCTCTCGCAGCGCAGTTTGGTTCGTTTGAGAATTTCAAGGCCGAATTTGCACAAAAAGCCACCACACTATTTGGTTCTGGTTGGGCATGGCTCTCGCTCGATGCCGACGGCAAATTCGTTATTTCGCAAGAATCAAACGCATCGAATCCCGTGCAGAAAGGTCTCAAACCGATGCTAACAATCGACGTTTGGGAGCATGCATATTACGTTGATTATCAAAACCGTCGCGCAGAATACATAGAAAAATATTGGGATATAATCAATTGGAAAGTGATTGAGGCAAGATACAATTAATAATGGTTAAGTGAATTTTTGGGGAATGTGTTCGTGAGGGCGCGTTCCTTTTTTTGTATACATAAAAAGAGCCGAACAGAAGAGATTCCGTTGCGCGCAAATCGTCTCTATTCGGCTATATGACTACTCTTTCACGAGCGTGAGCGGGCACTTCAATATGGAGAGGAACTCCGTACCAGCTACATATATATCTTCGTCACCCTCTTTATAAAACCACTCTATTTCGGTTTTGCAACCTTTCTGTTGCAAATCTTCCACGCCTTCGAAAATATCGAGCAGACGCTTGTGCGAACTCGAGTTGAGAAACGAGAGTTGAACTTTCACCTTGAGAGCCTCATTGTCGGTAGCGCCGTACATCTTTATCCAATCGATAACGGGCTGATAGAACGTCACAACATTGGTAGGCAGCGAGCGTCCTTTTATGACAATCTGACGCTTCTGAGGGTCAGCACTTACGTATGGAGTGCTATTAGTGGCAGAAATCTGTATGGCATCTAATAGTTTCATAACAATTTATATTGATAAGTGTTATATATGTTGGGGAATTATTTCTTTTCGTTCAATTAAGTTAATTATCCATACGAAAGTAAGGATTAATGGTGAAATTTAGTATTTCGGGGGACGATATTTTTCAATAAAATTTTCAGACCGCACTACCCTTCCTCGCTCACCACTTTTATCGCCATGGCTTTCAGTTGTTGCCAGCCAGCTTTGTCGGTGAGGCGTATCATGAAGTGATAGTCGCCTGTGTCGATGTCGGTGGGGATGTCGATGGTGATGTGCGGCGTGTAGGTTGTTTGACCGCTGGAAATGCTGAAATCTTGGTTATAAATCCATGCGTTGAGGGCCGTTTTCTTCTCGTCCATCTCGCATTCTACAGATGATGTGCTGTGGGTGTGATGGTCGAAATTGTTGTGTATCTCGATGTTGAAACTGCCAAGTTCTGTGTCGTCGGTGAAGGTGTAGCAAAATTCTATCGTCTCGCCGCGGAAGCATTCGTAGCAGTCGGTTGGACAAGTTTGTTCGCCCGCATCTGCAATTTGAGGTGCGGTAGTATCGGTGTCGTCAGCATCATTCCCACATGCCGAAAATATTGCTGCAATAATGGTTAGTGTAAGTATTCTTTTCATTATTAATCATTTATAAAATTGAAAGTTGAAAAACTTCCATTTTCCAACTTTCAATTATCAATTTTCAATTTATTATTCTTCTTCCTCTTCTTCTTCCTCAGTTATTGCTTTCTGAGCGGTTGTACTATTGCCATTTTGGTCGGTGACAGTCATGCGCAAAATATCGCCTTCAGCCACATCTTCAACGCCAGTGATATGCTCGTGGAACTCAGGGATATTAAGCACTCCAACGTATTTACTATCGGTAAAAGTCTTGGTTAGTTTCGTTGTTGCCTCATCGGCAGAGAGAATGGTCACAACGATTGAAGCCACGCGACCAGGAGCGTCTATTTCGGCTTCGGTGCATAGGTATTCGCCTTCGAGGTTTGCCTCTTCGATGGTTACTGTTGGAGCCGCTACGGTGTCGTCGTCTTTATCGCATGAGACGATTGTGAATGAGAGAATTGCTGCAAAAAGTATTGATATGTAAGATTTCATTGTTTTATAAATATTATGTTGTAAATGTCTAAATAATAGATATTTATCTGTGCGACAAATATCAATCATCAATTGTCAATTTTATTGATACCGAGAAGTTTCGACCAGCTTCGGGCACATCGATAAGTCGGTAGTAGCTCGTGTGGTCGTAATAACACTCGTTGAGCAGGTTGTCGGCATGCAACGTTGCTTTGAGGCTTATATGTTTACCCAGATTGAATCTCTTCGATACCGATGCGTTGAGTGTCATGTGACCATCGGTAGTTTTTTCGGGCGGCACAATTCGGTCTTGTTTGCCCACCAAATGCGCGCCAAGGCTTATCTCACCACTATTATCAGCACCCCAGAAACGGCGCACCTCGCCACTTGCCGACCACGGCGTTGAGAATGGCAGCGTGTAGCCCTTCTTATCGCCCGACATCTGTTCAGCGTACAGATATTCGCCCATCAACTCCGCTTCCCAATGGCTACCTATCTGGCACGTTAGCTGACCTTCGCATCCGTAGCGAACCACACGTGACTGCATGTAGCGATATAGCTGCAGACCTTCGGTGTAGTCGGCCGTTGGACTGAGGTAGATATAATTAGGGAAATAGTTGAAAAATGGGTCAATCTGCATACTTACAATGTCGTTCGACCAGATTATGCTCGCATCGATTTGATACGAACGTTCGGCGCTGAGCGCGCTGTTGCCCTTCTCGTAGCGAAAAATGTGGTAGTTGATGCCATCGGCGCCAAGCTCTTTAGGTATGGGCGTGCGAAAACTCTTGCCAACGTTGGCTTTCAGCACCCAATGCCCCGCAGCACGACTTACGCCTACCGACCACGTCAGACTATTGAAACGTCGCGTTTGGTCAGCCGAGCGCTGAGTATAGACCGAGTCGCCATTGGCAGTGGGTGTGCGATACCAATCGTTGTAACTCATGATATGCGTATGACTATGGTCGAAACGCACGCCAGCATTTACGTTGCCCTCGCTCCATGCCAACGGCCATCTGCCATGCAGATAAACACCCGCCGATGTGCTGCGAAATTCGGGTATGATGAAGCCCCAACCGTCGCGTTTGTTGTGCTGATGTTCGGCATTGGCGCCCATACTTATCTGCCCCAAACGTTCTGTAGGTATGCTCAGACTAAGCGCAGCCGTGTACGTATCCTTATCGAAACGGCGCTCGAGCGAGCCTTGAGGCGTAGGCATGTAGCCGTGCGAAACGGGCTCCGAATGTTCCTCGCGCACATTGCGTTGATATGCAATATTGACGTTCAACGAAACATCGTCGGCCAAGGTCAACATCGAATGGCTTTGCACCTTGAAATGGTTCACCCACTGATAGGGCAAATCGATGTCGCGCACCGAATGATCGTAATCGATGCCCGAAAGTCGCACCTCCAATCCATGTGCATTTGCGAAAAATCCGCTCTTCACATAAGTATCCGAAAAACGCACATCGGTATGGAAATTATAACCAGCATAACCAAGCATCAGGCTACCATCGCGCTCGTGTCCAGCGGTGTTGCGCAGTCGGCCATCGTGCAGCTTTATATAGTACGAATAGTACTGTATACTGTCGGTTGGCACACGACTGTCGGCATAATTATTTATGGTGATATGAGCACGATAGAAAAACGCATTGTGTCGTCCGCCAATTTTAGCCGAAACTCCCAACTGGTCGTTCAACGAACGCCCCACCATCTGCACCGTGCCGCCAAATATCGACGTAGGTATATGATTGGTATACAGATTAATAACGCCACCAATAGCATCGGAGCCATAGAGCAGTGCGCCAGGACCTTTGAGCACCTCCACGCGGTCGACACTAAACTGGTCAATCTCCAATCCGTGGTCATCGCCCCATTGCTGTCCCTCGTGTTTTATGCCATCTTCGGCCACCACCATGCGGTTGAAGCCCAACCCACGAATGGCAGGTTTCGATTGTCCCGAACCAATACTCATAGCCTTCACTCCCGGAATTTTTTCAAGTGTCTGCATCAGACTACCCGAGAAGTGACTATTTATGTAGTCGTTGCTCACCTGTACGCTGCTTTGCGACGATTTGAGCATATAGCTATGCTGCGACGTGCCACTCACCGTAACAGCATCGAGGTTGATGACCGTATCGGGAATAGCCAACGCAACAGCCGCCATTAAGTATGTCAGCATTGCTTGCCTTACTTATTTTATGTAATGAAAAGGATAGATGCACACAACCATTGTGGCACCGAAAAAAGAGATTCTTAGGCAAGCGCAACGGGAGGCGCACGCAACAATGGCAGTCCAACCACACACGCCGACCAATGCGCCGTCTGTTGAGCTCTGATGTTGCCCTCGCCACCATCGACAAAAGCAATGCGCACCTCGTTGGTAGCTACATAGTTCAGCCCGACGAATTGACACAGAACACAATCGTGCGAATGCCCTACTTCACCATCGAGGTGACCAGCGCAAGGCAAATGTTGAATGCACTTGCTACACTCGGCATCGGCGTGTGAAATGTTGTGGTGATTATGCGTGTGAACCGACGAAATGAGCAACATTGGCAAGAATGCCAACATTAGCAGCAATGATGATACCTGTTGTTTCGTCGATTGTTTCATGGCGGCAAAGGTAGTTGTTTTTGTGGTTTGCTTATCGCTGCCAAAAGTGCAGACTGGAAATTATTGCCACATATTCTGTGCTTTTATAACAATCTCTCATAAAAAAGTGATTCCGTTCATTCGACTATGCAGCCGAGTGAACGGAATTGTTGTTTTGAGAGAGAGAAACTTATTTTACATAGCAAACAACTTGCAGCCGTTGACAAACAACACATCGAGTGTATCGAGAATCTCCGAAATGCTCAATTGCAAGCAGCGCCCATATTTATATTTGCCCACGAAATTTTCCACCTTCTGCTCCATCACATTTATGTCGGAATCTTTCCAATTCTCGAGCGTAGTAACGTAGCTATAGAGTGTTTTCATCTCAGCAATATTTACGTTGTATTGCGCCACAAGCGTGAAGAGCCGATTGTTGGCAGCCGAGGTAAGTTTTGCGTGATGCGGTTCGATGAGCGCCACGTTTTCGGGCGAAATTTTATCGAACCTTGCCGAATATTCGCTTACAACCTTTTTGAAATCATCTTTCGTGGTAGCTTTCATCTCGTTGGCGAGCTCCACTTCGTAGCCCAGTTTTTTATATCCCTTCAGAAGACGAGAGACTTTGCCCTCAACCTCGACGCCTCTTTCGTCCAACATACGAAAATCGGAAGTGAGTTTGTTGATTTTAGACGCCATGTCCTTCACTAACCATTCAACCTGTCCCATAATGCGATAATTTGAGTGTTCCATGTCCACTGCATATCATCAATTATGCCGCAAATGGCGCATTATGGATTTTTTAGATTTCAGTGCCGAAGTTTTTGTCGATGTGTATAATTACGCATAAAAAAAAAGAGAACCCAATGCTTTCGCCGAGTTCTCTCTTTGGTTGTTTTTATGCGATTTTTCGTATCGTCATTTCGTTGGGCGCTTATTCCTAAAGGCCGCAAGGAAACCGAACAAAACGGCTAATGTCACTGCCACGCTTATCATGCAGCCAAGCGCGTAGGGAATAGCAAAACCTTCGGGTGCTACCAATATGTATGTAGAGCA
>JAEEGL013262853.1_pt1 | contig 10307 bp, 14 predicted proteins | sample 9134231 | NCBI WGS metagenome assembly JAEEGL01 (sample SAMN16246548, study PRJNA631951) | gut metagenome | biome: gut microbiome; feature: rumen; material: fiber-attached | host: Bos | place: Iran: Karaj | collected 2018-10
ATCAAGGACATGTACATTGAAGACTAGGCCATTTGCTAGAGATTGCTTGATTCGGAAATTGGTTGTTGAGCATGTACCATTTAACCGATTAACGCTATTCCCACAATTGTAAGAAGACTGGCGTTCCTCCATTGTTTTACCGGTCTGTCCTATTTTTATAATGTACTCAATATTATCAATCACACAGGTTAAGATATAAACAACGCCTTTGGTTCGCTTGTACAAAACTTCAATTCCAACATTGTCATGTCCGTTTTCCTTCATTTTCATAACAATATTGTTTTCAATAAAGGTATCATCAACGTCAAAGTAAGGCTTATTCACAGACCACTCTCCGCAATACTCAAACTTCTTACCCTTTGTGGCATTTAGAAAGTCTTCACTTCGTATGAAATCAAAATCATCAAACTTCGGTTGTTTTATAATATCTTCAACCGTAATAATTTGGTCATTTTTGTTCTTGGTTTTGATGAATTCGTTCAAAAATTCTACACCAAACCCATACGCGTTAAACAGTCTCTTGATTTCTCTTTTAACTTCTTCCTTTAACTCTTTTCTCTTGTTTGACATTATTATTAAATAATTAAGGTGGTCATATTCAAGCTGCTATTGTGGACAGTGCAGCGAGAATAATCCCACCTGATAAACCTCTAACATCACACGCTGTCCACTTCGTATGACTTGTATTTCTACCTTATAAATAGTACAAAAAATACTTTTATAAAACAAATACAACTATACTATATACAAAAACCGTGCCAAACTCTCATTTTTCTCCCTTAAGTTTTTCAACCAACGCGTCAGCCATCCTGACCGCCTGTCTCGCGACCGTATCCGGCGAGGCCTCAAGCACCATGCCGAGTTTCCCGCTTTCCAGCACCCCCTGCATGGCGCTGATGGCCGCGTCTATCCTTACTTGTTCCCAATCAATCATCGCTATTCCAATTTTCACGCTATAGCCATATTTTATAGAAATCATACCCATCGCCGTCTTTCCTGGAGTACATTTTCGGGCTATTGTTTTTCATTCGTTCATATATCTCCAGGAGGTCGTCCTTTCTGAACTTGTTCCATTTAGCTGGGCAAATCAGATTGTTTTTCGTATGGTCCCGCACAAAGAACGTCATTCCGTTGAACCACTTAATCCCGTATACCGCACAAAGGCATTCCGCCCTGGCAACTATACCGAGATTTTCAATGCATACCATGGCACCAGAGACATCCATGCGCCATTCAATCTCCTTTATGAGTTCCTTTATCGTCATATCTTAGTTCCACTTTTGGTTTTTCTTTCTAATACAAATCCTCGCTGTACATCATATTGTATTTCCCGCACATTCTTCCGGTCCTGTGCTGGGGCTCGCCTTCCATGAGCTCCCTGTCACTGATAACATCGTTTTCAAGTTTTTCAGGGTCCCTAAACGCCCGCTTCTCGTCAACCTGCCCGGCCTCGTAAGCGATTTTCATTCCCTGCCACCTGTCAACGAACCTTCCCTCACTGGTAAGGAACCCGTCAACATAGTCGTAATATTCCAAGGTGTCCTCGTACTTTGTTATCATCGGGGTCTCATTCTTTCTCTCGGCGAGTTTCTTCGCGTTCCATACGGGATTGGTTGACCTGACGTTGATGCAGTTCCCGTGCCGCCATTGACCGATAACCACCCCGGTATCAATGTTCTGCGCGATAAGCCCTCTCGGCGCCTCCGTTCCGTCACGGTACCAGATTGCCGCACACAAAATATATTCTTTACTATTGTCAATCATGTAATTTCCTTTTAAAACCAAGTGTTCCTATTGAACCAGCTGGGGCTTTATTTAATAATTTTTTACCTTGCTTTTTGAAATATTCAATCCAGTACTTTTCCCTTTCTTGCCCTTCTTCGATTGTAAGGTTTTCTTCCAAAATTTTCATTTCTGGTATTTCGCAATTATTTAAAGAGCTAAAGTTATATACGGCATCGCTTTTTACATAATGTTTTTTGAATTTGCCGTCAATGTATATTGCATGCCTGTGGCTCCAGTCGCGGTCTTTTTGTAAACGCATAAGGGTACGTCCAACATACACGGCATTATACTCTTCAAAAATATAAACATATATTGAATCAATTTTCCCCTTTAAGATTTCAAGTCTTGCATCTTTTAACCAAGTGTATTCTTTAAGCCAGCCTTTCTCGCGAGCAAGATTATATCCACGCCTATCACCTTTCTGGAACTCAGATTTAGTTTTATATTTTAGAGCGGCTTCTTTACATGTTTCATAATTCCAGTACCCGCGTGGCTTTTTTGTGTTTAACCAAAAGTATTCTTTTAACCACCCGTTTTCAGATGCCGCGCAAAAGCCACCACCGCAGTTCTTTTTAAATTCCTTCTTTGTGGTATATTTTTTGGCTTCTTCTAAAGTCCTTTCTTTTGTCCAATATTTATTCTTTTTGCGTTTTGTACAATTTGTACACCCATATTTTGTTTTATTGGCATATAGAAAATTGGCTGGTGTTATTTCAAATTCACTCCCACAATTATTACAGACAATTGTTATATTGGTGTGCATATTAATGTACTTAACTTTGTTAAAGTTATATGCTTCGCCATAAATTTCATGACACCTTTTCAAAAATTCTTCTTGTGTAATTTTCATCTTCTAATAAATTATAACTTTATATATTATAAATAGTTAGAAAAATAAAAATTACCAAATGTTAGGACGTATAAAGTAATAATTAGATGGGGATAAATATATTTCTCTCCTCGTTCTCACCCTCAATTTTGGTTGTTATCCAAATATATGGTTTTTCGGCCTGAAGTTTTTCATTTGAAAATTCCGGGTGAGCATCAATCCATTTTTGGGTCGGTACAAACGGAACCTCCTCAAGCGTGTCGGGGTCAATCTCAATCATTTCCGGCCCGGTAGGCATCCACCAGTCGGCGAACTTTTGTCTTAAGAGGTAGTGCTTGAGGTGCTCCCTGTCAAATTCGTCCGCCTCTTTCTTGCTCGCGAACATGCAGGGAACGACATCACAGCAGCTGAAATAGACGCCCCTCGTGTTCTTCTTGACATAACTCGGCACCTCGCTCTCCTTGTCCGTACCGTATTTCTCCTTCCAACCGACGGGAAGCGCGATATATTCTCTTTGCCTGAACATAATTCTAAAAAGGTCTTAAACCGGACTCGATATAATCCCAATCGGTTCCGTCATTGTCATATTCGTGGTCAAACACGCCGAACGCCTCACAGGAATAATCCACCAGTCTTTGTGTCGTGACGCTGTGCCTGTTCACGCGTTCCTTTGCCCGCGCGAGGTGGGTTGACAGATATTTTGAGACCTCGGCGAAATTATCGATGTCTCCCGTGAATTTCTCGTCGCACTGCTCGTTGCAGAACGCGACGGCCCTCTTTTGCTTGTCGGTAGTCATAAGTTGTTGATTTAATGTTGTTTATAACTGCCCCATCTCTGTCGGCTTTCTCCAGTCGTCGGCGTGGTCATACTCATACTGCCATCCGGCGTCGCTAACCCTCTTCTCCAGCTCCTTGATTTTGCCGGACTGCATCTTCAGCGCCTTCCTGATAGCGTCCTCAACATCAGCCCTTGAATAAAGGTCAGGATACTCGGTGGGGGTCAGGTCGTCCATAATCTTTTTGATGATATCCTCTGTCTTCATAATGTCTTTTTTTTACTGGATATATGCAAATACCGTGCCAAACCTCACCATTAATATACAAAAAACAACCGGTTTCTCCAAAAGGCCCCAACCGACTATTTATAGGAAATAAGACGGAAAAACTTACAACAGATATGGCTGTGGCATTGACAAACGAGATGCGGGACCTTTTCAGGAAGGTCAGGTCGGAGCTCGGGGCGCCCGTGAGGGCTGTCGAGCTCACGGACGACATCCTCTGCGACCTCTTCTCCAACTGCGTGGACGATTACGCGGAGAGGGTCCAGAACTGGCTCACGGAGGTCCAGTGGGCGTCCCTTTACGGGAAGAACGTGACCACCCTTGACATGACCTACGCGCTGTCCCTGAGGACCCTGGACATGTCAAAGGACTTCTCCAACTGGTTCTCAAAGGAGGTGGGGCTCCAGCAGGAGGGCCCGTGGGAGCTCAAGAAGGATTTCATCACGATAGAGAAGGGCAAGCAGGTCTACATGGTCCCCTCGGGGAGGACGATAAACAAGGTCATGTACGTCTCGCCGCCCGCCATGTACGCCGCGCTCTTCGCGAATTACGGCGGTCTTGACTTCGGTGTCGGTGGCGGTCTCGGCCAGCTCGGCGTCGGGGCCTATGGGGGCATGTACGGGCCCATGGGGGGCTTCTACACGGCCCCCGCGGCTGACGTGGCCTACCTGGCGACGGACCTTCAGTACAAGAAACGCCTGTTGCATAGCGACCTGGTGTACAAGGTGACCGCGGGTCCTGACGGCACGCACCTGATTCACCTCCTGTCCACGCCCGGGAGCCGGCTCAACTTCGGTTACGCGGGTCCCCACGGGAACGACCTGGGGCTCATCGGCTGCGAGGTCTGGTACACCTACTACGACACGAGCAAGGGCGGCGAGGACGAGTGCCTCAAGGCCAACGCCGGGAACGTCATAATCACCCCGGAGCAGGTGCCGATGTCCACGATGGACTACACGATGTTCAACGGCCCGACCAAGACGACTATCCGTCAGCTCCTCGTGGCCAAGGCGAAGAACACCCTCGGCCTCATAAGGGGCAAGTTCAGCGGGAAGGTCTCAATCCCGCAGGCGGAGATGACCATGGACTACAACATGCTCATCCAGCAGGCGGAGAAGGAGCGCGACAAGGCCATGGAGGCCCTTGACAAGCGTCTTGAGAGGATGATGCCATGGAACTACCTTGAGAACCAGGCTAAGATAACCGAGCACATGAAGAAAATCCAGGAGAGCGTGCCGCTTGGGATATACGTGATTTAATATGACACTGGAAGGGTTTATCAAGGCCGCCACGGCTCTGCACGGGGACAGGTACGACTATTCCCAGGTCCGGGAGGAGGACGTGCTGAACAACACGAACACCCCGATACACTGCCCTGAGCACGGGACGTTCTGGGAGACGCCGTACCAGCACCTCCACGGGATGATACACTGCCCGGGTTGCCGCAAGGCTGGGGAATCCTGACGGTTTGTCCCCCTTTTACTGTTCCGCCAACTATTTATAGTGAGGCGGATTCTTTTCTTTATGGGGCGGAACCGCTATATTTAGACGGAATAATATATAGAAGACAACAGATATGCCGAATAACGGGAAGACGATTTTCCAGAACCTGTCAAGCATAATGGGAATCTCAAAGCCGGAGGCCGTGGGGAACAGCCAGTTCCTCTCCAACTCCCTGCCGGGCAACGAGATACTTTTCGCCACGAACGACAAGGCGGAGTACGAGAGGAAGCTGGAGCAGTACAAGCAGGAGAAATACCTCGCCTACCAGTGGCAGAGGGCCGCGGTTGAGAACAACATGGAGAGCCTCGCGAGCTACACCGCCGTGAAGCTCATGTACCGCGACTGCGACCTCATGGACGGCGTGCCGGAGATTGGCACCGCGCTTGACATCATAGCGGACGAGGTGTGTAACCTGAGCTCCGATAACCAGATACTTAAGGTCTCATCCAAGTCAAAGAGGATAAAGAGCATCCTGGAGGACCTCTTCTACAACAGGCTCCAGGTCGCCACGTCCCTGAGGATGATTTCAAGGGGCATGGTCAAGTACGGGAACCACTACATGCTGCTCAACGTCACGAAGAACGGAATCGCGGGATGGAGGCAGCTCTCCGTGTACGAGACGGACCGTTACGAGGGCGGGCTGAGCGGTTATTACGGCGGCGGCCAGCTCGTGACGGCCGGGGAGGACCTTAAGCCGGACGAGGTGAGGTTCGTGCACGCGGGGATGAACCAGTCCACCTCTTACAGCGAGTGGCAGGTGGCCCATTTCCGTCTCCTGAACGACTCGTTCTTCCTCCCCTACGGCGTCTCCCTGCTGCACAAGGCGAGAAGGGCCTGGAGGATGTGGTCCATGATGGAGGACGCGATGCTCATATACCGTCTGGACAAGAGTATTGAGAGACGCGTGTTCAAGATTTACGTCGGGGGCATAAACGACAAGGACGTGCCGGCCTTCGTGCAGGAGATAGCCAACAACTTCAAGAGGACACCCATCATTGACCCCATGACCGGGCAGGTTGACCTCCGGAAGAATTTCCTTGACGTGTCCAGCGACTATTTCATCCCGGTCAGGGACCCCAGCGCCCCGAACCCGATTGAGACGCTGCAGTCGGCCCACAACGACACGGCGATGGATGACATCAACTACATGCAGAACAAGATATTCGCGGCCATCAGGGTGCCCAAGGCGTTCATCAACTTCCAGGACGCGCAGGGTAAGGGGCAGAACCTCTCCCTCGCGGACATCAGGTTCGCCAGGATGATTATGGGAATCCAGCAGTTCATCCTCGCCGAGCTCAACAAGGTGGCCATGGTTCACCTCTACCTGCTCGGTTTCAAGGAGGAGTTGACGAATTTCTCGCTCTCAATGAACATCCCCACCGCGCAGATTGAGTCCCTTGAGCTTGACGCGCTGGCCAAGAGGATACAGACAGCGTCCCAGGCCCTCGCCGACCCGGGAATCGGCATGCCTATGGTGTCTCTCCACTGGGTTCAGACCAACATATTGAAACTCAGCGATAACGAGATTAAGGATATCCTCGGCGAGATAAGGCTTGAGAAGGCCATGGCCGCCGAGCTTCAGATGACGCCGGCGATAATCAAGAAGACCGGGCTGTTTGACGCCGTTGACCGCATCTACGGTGACTATGAGGCCATGAACAATCCGCAGGCCCAGCAGGCCGGCATGCAGGACCAGGGCATGGGCGGCGGAATGGCCGGCGGCCTCGGAGGGGGTGGCGGTCTCGGCGGTGACCTCGGAGGCGGCCTCGGCGGTGACATGGACCTTGACGGGACGCCTGACGGAATGGAGGGCGGAAGCGCCACGGGCTCCACTGACATGGCCTCGGCCCCGGCGGCTGACTCCGGGCAGCCTATTATGGAATACGTCGACAGGCTCGCGAGAATCGCCGCGGGAAAGACAGTGATTGAGCGTTACCTTGACATGCTCACCGAGAGGCAGAAGGAGAGGGATGACGACCCGGGTGACGGCGCGCGCGCCATTCTTGACGAGAGCGAGAGCGAGGCCAAGGACCTTGATTTCCTTCTGGAGAGGGTTGAGAACCTTATCGGCGAGAAAGATGACATCATGAGGGATTTGCCCGGTGAGGATGAGCCCGTGTCCGCCGAGACGATTTCCGACGAAGATTTGCTTGACGACGAAGAATAACGGCTTTAGCCGACTATTTATCAGAAAAATACCGTTATGGACACTATTACAGGGAAAATCATAAGCGAGATAGAGAGATTGAAAGGGGACGCTGGGGAGAAGTTGGGGGACACCCGCTTCACGCTTGACAGGAATGTCTCGGCGTTGAGGGAAGCCAAACTGAGCGCGTATAACCAGGCTTGCGACGATATCATTGAGATGATAAATGGTATCGGGGATAATGATTTGTCTTCGCTTGACGAGACCCTTAAGGAGACCGGAAGCCTCGAGGACCTGGACACGCTCCAGAATGAGGTGAACGAGATGATTGACACGAGACGCAGGGTCCTCAACCTCATCTCGGAGGCCAGGGAGCTTGCTGGGAAGTCTTTCGGCTATCTCAAGGAGAGTTTTGAGAACCTCTCGCCCAGGCTTTACGGGACCGGCGAGGGAAAAGCCGTGATAAAAAGGTACACGTCAGTGATAAGGGAGAACAAGTCACTCTCCTCGCTGCACAAGCTCTATGAGAACGTCAGGAAGGCGCATTCCGGCATAGATTTTGACTACTTTGTCGGTACCCTTTGCGAGACTGACTGGAACGTCGACAAGAGGGAGCTCAACGAGGGTATGGGAAGGCTCGCCAATGTCGTCGCCGAGGCTTACGTGACCGTAGGCGAGGGTGCCGGGAAATACCTCGGGACCGAGAACGACAGGCTTGACGGCGCCCTTGAGTTTATCGCCGAGAACAAGGTCGGGCAGGGCAACATCGTCAGGTACAGCGAGGCTGTGAAGGTCATACGCGAGGCGGCCGAGAGGAACGGGAACATCGCCGACAGCTTCAAGAAGGAGACCGACCTTGACAAGACCATTGAGGACCTCGTGGCCAAGTACAGCAAGGACGAGTACACCGACGCCGAGGAGAAGGACATGCTCACCAACCAGATAGCCAGGAGCGGCGACGAGGAGACCGTCTTCATCAAGAAGAAGACCGAGTGCGTCGATTCCCTTGACGAGGCCATAAAGAGATACAGTGACGGCAACCATGAGGAGGAGCTGACCACTTTGAGAAGGATACACGAGCAGGTGTCCGCGAAGACCTACAATCCCGAGACAATCGGTCCGGATATCTGCAATTTCGTTGAGATGAGCAAATTGTTTGAGTAATGAAGGTGATTTTGACAGAGGAGCAGCTGCGACAGGTTATCCAGGAGCAGGTCATTGAGGAGAACATCATAAGTTCGCTCCTCGGTTTGAATAATCCCAACAAGATAATAAGGAAACTTGTCATAGCCCTCCTGCTCGGCACGATAACGTTCGCGGCGCTGCCCAGGATTGTGGACAGGCTCGGCCAGGGGAACGAGGCCGTTGAGAAGGTCGGGGAGGAGAACATCATTGGCAAGATAAAGAAACTTTGGCAGAACATGAAGGACAAGGACTCACAGGTGACCGACCGGATGAGGGCGGACGCGGTTGACCCCAATCTCCAGGAGAAGGTCAAGGCGCTCAAAGCGTATATGGAGACAGCGGCGAAAAACCAGAGGTATGACCCCAAGACTATCCAGATTTCACCGGAGGCGATGATACGGGCTTGCAACCAGACCAATTTTGACCTCCCGCTCCTCATAGCCCAGGCCCATCTTGAGAGCTGCTTCGGGTTGACGCCCAGGGCGAGGAGGACCAACAGCGTGTTCTCCGTGGGCTCCTATGACAACGGTAAGGACGCGGCGACATACAGGACACAGGACGACTGCATACTGCCGTACATAAACCTGATGAAAAACAACTACCTTGTTGACAAAACGGTCAATGACATCCTCCAGCCGGGGGCGTTCGTGAACACCAAGAACATGCGTTACGCCTCGGACAAGAACTACGAGGGAAAGGTGAGGAGCATAAGGAACAAGATAATCTCAAAATATCCCGTTTTGGCGTCCTAAAAAAAAAAATAAACCCAGGTCTTTCAAACCTGGGTTTTGTGTTATCTCACATAAATCAGAAGGTCTTCCGTGACCGGGACTCTCAGTTTTCCGGCTGAGGGGTAATCAACCCCCTCCTCAATGACATCGCCTTTGAAGTCAATGTCAAACCAGCCCTCATAGATGCCGGGTTTCGCCGTGTCCCTGGTTTGCCAGTCATATTCCACAACATACTTGTCCTCACATCCCTCTGTGTCGGCATTTTTAATGACCGCCTTCGCCTTTGAGACCTTGAGAATCCCGGTCTCAATATCCTTCATTGAAAAGACAACATCTGAGTCCTGCAGGGCATTGTTTATCTTGGCCTTATGGAAATCATAACGCCCGTCTTCAATTAACTCCATTCTGAGTGAAGGATAGTTAGCCGATTGCCTGATGTAGAACTCCTGTGCCATGCTTTATTGCTTTCAATATAAATAGTTAGTTTATTTGTTTTCGTATATTGTCAAAACTTTTTTCAAGTGCCTCGTAAAATTCTTCTCTTGTTATTACGGTTGGCATTTCTTTTAAACTTGTAATGGAAACCATTTGGTATGAAAAGTCAAAAGAAGATGGGTCGTCTGTGGTATAATTTGAAAACGCGTAACCCTTAATCCAGTTGTAGCGAATATTATTATATAATGGATTAACGGAACCAAAAGTCGTTTGAACCCCTTCATCGCTTGTTTCTGTCACATGCATGTACATTGTTCCGCGAGGGTAACCATATTCAATTTTGACATATTTTCCGGCATATTCTTCGGTTGAAATTTTTGAACATTCCGCTTCAATCTCTTCCGTAATCTCACTGTACCTCTTGGCAAGCTCTTCTTTTTCAGCGTATAAATCCTGTATTTTTCCCATAATATTTTAGTTTTTTGTCTTACTTATTGCAAATCCGTTTTCTTTAAGGCTATATTCAATCTTGTCAAGCACTGCCTTCGTGTACTTTTCCCCGTTCTCCGTTATCTCGGAAAAAGAGACCGGCTCCCCGTCCTGATGAAGATAATATTGGAAGGTGAAATAAG
>JAEEGL013450660.1_pt1 | contig 10307 bp, 19 predicted proteins | sample 9134231 | NCBI WGS metagenome assembly JAEEGL01 (sample SAMN16246548, study PRJNA631951) | gut metagenome | biome: gut microbiome; feature: rumen; material: fiber-attached | host: Bos | place: Iran: Karaj | collected 2018-10
CTTCGAAGAGATCACTAAGACAGCTCCCGAGAAGAGCCTCGTGACTTCCAAGAAGAAATTCGCCGGCAGAAACAATCAGGGCAAGATCACGGTTCGCCATCACGGCGGCGGCAACAGACAGAAATACAGACAGGTCGATTTCAGAAGACTCAAGGATGATGTACCTGCAAAGGTTATCGGCATTGAGTACGACCCCAACAGAACAGCCAACATCGCTCTGATTTCTTACGCGGACGGCGAGAAGAGCTATATCCTGGCGCCCCAGGGCCTGACAGACGGCATGGTCGTCATGAACGGACCCAAGGCGGAAGTGAGAGTCGGCAACTGCCTTCCTCTTTCCGAGATTCCTGTAGGTACTCTGGTACACAACGTTGAGCTGTATCCCGGCAAGGGCGGCCAGCTTGTCAGATCCGCAGGCAACAGCGCACAGCTTATGGCTAAAGAGAACGGATACGCAACACTGCGTCTTCCTTCCGGCGAAATGAGAATGGTTCCTCTTCGCTGCAGAGCTTCCATCGGAACAGTCGGCAACATCGATCACAATCTGATCAATATCGGCAAGGCCGGACGCAAGCGCCACATGGGCATTCGTCCTACAGTCCGCGGCTCGGTCATGAACCCGAACGATCACCCTCACGGCGGCGGCGAAGGCAGGGCACCGATCGGACGTCCCGGCCCGAGCACACCTTGGGGCAAGCCCGCTCTTGGTTACAAGACTCGCAAGAGAAAAGCTTCGGATAAGCTGATTGTGAGAAGAAGAAACGGCAAGGCGATTAAGTAAGGAGGAACAAGATGGCCAGATCACTGAAAAAAGGACCGTTCGCGGACGAGAGCCTTCTTAAGAAAATTGACGCGATGAACGCGTCCGGGGACAAGCAGGTCATTAAAACATGGTCCCGCAGGTCTACAATTTTCCCGTCCTTCGTAGGACACACGATTGCTGTTCATGACGGCAGAAAGCATGTTCCGGTATATGTTACCGAGGATATGGTCGGACACAAGCTCGGCGAATTCGTCCAGACAAGAACCTTCCGCGGTCACAGCGGAAACAACAAATCTGAGAAGAGCAGGTAAGAAAGGAGTTCAGATCTATGGCTAACGGACATAGAAGTCAGATAAAAAGAGCCAGAAATGCGGTAAAGGATACAAGACCGCATGCAAAGCTCACTTATGCCAGAATTCCGGTTCAGAAAGCTGCTATCGTAATGGACGAGATCAGAGGCAAAGATGTTACGACAGCAATCGGTATTCTTGAGTACAGCCCGAAATACGCTTCTTCAGTTATCCTGAAGCTGCTCAAGTCTGCAGTGGCAAACGCAGAGAATAACCTCGGACTGAACGCGGCCAACCTTTACATTGCACAGTGCAATGCAAGCAACGGCCCGATCATGAAGAGAATTCAGCCCAGAGCACAGGGCAGGGCCTATCGGATCTTCAAGAGAATGAGCAATCTCTACATCACTCTTGACGAGAAGAAGGCAGCTGGCACTGCAGAAGAGACAAAGTAAGGAAAGGAGCCAATAATGGGACAGAAAGTTAATCCTCATGGCCTGAGAGTCGGCGTCATCAAGGACTGGGATTCCAGATGGTATGCTGAAGCTGATTTTGCAGACAATCTGGTAGAAGACTATAAGATCAGAGAGTTCCTCAAGAAAAAGCTGGCTGCTGCCGGTATCTCCAAGATCGAGATTGAGAGAACCACTGAGAGAGTTAAAGTTACTGTTTATTCCGCAAAGCCCGGCGTTGTAATCGGCAAGGGCGGCGCAGAGATCGAGAACACAAAGAAGCAGATCGGCAAGCTTACTTCCAGGAAGGTAGTTCTTGAGATCAAAGAGATCAAGAGACCCGACAAGGATGCGCAGCTGGTAGCTGAGAACATCGCCCAGCAGCTTGAGAACCGTGTTTCCTTCAGAAGAGCAATGAAGTCCGCCATGGGCAGAACCATGAAGACCGGCGCGCTCGGAATCAAGGCTTCCTGCTCCGGACGTCTGGGCGGCGCTGATATCGCCCGCTCCGAGACCTACTCTGACGGCACAATCCCGCTGCAGACCCTGCGTGCGGATATCGACTACGGTTTTGCCGAGGCTGACACAACTTACGGCAAGGTCGGCGTCAAGGTTTGGATCTACAAAGGCGAAATTCTCCCGAAGAAGCATGACGACAAGACCTCTGAAAGTGAAGGAGGTGCACAGTAATGTTAATCCCTAAGAGAGTAAAATATCGCAAACAGTTTCGCGGCAATCTTTCAGGCCAGGCCACACGCGGCAACACACTTGCTTACGGTGAATACGGTCTGGTCGCACTTGAGCCCTGCTGGATCAAATCCAACCAGATCGAGGCAGCCCGTGTCGCCATGACACGTTTCGTCCGCCGCGGCGGTAAGACATGGATCAAGATCTTCCCTGACCACCCGGTCACAAAGAAGCCTCTTGATGTCCGTATGGGTTCCGGTAAAGGTGCAGTTGAGTATTGGTGCGCAGTAGTAAAACCCGGAAGAGTTTTGTTTGAAATCGCGGGCGTACCGGAAGAAACAGCCAGAGAAGCACTTCGCCTGGCGGGAACAAAGCTTCCCTGCAGGGTTAAGATCGTTTCCAAGGCGGATCTGGAAGGTGGTGCAGAATGAAGTCTACTGAATATTTAAAAGAATTACAGGCGAAATCTGTTGAAGAATTACAGGAAGAACTTGTTTCCGCGAAGAAGGAACTTTTCAATCTGAGATTCCAGAATGCAACCAATCAGCTGAAAAACACTGCCAGGATTACCGAGGTTCGCAAGAACATCGCCAGGATCGAGACAGTGATCACTTCCAGGCAGAACGCGTAAGGGATCGCAGAAAGGAGTAAACCGTGGATAGAAATCTTAGAAAAGTCCGTATCGGCAAGGTCGTCAGCAATAAGATGGACAAGACCGTAGTCGTTGCGATCGAGAACCGCGTAAAGCATCCGGTAATCGGAAAGATCGTCAAGAAGACCTACAAGCTCAGGGCTCATGACGAGAACAATGAATGCGGTGTCGGCGATACCGTAAAGGTTATGGAAACAAGACCGCTCTCCAAGACAAAGAGATGGAGACTTGTGGAGATCGTTGAGAAGGCACGCTGAGAAGCTTACTGCTTTGGCCTTAGGAACCGCGGCCTGCGCCGCAGTTCCCTACTCAACACTTAGTGCCTTGTCTGCAGCAGTATCAGACAGACTTCAGGCACAGAAAGGATATTAATCATGATTCAGCAAGAGAGCAGACTGAGAGTTGCTGATAATACAGGAGCAAAGGAAATCCTCTGCATCCGTGTAAAGGGCGGCTCTACCAGAAGATATGCCAGAATCGGAGACATCATCGTTGCCACTGTCAAAGATGCTACACCCGGCGGTGTAGTCAAGAAGGGCGATGTGGTCAAGGCGGTCGTTGTCCGTACTGTCAACAAGACACGCAGGAAGGACGGTTCCTATATCCGCTTCGACGAGAACGCTGCCGTCATCATCAAGGATGATCAGACTCCTGTAGGCACACGTATTTTTGGACCTGTTGCCAGAGAGCTTCGTGAGAAACACTTCATGAAGATCCTTTCCCTGGCTCCGGAAGTATTATAAGGAGGAAGACATGGCAACAAGCAAAATCAAAAAGGGCGATACCGTCAAGGTTATTGCCGGTAAGGACCTCGGCAAAGAGGGCAAGGTCACGGCTGTCGACCTGAAAAACCACAGAGTCGTCGTTGAAGGCGTGAACAAAGTTACAAAGCATGTGAAACCTTCCTATGCGAACGCAAACGGCGGGATCATTGAGCAGGAAGCTGCCATCGATGTCTCCAACGTTATGCTGGTAGTTAACGGACAGGCCACCAGAGTCGGATTCAAGGTTGAGGACGGCAAGAAGGTCCGCGTAGCCAAGAAGACCGGCAAGGTCATTGACTGAGGAAGGAGGAAGCAGCTTTGAGCAGACTGAAAGACCAGTACAATACAGAGATCCGCGAGGCCCTCGTCAAGAAGTTCGGCTATGAGAATCCCATGCAGATTCCCAAGCTCGACAAGATTGTCGTCAACATGGCGGTAGGCGAAGCCAAGGAGAACGAAAAGCTCCTTGAGGCGGCAGCCAAGGATCTTCAGACCATCACAGGCCAGAAGCCCGTTTATACAAAGGCAAAGAAGTCAATCGCCAACTTCAAGATCAGAGAAGGCATGGCAATCGGCTGCAAGGTCACACTGCGCGGCGACAGAATGTACGAGTTCCTTGACAGACTTGTCAATCTGGCCCTCCCCCGTGTCCGCGACTTCCGCGGCGTAAATCCGAACTCCTTTGACGGCAGAGGCAACTACGCTCTCGGCATCAGAGAACAGCTGATCTTCCCGGAGATCGAGTACGACAAGATCGACAAAGTCAGAGGCATGGACATCATCTTCACCACTACTGCAAAGACGGATGAAGAAGCGCGTGAACTGCTGAGACTGTTCAATATGCCGTTCGCAAAGAACTGACGGCTTGTTCGGTAAAGAGGAGATATAAAAGATGGCAAAAACATCCATGAAGATCAAACAGCAGATGAAGCCCAAGTTCTCTACGAGAGCTTATACACGCTGCAGAATCTGCGGACGTCCCCACTCCGTCCTGAAGAAGTACGGCATCTGCCGCATCTGCTTCCGCGAGCTGGCCTACAAGGGACAGATCCCGGGCGTCAAAAAGGCGAGCTGGTAATGTTATACATCACTTCGGAAAGCGTGCTTTCCGGGCACTGCTCTCCGGAGTGTTAAATTAAAGGATATCACATAAACAAGGAGGAAATTTATTATGTCTATGAGTGATCCGATTGCAGATATGCTGACAAGAATTCGCAATGCGAATACTTCCAAGCATGACACAGTTGATATTCCGAATTCCAAGATCAAGATGGCAATCGCCAACATTCTTCTGGATGAAGGATATGTAAGGAATGTTGAGCTGGTGGATAATGGCGCTTTCAAGGATATCCGCATCACCTTAAAGTACGGCGCGGACAAGAATGACAGAATCCTTACCGGTCTCAAGAGAATCTCCAAACCCGGCCTTCGCGTATATGCAGGCAAGGATAATGTTCCGAAGGTTCTCGACGGCATGGGCACAGCAATCCTTTCCACTAACCAGGGTGTTATCACCGACAGAAAGGCTCGTGAGCTTCAGGTCGGCGGCGAAGTTATCGCTTACATCTGGTAAAACAGCACATTCATAACAGGAGGTACGGGCATGTCACGTATAGGTAAAATGCCAATCGCGGTACCGGCGGGCGTTACGATCGATATCGCAGAAAATAACACAGTGACGGTGAAGGGTCCCAAGGGCGAACTGACCAGAACTCTTCCCTCTGAGATGAGCATCAAAGAGGAAGACGGTCATATCGTAGTCGGCAGACCCAACGATCAGAAAAAAGAAAGAGCTCTGCACGGTCTGACCAGAGCGCTGATCCACAATATGGTAGTCGGCGTAACCGAAGGCTTCACAAAGACACTGGAAGTCAACGGCGTAGGTTACAGGGCAGCAAAGCAGGGTAAGGTTCTGACACTGAGCCTTGGTTATTCCCATCCGGTAGAGATGGAGGATCCCGATGGCATCGAAACATCCGTTGAAGGCAATAAGATCCTTGTTAAGGGTATCGACAAGGAGAAGGTTGGCCAGCACGCTGCGAATATCAGAGAAAAGAGAGGTCCGGAGCCTTATAAGGGCAAGGGCATCAAGTATAATTACGAGACGATCCGCCGCAAAGTCGGTAAGACCGGTAAGAAGTAAGGTAAGGAGCGTGCAAAATGGTTAAAAAGGAAAACAGAAAACTTATCCGCGAAAAGAAGCACCTTAAGGTTCGCAATCATCTGAGCGGAACCTCAGAAAGACCGCGCCTTTCCGTGTACAGAAGCAATAATCACATTTATGCACAGATCATCGACGATGAGATCGGAAAGACCAGTGCAGCTGCAGGCACAGTTGAGAAGGAAGCAAGAGCTGCCCTGACCAACACAGATGACATCGCAGCGGCGGAGTATGTCGGCGAACTGATCGCAAAGAGAGCACTTGACAAGGGCGTTTCCAAAGTCGTTTTCGACAGAGGCGGTTTTATTTACCAGGGCAAGGTCGCAGCACTCGCTGATGCGGCTCGCAAAGCCGGCCTGGATTTCTAAAGGAGGAGATAGACTTATATGAAGCGTTCGAGTATTGATGCAAGTCAGTTAGAACTCACAGAAAAAGTTGTAACGATCAAACGCGTCACCAAGGTTGTCAAGGGCGGCCGCAACATGCGCTTTACTGCTCTTGTAGTTGTAGGCGACAGCAAAGGTCACGTGGGTGCGGGACTTGGTAAGGCTACCGAAATTCCTGAGGCAATCAGAAAAGGCAAAGAAGATGCAATGAAGAATCTTGTATCTGTGGCTCTTGATGATGTCGCCAGCGTAACCCATGACAACATCGGCAAATACGGCTCCGCTCAGGTTCTTCTGAAGAAGAGTCCCGACGGTACCGGTATTATCGCCGGCGGTCCAGCACGTATTGTCTGCGAACTCGCGGGTATCAAGAACGTCAGGACAAAGTCTCTTGGCTCCAACAACAAGCAGAACGTTGTTCTTGCTACACTCAAGGGCCTTTCCGAGATGAAGAGCCGCGAGGATGTTGCGGCAAGACGCGGCAAGAGTATTGCGGATCTGATGTAATCAGAACCGCGTGAGATTAAAAGCGAGTGGAGGGCGAAAGCCCTCTGCGTCAGGAATCAGAGATGATTCCGCAGCAAAGGAGATATAAAATGGCTAATTTAAAGATTACACTGGTCAAGTCCCTGATCGGTGCCGTTCCGAAGAACAAAGCTATCATCAAATCCATGGGATTCCACAAACTCGGCAGCAGCGTTATCCTTCCGGATAACGAAGCGACAAGAGGACAGATCAGACTGATCGCTCCTTATGTCAGAGTTGAGGAAGCAGAGTAAGGAGGGCCTAAAATGGAATTATCAAATTTAAGACCTGCTGCAGGTTCCAAACACAGTGATTTCAGAAGAGGCCGCGGACATGCTTCGGGTAACGGCAAGACAGCCGGTTTTGGTCACAAAGGCCAGAAGGCCCGTTCCGGAAGACCGAGAACCGGTTTCGAAGGCGGCCAGATGCCCCTTTACAGAAGAATCCCCGAGAGAGGCTTCACGAACTACAATTCCAAGGACATCATTGCTGTAAGCCTTGCGAAGATCGACGCGAAGTTTGAGGATGGCGCTGTTGTTGATATCCAGGCTCTTCTGGATGCCGGCATCATCAAAAAGGTCGGAGACGGTGTCAAGATCCTTTCCGGCGACAAGGGCGACGAGAAGCTGAATCTTACAAAGAAGTTCACAATCAAGGCAAATGCTTTCAGCCAGGGCGCGAAAGACAAGATCGAGAACGCGGGCGGCACTGCCGAGGTTATTGAATAAATCGGCTGTAAGGAAATTATTACGAGTGTACATCCCGTTTTCAGGGTGTACACTCTGAATGATATTTTGGAGCGTTAAAATGTTAGAATCCGTAAAAAACGCATTCAAGGTAAAGGAAGTCCGTGAGAAGATTCTTTTTACACTTGCGATGCTGGTTATCATCAGGTTCGGCTCCCAGCTTCCGGCTCCCGGTGTTGACAGAAACTATTTTGCAAGCTGGTTCGCAGCACACACCGGAGACGCATTCAGCCTTGTTGACGCCTTCACCGGCGGCTCATTCCTGAATATGTCAATTCTGGCGCTGAATATTACGCCTTACATCACTTCTTCCATTATCATGCAGCTGCTCACGATTGCGATTCCGCAGCTTGAGGAGATGCAGAAGGAAGGAGAGGACGGACGTAAAAAGATCGCTTCCCTTACCAGATATGTCACGGTCGCCCTTGCTCTTATCGAGGGCACAGCCATGGCAGTCGGTTTCGGAAGAAACGGCCTGCTGGAGAATTACAACGCGATTAATGTAATTCTTGTTGTAACTACACTGACGGCGGGCAGCGCCTTCCTTATGTGGATCGGTGAACGAATCACAGACAGAGGCGTCGGCAATGGTATCTCTATCGTCCTGTGCATCAACATTATCTCAAGGATGCCCCAGGATATCGCGAGCCTGTTCCAGCAGTTCGTCATCGGCAAGTCCGTGGCGGTGGGAACACTTGCGGCAGTCATCATCATTGCTATCATCGGAGCCATGGTAGTCCTTGTTATTATGCTGAACGGCGCTGAAAGACGCATCCCTGTTCAGTATGCAAGAAAGATCCAGGGCAGAAGACAGATCGGTGGAGCTACCAGCAGCATCCCGCTGAAGGTCAACACCGCAGGTGTTATGCCGATCATCTTCGCGAGCTCCCTGATGGAGTTCCCTGTAATTATCTCGCAGCTTGCGGGCTACAGCGGAACAGGAGTGTGGTCTGAGATCCTCAGATACCTTTCCAGTTCCTACTGGTGCAATCCCGCGATGCCGCGCTACACGATCGGCCTGGTTGTTTACATCCTGCTTCTGATCTTCTTCGCGTATTTCTATACCTCGATCACTTTCAATCCGATTGAGATTTCGGAGAACATGAAAAGAAGCGGCGGCTTTGTACCGGGTATCCGTCCCGGAAAGCCCACCAGCGATTATCTTCAGAGAATCCTGAACTACATTATCTTCATCGGCGCCGTCGGTCTGACAATCGTCGGTATCCTGCCGTTCTTCTTCCGCGGCGTCTTCGGCGCTTCGGTGTCCTTCGGCGGAACGAGCCTGATCATCGTAGTCAGTGTTATCCTGGAGACGATCAAGCAGATCGAATCTATGATGACGGTAAGAAATTATTCGACATTCCTTTCAGACTGATAAATAACGAAGGTTATAAGCGGCTGTGGAATGCCGGATCGCAGATGACATTATTGACCCGTGGAGCGCGAAAGCGCGCCGCGGGTATGTCATGAAAGGATTATTATGAAAATAGTAATGCTCGGAGCACCCGGTGCGGGTAAAGGCACACAGGCAGAACTGATCTGCGAGAAATACAGAATACCGCACATCAGCACCGGAGACATATTCCGGTCCAATATCAAGAACGGTACCGCGCTCGGTGTTGAAGCCAAGAAGTACATGGACGAGGGAAAGCTTGTTCCGGATGAACTGACAGTACGGATCCTTCTGGACCGCGTCGCAGCCGCTGACTGTGAGAACGGCTACGTGCTCGACGGTTTCCCCCGCACAATTCCGCAGGCTGAGGTTCTGACACAGGCCCTTGCCGAAAACAACGAGAAGGTTGACTTCGCGATCAACGTCGATGTTCCGGATGAAAACATCGTTAACAGAATGAGCGGCAGAAGAAGCTGCCCTGTCTGCGGAGCATCCTATCACGTCACGTTCCTCCCTCCCAAAAAGGAAGGCATCTGTGATCACTGCGGCAGCGCCCTGATCCAGCGCGACGACGACAAGCCCGAAACAGTCAAGAACCGTCTTTGTGTTTATCACGAGCAGACCCAGCCGCTGATTGATTATTATGAAAAGGCCGGCGTCCTCAAGACTGTAGACGGGACAAAGAGCAGAGACGATGTCTTCTCCGACATTACCGCATTGCTCGGGTAATATCAGATATCGGAAGAAAGTTAAAGGAAAGGAATTACCTATTTTATGTCAAAGGCAGATGTTATCGAATTGGAAGGCGTAGTTGTGGAGAAACTCCCCAACACCATGTTCCGTGTTAAGCTTGAGAACGGCGCTATCATTCTTGCGCATATCAGCGGAAAGCTTCGCCAGAATTTTATTCGAATCCTACCCGGTGACAAAGTAACACTGGAAATGTCCACCTATGATCTTACAAAAGGAAGAATCATCTGGCGGGACAAATAATACTTGCACCTTTAATATTCCGATGATATACTATTACGGCGCGTGATTAGAGCACAGGGGTTACTCTGCGCTTTTCAGGCGTTATGTTAAGTTATTCAGAAAGGAGATTGCAGCGTGAAGGTAAGAGCATCCGTCAAGCCCATGTGCGAGAAATGTAAAGTTATCAGACGCAAGGGTACGATCAGGATTATCTGCGAGAATCCGAAACACAAACAGAGACAGGGCTGAGTTGAGTCATTCTGCTCCCTGGATTACAGGGATTGAATAGCTCTTTGATGCCCTGCGAAATTCGCAGCGGAAAGGCCGGATCCGTATGAACCGGCTGGGCGAGTCAGATAATACTGCATGCTTACAGCATCGCAAGTTGTTACTCCGGACATGCTCCGGGGGTCGCCTCAATCAAATTGCATGGCCGCATATGCCGAATGGCAGAATAAAGGCGGCAGGTTAAGTAAAGTTATTGTATTTTTGGAGGAAATTACAGAATGGCTCGTA
>JAEEGL014163425.1_pt1 | contig 10307 bp, 6 predicted proteins | sample 9134231 | NCBI WGS metagenome assembly JAEEGL01 (sample SAMN16246548, study PRJNA631951) | gut metagenome | biome: gut microbiome; feature: rumen; material: fiber-attached | host: Bos | place: Iran: Karaj | collected 2018-10
AAGTTTGTTGTCTGGGCTAAGCAGAACAAGCGCAGCTTCAAGACTGTCAGCTTCAAGAACGCCTAGTGTGTAGGTCTTCGCGACTTCTTCAACGACAGCGACTCGAAGCTGATGTACACCACTGTCACCAGTTCCGCCGAGGTTGTCACCGTCGGCGCGAACGACACCGCTGAGTTCAACAACGATTGGACATAATGCATTGAGAATTGCAGATTGATAATCGAAAATTCGTAAATCGTAAATCCTTTCTATGTCAATATCAGTAAAAAACATATCGCTCAGCGTCAACGGCACCCCGTCAAACCAGTTCAACATCGAGCTGGACGGAGCGAAATACAGTATCGAGGATGTCAAGATGACGCAAAGGCTGCTGGAACCCTGCAGACTGGAGTTCAAACTGAGAAAGACTCCACAAGAGGACATCAGCGAGATACAGTTCACCACCTGTGGCTCCATCATCGGCAAGGATGTGACACTCAGCATGCAGACCGACTCTGTGGAGCAGGAGATCTCTGGATTTGCTGCTGGCTCGCAGAATGCCGATGTAGAGTTCGAGGGCTTTGTCACCCAGGCCAAGGCCACTCGTTGTGAGACGGAGTTTGCTATTCTGGTCACCGCTGAGACGAAGGATACCATTCTCAAAGACCATCCCGAGTTCAGCCAATACAAGGAAAAGACCCTGTCCGACATCGTCAACGATATCATCGGCCGTGGTGGCGTAGAAGGTGAGGTACAGCCAAAGATGGAAGACCCCATCTTCTATACTGTCCAGTACAAGGAGAACAACTACCAGTTCCTGCAACGAATGGCCAAGCGCTATGGTGAATGGATGTTCAACAACGGCAAGAAGTTCCATTTCGGAAAGTTCGGCGACCAGGAGACTATCACCCTCGCCTATCCCAGCCAGGACATGTCGGAATACAGTGCCCGCCTGAAGACCTTCCATACCAAGCAGAAATCGTTCGTCTGGGGATACAACGACCAACAGATCTACTCCACTTACAAAGGAGACGAGCAGGAGGACTCTGGCAACAAGCTGAACGATGCCACCTTCGCTGCATCCAACGAGAAATATAAACATGAGACGATGGACGAGCTCATGTCAGGCCGTCTGGAGACTGAGGACGAGGCTGAGCAGGAAGGCGAGAACTCCGTTTCCTACGAGGAAGGAGCCATTGCTGACAAGCACGGCCGTCGTGCCAACATGCTCGTCTACGACGGCACCACCTTCTGCTCGAAGATGAAGATTGGTGCCAAGCTCACCATCAAAGACAACTTCACCAGTAGCGGTTCCCTCTCTGACACGAGTGAGGTGCAGCAGGACGAGATCCTCATCATCGAGGTGGTTCACAAGTTCAATATCGACGAGCAATACAGCAACACCTTCAAGGGCATCACGGCAGGCATCGACTACCCGCCCTATCTCGATCCCTTGATCTATCCCGTCTGCGACCATCCCATCCGTGCCACCGTCAAGGACACAGAAGATCCCAAGCATTGGGGACGTGTACGTGTGCGTTACAGCATTCCTGCCCTCAGGGCCGACTCTCCCCTATTCTACGACGGCAGCGAAGATAAGCCTGAGGCCCTCACCCCCTGGATACATGTCTCCCAGGCTTACAACGGCTATGGCGATCATGCCAGCGGCATGCACCTCATCCCTGAGCTGCATAGCGAAGTGCTGGTAGCCTTCGAAGACGGAAATATGGAGCGCCCCTTCGTGCTCTGTGCCTACCACTCCTCCATCTTCTCCCAGGTCGAAGAGCAGTGGTATCCTGGCGACAACAAGGTCAAGGCCCTTCGTACCGTCAGCGGCCACACCATCGAGATACTCGACAAACAGACAGCCGTCTCGGTGGAGCCAGGAGGCCACATTCATATCTACGATAACCGCACGCAAATCTACGATGTGCTCCTCGACGTTGACAAGAAACTCATCAAAATGAACTGTAAAGGTGACATTGTGATGCATGCAGATGGAAATATCAGTATGAGTGCGGGAGGAAACATCAGTGTCAAGGCTGGTGAAAATATCAATTCTAATGCTGGCGGTAGTATTAGTAACAAAGCTGGACAACATGTCAGCAACAGCGCTGGTGGCGACTTTAACGCAGGTGCAGGCGGAACCTTTAACGGCAGTGCAGGCGGAGAAGTTCTTATTAATGCAGGAAGCAACTTTACGGCGAAGGCAAGTGCAAAGATGGACTTGGCATCTGCTGCTGAGATGAACATCCATGCAGGTGACAACATGTGTGTTGACACGAGCAAAGAAATGTCAATTACTTCTGAGCTTAACATGTCGCAGTCATCAAACAAGCAATTCTCTTTGACTGTTCAAGAGGATGCAAATGCCACCGTGTACAAAAACCTGAGTATTTCAGTGATGAACAATGCCGAATTGAATGCAACCAATGGTCTCACCTTTAAAGCCATGACTATCACAGAAGAGGCAAAGACCGATTTCAAGGAGTACTCTATGAGTTATCAGGTAAATGCCCAGATGAGTGTCTCGATACAGGCCACCACTTCTATCGACCTTAAGGCCTTAATCATCAATGAGAACTAAGAGCTAACCATGATCCAAAGCGACAAGGATATAGAAAAGCAGTTCTCTGCTTTCGATCGTGATTTATCCAGCATAGATGATGTGGGAATGTCCAGTGAAGATATGGACTTTTCACATGTGAAGATGGATTTTGATGTATCTGAGGATCATGAGGAAAAACAAGTAGAACAGCAAGAACTGATAGTACCATCCATAGAGTTGCCTGAAGAGCAAACGGAAGAATCACCTATTGCGGAAGAGCCATCCATCATTACCGAAGAACCACCACGTCTTGTTCACCCACCTCTTTCTGGCGATGACATGACAAAGCTGGCTAACCAACTGGAAAAAGCCATCAACGCGGCTATCCCTCTACGTGACCAAACACTGCGCATTATATCAGACCATGATGACATTCGTCTACCCAAAGGACTTCGCACCACCTCTACCCTACTTAGCGATCTTACAAATGTATTCATAGCCACCAAAGCTCTCATCAATCTTTATCTTGAATTGGGTGTTGAGCCTCTATACCAAACTGTCGACGACACTCGTCTGAAGACAACCACCACTAATGCCACGAGAACCTTCATGGCTCATGTACCCACCATGAAGGAAGGTCTCGACGATGTGGAGAAAGCGATGGAAGAAGGCTATGATCGTCCTAGTGCTAACCTTCGTATCCGCATTGTTAAGGGACAAGCCAAGATTGCACAAGACCTTACCCTTCAGCAGGCCCAGTCATTAGCACAGACCTTCGAGGCTTTCCCCTTGGAGAATGGCTCTTTGCAACTTCTTTGCTTGTTTGAAGAAAAAGGTGACGAAATAGTCATACAAGCCATAGACAGTGCCCTACGCCAAGGTGGAGCAATACAAGTTCCTGTGACTGATGCCCCTGCTATGCTTAAAGCCGTAAACGACAACGACCAAAAAGCAGTTGATGCCATCATTCGGAAAAATTTCTCACTCCTAACTCGTAACTCCTAACTCTTATGGGCGCATATGTTACTACTGGCGCGATGATGACCTGCTCCTTCGGACTTGTTCCCTGCCCGTTGACGGTGCTCCCAGTCCGTACAGTAATGCTCAATGGCAGGCCGAAGGCCAACATCATGGATTTTGCCCCCTTTGTCAATATCCCTTCATTTGGCATGTGCACGGCCCCCACTAATCCATTGGTCATTGCTGAGACTGCTGCGGCAATGGGTGTGCCTACACCTGCTCCTTGCACCCCAGCAATCGTCTCCCCATGGATACCTGGCTTTCCACAAGTATTGGTACAGGGTATGCCAGTATTAACTGACAACAGCCGTAACATGTGTATGTGGCTCGGAGTGATCTCCTTCACTCAGAACGGGCAAATTCCCATGTCTGGCATGCCCAGTCCTCCTCCTATCGGCAAGAGCCTCTTCATTCCATCTGGCCTTCGTGCTCCACTGACACCATCCGAGATGTCAAGCCTTGGCAGCGGAGGTGGCGGAGGCGGTGGCGGCAGCGAAAGCCAAGAACAATACGAAAAAGACGTAAAAAAAGCTTCTAAGGCCGGTGACAAAGAAAAAATGATGGGCGATGCCTATGAGAAGTCAGCTAAGAACCTTGAAAAAGCAGGAGAAAAGGAGAAAGCGGCGATGGCTCATCAGCAAGCAGAAAAAGCTTTTGCTGCAGCAGAGGACAAGCGCAACGAGGCCTTAGGTAATGTTTATGAACAATATAGGGAGAACCTGCCACCTTCAAAGGATGACCTTGCCAAGCTCAACACCAACCAGCGTCAGGATTATGAGCAGAAACGAGATTCCATCCAAAAAGAGAAAGAAAAAGCTTACAAAGAAGCCAGCATCAACAGGCAGACATCTGACAATACTGCCAGCAAAATGATGTCGCCAAGCAACAATAGAAGCATGCAGGAAATACAGGTTGACAATGGTGATAGTCATATGGCATCAGTAAAAAGTGCGCTCCAAGAGCATTATGCCCAAAAGGAAGCTGACAAAAAGGCAACCGAGGCGATGTCACAGCTCAAAAAAGACACGCTACTACAGATACAGGAAAATGCTTTCGCTTATCAAGAAGAGCCACAAAGACGGACTGAAATAACCAAAAGGCAGGACGTGAGAAAGAGAAACAATAACCTCCCTTAATGCGAAAAAAGAGAATTGAAGAAGAAATAATGAGTTTTTATATTTCTTCCAAATAAAGATAATAAGACTTATATGTGCGGATTCGGAGCCAAACAAGGTGCTTCAGGAAATGGACCCAGCAGGTCTCAGAAGAAAAAGGAGATAAAACGCAAAGGAGATTTCAAAGTACTTATCACTTTTTCCTCTGTCTCAATGTCTACTTTCTCTGATTGGATGGACGAGAAGTTCACTAGTACTGCCCAGCCCTATACTTCAACCTATCCTGTGACAAACCTTGCGTGGTCACAGCCAAAGGGTCCTGGATATAAAGGTTCCTTCGATGAGACTGTTTTCGTTGACTGCTCAAGTGACCAAGGTAACTTCTACAAATCATTAAGCCCTAGTGAGCTATCACTAATGGAATATGTTGGCTTTGCCATCAGCAGGCTCAATCTATATTCAAAAAGAAGATCTGACGATGGTCTGTATGGCACCATACACTGCACGATTTGCGCTTATCACCCTTGTGAAAAGCTATTATTTGCCTTGTCAGAACTCATGGGTAATTCTCTCGCATATTCCTCTGTTTATTCTTCGTTCGTAAGTCTCATATTAGGAACCGAAGTATTCAGACTATCCCTGAGAACCATTCAGAGTAGAGGATGGAAAATAAAAGTTGACTACTGCGGAGTGTTCGATCCCTACGAAGCACAAGGAAAAGACAAAAAGGGAGATGCACAAAGGGCGAAGGAGATGAAAGACATCTTGCATGATATGCCTCCTAGTCGAACAGCCTACAATATGATCAATTCAATGAATGCCGATCCTTTGTTAGGTTATTCTCCAGAACGAGCATTTGATTATGACGAAGATTGTCATAAATGGGCAGACAAAGACCCTGAGCATAGAAAGTATGAAAAAGGTGAACGAAGCATAGTCTATGAAGGGAAAAAATATACACCAGATCAATTCGAAGCTGAATACAATCATTTAGTTGATCCTCCCCTCGAGGAGATGGAAGCCAACTTGAAAAAGATAGAGGAATCCAGTGCCGCAAAGAAAAAGAAAATTAATAATAGGCAGAAAACTATCCAAGCATCTAAAGACGAGTATCAAGAATATCGTCAAAGTGAGATAGAGGTGATGGAAATCCAAAATCTTCTTGATAACTCCCCTAAATACAAAGCTGGAGCGAGTGATAAAGACCTTCGATGGATTGAAGCCAGAAATGACCTCCAGTTTGCTGGACTTATACGAAAAGATGACAGTAAATATGTCCTAGATGGAAAGTCAACACAAGGATGGCTCCTTGATTGGGAGTCAAGGGATTTGGCAAAACAGAAAGCCCAAGCAGACAAAGATGTAGAAGATTATAAGAAAGCCATAGCAGATAAGAAAGAAAAAATAATTAGCCAAAGAGTCGCAGGAGTGCAGATTCTGATTGCTATCGGCAGCATATTCTTCCCTCCTTTAGCAATTTTGGATATTTCCATCACCGTATGTGAATGGATACGTAAAGACTCCACGACTACAGGAGAAAAGGTAATGAATGGTGTTGGAATCGCTTTTGATGTTGTGGGGCTTATTCCTTACTTCGGAAAAGTGTTCCAAATGGGTAAATATTTTCAAGAAATAGGGGCATCTTCATCGGAAATGGCAGAGTTATGGAAATTGAATGCTGCTTTAGATAGAGAAATCGATGACATGTCTAATATTTTACTTGATGCTGCTATGAAGAAAACAAATCCACTCTCTGATTCTGCACTAGCAAAACAGATTGATGATGCGGTTTTAGCAAAGCAGATTGATGATGCTAGTTCCCTTGCAAAAACAAGAAATAGTTCATTAATGAATGAAGTAGACGGAATGGCAGATAACATATTATCCAAACCGCCTATTGAAAAAAATCCTATGTCTTCTTCAGATGCAGCTTTATCTAAGCAAATTGATGATGCAGTCTTAAGTAAGCAGATTGATGATGCTAGTTCCCTTGCAAAAACAAGAAATAGTTCATTAATGAGTGAGGTAGACGGAATGGCAGATGACATGTTATCCAAACAGCCTATTGAAACAAAGCCTATGTCTTCTTCAGATGCAGCTTTATCTAAGCAAATTGATGATGCTGTCTTAAGTAAACAAATTGATGATGCAGTCGCAGCAAGACAGGCTTCTGATGCAAAAAAGAATGCCTCATTAATGAATGAAGTTGAAGGAATGGCAGACGACCTTTTCTCAAAAATGCCAGAACCCAATGTGCCTATATCACCTAAAGATGCTGCTTTATCTCGAGAAATTGATGATGCCATTCGTGCAAATAAAGAAATCGAAGATGGGATTGATGCTGGATTCGGATTAGTTAGAGATGCTGAAGCAGCGAACAATGAAATTGACGCTGCTATTGAAGCTGGATTCAAATTTGTTCAGGATGTTAAAAACGAAAATGCGATAAATGCTTTGGCAAAAGAATTAGACCTGACATTGGAGGTAGAATATAAGGCATCGAGTCTAAAAGCGCTATTTTTGACGAGTGCCGACAAAATAATTGAGCTTACAGATTCGTTAGGAGTCACCGTAGCCTCTAACATTTGGCTTTATACTATCTGCATTGGTTGGAATGGCTTTGCATGGCTAAAAGGAGAGAATACTCCAGTTACTCCTCCATTGAGCCCAAGTGAAAAAGCTATGCAACAACAGAAGGTTGATGCTGCTTTAGAAATACTTGATGCTAACCGAGCGGTGGCTGATGCCCAAACAGCTCTGCAAAATGCTACGACAGAATCAGAAAAGTTACATGCACAAATAGAATTGAAACAAGCTGAAGCACGTCAAAAAGAGGCATTGGCATTCCAAAACATGCGATACGACTCAGCACCCGATCCTGAAGTGCCGCAAAAAGAGAAGATTAACGCCAAAGCCGAATTGGATCAAGCAACTAAAGACAAAAAAGCAGCGGAGGCAGCTTTGGCAAAAGCTAAGACTCCTGAGCAAAAGCAAGCTGCATGGGCTGCAAAAGAAAATGCGGAAAAACGCATGCAAGCGGCACAAGAGGCTGTTGACGCACAGGAGGCTGCAGATTTCTTCCATAATGAAGTAGACCCCTCTAGAGCTGATGTTACCATGAATGCCTGGGAACAAAGCAGCATAAACGTTGAAAATATTCAAGGGAGAACGACTGTCCTGGCAAATAATCAGGGATTGGCAAACACCTTAGATGGCCTAAATGCTGGAGTTGATCCCCTAACTGCTATGCTTAATTCAGAACAGACTAGACAACTGAACCAGCAATATCAGGCGGCGGCAATGGCAGCTCAATTGAATAATGGCATTCCTTATACAGATAATGAATTGGCTTTAGCTCAACATCAAGAAAACGAAAAATACCAAGAAGCTCAGGAGGCTGGTGAGGATGCTTACCAATCATGGATGGCAGAAATTGACGTAGACATTGCCAATGCCGAACTTGAACACGCACTTGGAAAGGACAATCCATTTGCAGACCCATCTCCATTCGATAACAAATGAAAACTTTTATCTATCGGCCATTCAATTCTATTATTGAGTATTGCCCTGTTGTCATATCGAAGGGCAAACTATTCTTCGAACAGTTAGAAGGAGTTGAAGAAGACCCATCTAATCAGGGACTAACTATTGTTGCCAGTACCTGTAATGACGGATGGGGCTATATCAAAAACTTCGACATCAAAACTGTCGAAGCATGGCCAATGCCCAATCGCTTGTTGCTACGCTTCCTATCAAAGGCCGATGGCCTCTGCTACGAAGTCGACACTCCTTTAGACGCAAAGCGTGCCGAGGAATTATGGCTAGCACAAGAGAAGGGTTATCCACAGGACAGCTTTAAGAGTTATATTGTAGGTACGACTCCTTATGGAGGTGTTGCTATTTGGCTGCAAGGTGCAACACGCTCTATATTGTTCCAATGGATACACGCAAACGAGGTAGAACTAAACGAAATAGAGCTTCCTCGCTATGGATGGATACGAGAAACGGAAAGCATGCCATTCTTCAGCCGCAAAGAATTGGAAGATAATATGCAACAGTTCTACTATCGCTATGTAGCACTTGAAGAACACTGGGACTGGGAGCGCATGGCATGGGTAGAATATGAAGACAATGATCCTTATTACGATGACCTAGACTTAGATAGTGTAGAGGATCACCGTTCTGACGGAACCTTTAACTATATTAGAGGAGACGAAAGCCAGTTGAAATACCACACGGCAGGAAAGCCGCATCGCATCACGGTTCGTTGGCATGCAGGCAATACAGAGTACCTGGCACATTTTTGGATACTTGGTTTCATGATAAGAAAGTTTTTCAACACATTCTTCCATGAACAAGTCCATGACAAAGCCGATTTTCTATTAAGACTCGATCCAGAGAACAATGCATACCAATTAGCATTAAGAGCAGACCAGCAATCCAAACCCTATATCATTCCCTTTTTTTCTTACCAGCTTATTGTTTTCAAAGACGGTATAGAGCATTACGTTAGCAAAAACTACCAACTTGAAGATGGTCAATGGAGTTGGCTATGGCGAGAAAAGGAAGAAACACCTGAGGCTGAGCAGAAGGATAATAAGCAGCAATAATTGTCGTGAAAACTGACAGAAAAGAGGGAGATTAGAGATTGGTGCTCTGGAAAGAAATGAAGGAGGAAAGGACATTGAAAGGATTAAAGGGCAATTTGGGCGGTTTTGCATCGCAAAAGTAACGTTGAGAATGCCAGATGGCCATTTTGCAATCACTAGTTGCGGACACGCTTATCGTCGGTTGCGGACGGATGTAGCAAGTATCGCGGATGGATGTATAGAGCATCGCGAACTAACAACCTCAAGATGGCCGACGAGCGACACCGGTTGTACCCGTAGTTCATACTTTTTCAGCAAAAAAGGTCTATTTTGAGGGCATTTATAAAAAATTATTAGATCCAAAGAAATTATTTACCTTCCTAAAAAGACATAAGACTATGACGAACCTTAACATCTATGAATCGCCAATACGCATCGACCTGGTGTTTGGCAGGAATGAAAGGAAGGAGTCGTACGTAGTGGTGAAGAACCATGAGCGGACCTTGTTTGAAGGTACGCCTGGGGAGTGCGTCACGAAGATCCGAAGGCTGGTGCACGAGCTGGGCCTGACAGTAGTGCCCCACATCGTGTTCTACCTGCAGACGACAGGCGACGAATATCCGTACTGCGACTATGACAAGGCCGAGATGAAGAGCCGGTTGATGATGATCAGTACGGCGAGCAAATGCAAGATTGAGGTGCGAACGAAGGTGAACACCCGCTTCTAACGAACAATCATAACAATTAATAATAACAACTATGACAGATCAGGAATTTTATCAGGAAGAGTTTATCGTCATGCTCACCATCGACGGCACATCGTACGACGAGATTGAGGTGAAGGTGACGGATCCCAACAAGACAATACGTGATCAGATCAACAGTATTGTCCAAGTGTTTGAACTGCCTAAGATGGACAACGGTGGCAACCCCATCCAGTATCTGCTCGGCAAACTGATGGAGGACGACGAGGAGCCGGTGATCCTGGAGTTCGAGGACGAGAGCGGACGCGAGATGGCTCTCGTCGACTATGAGATCCAGCCGCTCGACCATCTG
>JAEEGL014621340.1_pt1 | contig 10307 bp, 9 predicted proteins | sample 9134231 | NCBI WGS metagenome assembly JAEEGL01 (sample SAMN16246548, study PRJNA631951) | gut metagenome | biome: gut microbiome; feature: rumen; material: fiber-attached | host: Bos | place: Iran: Karaj | collected 2018-10
CGAAAGAATCCGTGAAATTTACGAAACCCTGACCAAAAATGGATTTAATCATATTAAAATTCTTCCCGGAATAAGTCAGGTAATAGAAGGAACCGCACACCTTGTTCAAACCCGAGAAATTGATCCTCTGGATATTCTTGGACGTACACCTGTAACAATTTCTCTTAAAGAAAGCCTTGGTTATCTTCGGGGAAAACGTGTTTTTATTACAGGTGCAGGAGGTTCAATTGGTTCTGAGCTTGCACGTCAACTTTTGAGTGGTGGCGCAGAACGTCTTTATCTTTTTGGTCACGGTGAAAATTCAATCTGTCAGATTTATAGAGAGCTCAGACTTTTACAGTCAGAAGGAGTTGGAGAAAAAGCAACTATTGTTCCAATTATTGGTGATATGCGCGACCGTGAATATGTAGACTACATTGTTCGTCAGACCAAATGTAATGTTATATTTCATTGTGCGGCCTACAAGCATGTTCCAATGATGGAAGAAAATCAGGTTGCAGCCGTAGAAAATAATGTTTTTGGAACTAAAAACCTTTTGGATGCTGCACTAAAATATAAGGTTGGGCGTTTTGTTTTAATTTCTACCGATAAGGCTGTTGCTCCTGTAAGCGTTTACGGAGTTTCTAAAATGCTTTGCGAAAAACTTGTGCTTGATGCGGCTAAAAAAGCAGCAGACAACCAGGCAATTATGTTTGTCCGCTTTGGAAATGTTCTGGGCAGCCGCGGTTCAATTCTGCCGCTTTTTCAAAATCAAATTAAAACCGGCGGCCCAATCACTGTAACTGACGAAAACATGGAACGCTTTTTTATGACAATTCCAGAAGCCTGTTCTCTTGTTTTACAGACTGGTGGTGTTGGACAAAACGGCAAATCCTATCTGCTTGATATGGGTGAACCTGTAAAAATTCTTGACCTTGCAAAACAGATTATAAAATTCAGCGGACTGGAGCCTTACAAGGATATTGATATTAAAATTGTAGGTGCCCGTAAGGGTGAACGACTTATTGAACCGCTGTGGCTCAAAGAAGAAAATCCTTCTCCTACAAAATACAAAAAAATTCTTCAGCTGGACAACAAGGAATATGAAAGCAGCCGTCTTGAAAAACTTCTTGACGCTCTTTATCCAATCTGCTTTTTTACAAAGGGACAGGAAAAACAATTCCGCGACAGGGAACTTCTTGTAAAGCTTTTGTGTGATGACTGTCAGAGTCTGCGGGATTTTTATGAAGAAATAAAAAACGATAATCAGCTCAGGACTGATTTACTTTAGATTCCGAAACATATTCGGAATGACATGAGGTATTGAATGGCAGAAATAAAAGTTCCGTTTCACAGAGCAGCAATAACAAAGGCAGAAGAAGACGCCGTTCTGGATGTACTGCGTTCCGGCTGGCTTACAACCGGAAAATACGCCCTTGAGTTTGAAAAAAAATTCAGTAAAGCAGTAAGCGGCAATGATGAAAAAGAAGGTCGTGCCCCGGTAATAAGTCTTGCAGTAAATTCAAACACCAGCGGAATGATTCTTGCTATGGAAGCCTGTGGTGTAAAACAAGGAACAGCTGTAATTACAACACCCTACACTTTTGTTTCTACTGCTGCCTGTGCACGACATCTTAATGCAGATGTGTATTTTGCAGATGTAGAAAAAGATACCTACAGTATTGATCCGGATAAAATAGAAGAAATATTAAAAAAAGATGCTGCCGGTGAAAAAAGAGTACGAGCAATAGTTCCTGTACACATTGCCGGAAACATATGCAACATGAAACGCATAATGGAACTGGCAGAAAAGTATTCAACTGCGGAACAAAAAATTTATGTAATTGAAGATGCAGCACATTCTTTCCCGTCGCCTACTGCTCTGGGCTATGCAGGAACAATTGGCGATGCGGGAGTTTTTTCTTTTTATGTAACAAAGACTATTACAACCGCAGAAGGCGGCATGGTGTGTACAAGAAATCCCGAGCTTGCACGCCGCATGACTACTATGAGAATGCATGGCATGGATCGCACCACCTGGGATCGTTACACTTCTCCAAGAGCCTCCTGGGAATATGATATAATTGCACCTGGTTATAAATTTAATCTGCCGGATGTACTTGCGGCAATAGGATGCTGCCAGCTGGATCGCGCACAGCTTTTTTATGAACAGAGAAAACACATTGTAGAAAAATACAATAAGGCTTTTGAGTCTCTTGATTTTATAAAGCTCCCGCCGGATGGAGAAGGAAATGCCTGGCATCTTTATCTTATGCGCATTATTCCCCAAAAGCTTAAAATTTCACGGGAACAGTTTGCAAAAAAAATGCAGGAAGCGGGCCTTGGAATTTCGGTTCACTTTATTCCTATTTTCCATTTTACTTACTGGCGCCAACTGTATCCTGATTTTACTGCAGAAAATTTTCCTAATGCAGAGCATCAATACAGCACTACAATTTCAATTCCTCTTTATCCTGATATGACAGAAGAACAGGCAGACTGTGTAATTCAAACTGTAAAAGAAATAGGAGCACAAAACCATGCCTAAAAAAACGACTGCTCCTGCATTACAAAAAACAAGAAAACGTTCTCTTGAAGCAACAGGCTTTTATAGTGATGCAAGCCGAGACGGAATGCTTTATGCAGTTTTAGTAAGAAGTCCTGCCGCTACAGGAAAAGTTAAGAGTGTAACAATTCCTGTTCTGCCCGACGGATATTATCTTTTTACAGCAGACAGTATCCCTGGAAATAAAAAGATTACTGTGAACGGACAGCAATGGAAGGTTTTTGGCTACGACAATGTTTTATTCCGCGGAGAAGCCCTTGGACTTTTGTGTGGTCCTGATGAAAATAAAGTTCTTGAGCTTCTGGAAGATGTTTCTGTAAACTTTGATATTGAATCTCTGGAATCGGCTTTACAAAAGGCAATGAAACATCAGAAAAGACCTGTAGTAAAACTGGATAAGAATGATTCAGATATTTCGTCCTTTGTATCAGAAATTAATGACCTTCCTTCTCTTGATACTGTATTAGACAACAGACGCGTAGAACAAAATATAGAAGAAATTGTTGCAGTTCGTGAAATTAAAACCGGAATATATTCAAAAAAGAGTCCGGCTCAGGCAGACAAAAAACTCTTTGAAAATACTAAAGACTTTGTTTCTTCGCAAAGCTGGAATCTTAGTTTTCTTCCGCCTTTATGGAAAGAAACCTGTGGTTCATTCTGCTGGAAAGAAGGTAAATATCTGCATATAAGTGCACCTACCAGATGGGTTAAGCTTTTAATGCAGACTGTTGCAGACACACTTGGCATTTCACCGGAATATATTATTGTTCATAAAACAAAGGTTTCCGGAGTTTTTTCAAAAGGAATGTGGAGAACTTCTGTTCTTGCTTCGCAGGTTGCACTTGCTTCTTACATCACAGGAAAACCAGTTAAGCTTGTTCTTACACAAGAAGAACAGGATTCTTATATGGCACCCGGTGTTGTTACAACTGTATCTTACAAAACCGCGGTTAATTCAGAAGGAGTTATTAACGGAATATCAGCGTATATTGATATTGATGTAGGGTGTTTTAATCCTTTTGCACAGGAAATTACAGACCGCATGGCTTTAGTTGCCTGCAATTATTATCATCCAAAAAACATTCATATTATTGCAAAGGCACATACGTCAAAAAATCCTCCTACTTCAATCTGTATAAGAGGAATAGACTCTCAGGTTTTCTTTGCCATAGAAAATCAGATGCAGATAATCACAGAACAGGCAAATCTTTTACCAGAAGAATTAAGACTTATTAATTTTGGCAAAGAAAAGGGTTCTGCACCTTTTAATTTTGGCAGCGCAAATGCAATGGAAACCTTCCGTCAGGCGGTGCAGATAAGCGATTTTAACCGCAAGTATTATTCGTTCAGCATGGATGCCATTGACCGTGTACAGGAAAACAGTAATCCGTTTTTTGCACTGCCCCTGCGCGGAATTGGAATTGCTTCTGCCTTTAATGTTTCTGAATATTACGGCACAACCTGTTTTCCTTCTGATGATAAAGTTGAAATTACCCTTATGCAAAACGAGCATGTAAGAATTCACACAATAAATCCTTCCCGGGGTATTCAGGAAATTTGGAAAACAACTGCTGCTGAAATTCTGGATATAAAAAAAGACAATGTTACAATTGATTCTGAATATGAATTTGAAGAGCTGCCGGATTCCCCTGAAGATACCCACAATACCATAAGCACAATTAATGAACTTATAAAAAAGGCCTGTACTGATATTCAGAAAAAAAGATTCCATCAACCGCTGCCAATTACTGTAAAAAAATCTGCTTCTGCCACAGCCGCAAAAAACTGGGATAAAGAAGCCTTTAAGGGAACACCTTTTGGGCCAGCCTCCTTTGCAACTGCGGTTGTAGAAGTTGAGCTTGACACCTATACCTATAATGAACGCATTAAAGGAATCTGGCTTGTAATTGACTGTGGAGAACTTTTTGATAAAGCCGCCGCTCTTAAAGCAATAAGACTTGAAATTCAACAGCAGCTTGAAATGCTTGTCCGCGGAAAATCAATTCCTTGTGAAAATATTTCAATCAGCTTTATTCAATCTAAAAACAAAGCAGGTCAGATTGGTGAGCTTGTAAGAAATACACTCCCTGCAGCATTTTCAAGTGCACTTTCACTTGCCCTGGCAACACAGCTCACCAGGCTTCCTTGTACAGAAAGACAGCTTTTTGAACTTATTAAACAGAGGGAAACCAGAACTGAAAAAGAAGTTCAGCAGAATAATCCGGAAAAAGGAGACAAAGAAAAAGAATGAATGTAACTGTAACACTGAATGGAAACAAAACTATTCTTGAAGCTCCTGCCGATGACACGCTGATGACAGTTTTAAGACGCATAGGCTGTTCAAGTGTAAAGTGCGGCTGTGGTCAGGGCTCGTGCGGTTCCTGCACAGTTTTGCTTAATGATAATCCCGTTGCAACCTGCAGAATACCAATCGGGATTATTCATAATGCAGACATAGTTACCCTTGAATATTTTGAACGCACAAAAGAATATTCAATAATTACAAAGGGCTTTGAGCTTGCAGGAATTAAGCTTTGCGGACTTTGTAATTCCGGTAAAATTTTTTCTGCATATCAGCTTATTAAAATGAACAAGATTCCAAGCCGTGCAGAAATTATGGAACAGGTGCGAAGTCTTGCTCCCTGCTGTACAGATTTGAACACCCTTATAAATGGAATTATAATTGCCCTTGATGTAAGAGATAACGGTGTTGAAAAAGCCACAAAAAAAGCGGAGAGAATCAGATGAAATCAATTTTATTTGCAAAAAACATTTCTGAACTTTTTTTCCAGCTAAAAAGCAATAAGGAGCTTACTGTTGTCGGCGGCTGCACACAGATTGATGACCTTCTGGAAAAATCAATTTCTACTCATGGAATTGCAGAACTGTCGCAGATAACTAGACATGAACGTTTTCTTGATGCAGGTCCGGGAGCAACACTTGCGCAGATTCTTGCAATAGGACAAAACCATCTTCCCGGTGTTTTGTATGATGCACTCATAAGCATTGCAAATCCTATTATCAGAAACATGGCTACAATAGGCGGCAATATCTGTACAGAAGGTCACCGCCATACACTATATGCTCCCTTGCTTGCTTTAGATACAAAGCTTGAACTTAAGAGTCAGACAGAAACAAAAGTTGAACCTCTTCAGAACTTTAAAAAGGTTCCGGAAGGCTTTATTCTTTCAAATATACGTATTCCGCTCCTGTTTCCAGAAGTTTCCATTTTCCGCAGAATTGGTCCTGAACATACAATTACACCTCACAGTGCATCCTTTGTTTTTCTTGGTGATACAGAAAGAAATTCTTTGATTGATGTTAGACTTGCCTTTGCAGGTCCTTTTGTATTCCGCAGCAGGACTCTTGAAAATGCAATTATTGGACACAGGCTTCCGCTTACAAAAAAAGATATTGATGAAATTCAGGTTATGGTTGAGCGCGAGTTCCAGAAAGCCGCAACCGACCAGATGATAAGTGATGTTGTGCGCCAGCAGTTTTTAAATCTGACAAGGTATAGTTTTGAACAATTAACATAACAATCAGATAGAAACCAGTTGCCCGCTCCCGCCTTAAAACCACCTCATCCAGCTGAAGAAACCTGTCTGAGGTGGTTTACGGCTCCGCGTTCAACTGGTTTCAATTAGTTGGTAAAATAATTGTCTAAAACTCTACCTTGTCTGCATAAAATAATAAATTACCATCTTCGGGATTTTCACGCAGAGTACCGGTAACAGTTATCTGAGTTTCTTCTGGTGGAAAATCGTCCGGGAACTTCATGGTTGATGGAGGAATAAAGTCCATACCAGCCGGGCAGCAGAGTGTTGCGTCCCAGATTATTGCTGAGTAATAACGAACTTCTTCTTCTACTTCTGTATAGAACTGACCCGCAATTTTTACAGTTTTGTCTGTGTATTTTTCGGGCTCTACAAGCATTTCAAAGGTGATTGAAGAAATCATGTTGTAGTTCATGTTTGAAAGGTCAAAGTCTATTTTTGGAGTGGTGGCTTTTGGGGCGGAGTCTTTTACGACGGAGTCAATTGATGTGGTGACGACAACCTGCTCTGTCTGAGGCTCTTCAATTGAAGCCTCTTTATTTTTTGAACACGAAGAAATGAGAATCAATACAAGTGCAGTAATGACAATCAGTGCCTTTTTCATTTTACTAACTCCTGTGTAAGCCAAGACTAACAAGCTTACAGATTACAAAGCCTGCAATATCAATGATAACAATTGTAGAACCAACCGGTGTTCCCGCAAGAATTGAAATAAAGATTCCCGCAATCGCACAGAAAACAGAAAATCCACAGGCAAAAACTATTACACGCTTAAAGCTTTTAAACAGCTGCATTGAAGAAACAGCAGGAAAAATAATAAGTGCAGAAATAAGCAGTGTGCCTACAAGATTCATTGCAAGAACAATAATAGTTGCTATGACTGCCGCCATAACAATGTTCATAAGCCTTGTGTTTGTACCACCGGCAAAAGAAAAATCTTCATCAAAAGTAACAGCAAAAATTCGGTTGTAAAAAATAATAAAAAACAAAATGACAAGAGCAGAAATCACAACAGATAAAATCATATCTGTTTTAGTAAGCGTCAGAATGAGGGTCGAACCAAAAAGAGTTGTACAAACATCCCCCGAAAGATTTGCAGGCGGAGAAAAAATATTCATAAGAAAATATCCGACAGCCAGAGCGCCAACAGAAATCATTGCTACACTGGCATCTCCTTTTATTTTTGAATTTTCTTTTGCGCACAAAATTATAATTGCGCAGAGCACTGTAAAAGGAAGAACAAAAACAGTACTACCACTAAGTTTTAAAATTGAAGCAATTGCCATTGCACCAAAAGCGGTGTGAGACAAGCCGTCGCCAATATAAGAAAAACGCTTTAATACAAGAATTACTCCAAGTAAAGAAGAAGCCGCTGCAATCATTATGCCGGCAACAAAGGCATATTTTACAAACGAAAAAGAAAAATACATCTGCAGGGTTTGAAAAAGCTCTGTCATTTGAGTGCCTCCAGCTTTTCTAATGTAATAATCTGTGTTGCGTATTTTTTTGCAGCTTCGTGGTCGTGGCTTATTGTTATTACGGTAAGCCCTTGTTTATTAAGTTCGCTTACAATTTCATACATTTTTTTTACGGCATCAGAGTCAAAGCCTTTTGCAGGCTCATCCATTACAAGAATAGAACTTGCGGCACAAAGAGCGCGTGCAAAAAGTACACGCTGCTGCTGACCACCGGAAAGCTCTTTAAAACTGTGCTGTATGTAATTTTGCATACCCACAAGCTCCAGGTTTTTAAGTGCCTTCTGGTGGTGGCATTTTTTGTAAAAAGGAAAAAGTCCTAAGTCTGCCTGGCAGCCAGAAAGAACAATTTCCTGAACGGTAGCCGGGAATGTTTTTTGAATCTCAGAAGTTTGCGGCAGATAGCCCAGACCTTTTTTATTCCATTGCGGAGAATAGTCAATTGTTCCGTCGAACGGTTTAATAAATCCAAGTATTGTTTTTACAAGAGTAGATTTTCCGCTGCCGTTTTCGCCCAGAATAAAGATATAGCCCCCCTGCTCTATAGAAAGGTTAAGGTCTTTCTGAATGAGGGTTGTGCCGTAGCCTAAACTTAGATTCTTACATTCCAAAAGCTTCATTTTAATTCAAAGCCGCCTTTAAAGTTTCCAGATTTTTTTCCATCGTATTAAGATAGTTTTTTCCGGCTTTAATTTCTTTTTGTGTTACAGATTGAATTGAATCCATTTCAAGAATTTTTACATCTTTTTTGCCGGAAGCTTCAATTACAGTTCGTGCAATTTTTTTGTCTGATTTTTCAAGAGTAAGCACAGCAGGAAGCGCAAGCTGCTTTAATTTATCTGCAAGAAATTTAATTGTTTCAAAGCTTGCTTCTGATTCTGCAGAACAGCCGATAAAAGCTGCATAATATTTAAGGCCGTAATCTTCTACAAGATAGCGGAAAGGAAAACGATCTGCATATAAGAGTGTGTTATTTTTTGCATTGCCAACTACCTTTGAATACTGTCTATCCAGTTCAACAAGCTTTGAAATATAAGTATCTGCATTTCTTTTGTATTCAATAGCATTTTTTGAATCAAGCTTCTGGATATTCTGAGAGAGTAACTGTGTGAGACTTGCCGCATTTTTTAGTGAAAGCCAGATGTGTTCATCGTATTCCGGGCCTTCTTCTTCCCTCTCTTCAGCTTCCTCTTCTTCTTCTTCGCCCTGCATGCCTTCTACAAGTTCTTCTTCGTAAACACGTTCTCCCAGGGCTTCCAGCATATTTACAACAAGCATGCTTTTGTTTTTTGCATTTTCCAGAACATTTTCTACCCATTCATCGCTTTCGCCGCCGACATAAACAAACAAATCGCAGGTAGAAATTTTTGCAATGTCTTTAACAGACGGCTGGTAGCTGTGAAGATCAGTTCCGTTGTTTAAAAGAAGTGTGAGTTCAAAGGAGTTTGATTTTTCTCCAAGAACATTTTTAATCCAGTCATACTGCGGAAAGGTTGTGCAGACAATAGATTTTTTTGAAGCGGCAAAGGTGCTTGCTGCCAAAGCAAAAAGCAGCCCTGCCACCAGTAATTTATTTATTTTTTTCATTTTGATTTTCCTTACATTTTGGACAGATTCCATTCAGGGTTGATAACCCCAAATCAATGGAAAGCCCAAGACTCTCTGAGATTGCTTTAAGGTAAGCGGTTGTTTTTTTATCATCAAGGTGGATTACAGAACCGCATTTGCAGCACTGAAAATGGATATGATCTTCGCAATGCATATGCTCGTCTGCATGCTGATATATATAACCTTCGCTCACCATAGATTTGTGCTTTATAAGCTGACCATTTTCCGTCATTTTATCAAGATTGCGGTATACGGTAGTTTTATTTACAGCCACTCCATGCGCGCTTAAAAATTCAGAGAGCTCTCCTGCAGTAAAACCGTTTTCCTGTCTGGAGCAGATAAATTGAGAAATAAGATCAGTTGTCTTAGTGTGATAAGACTTTTGCAACATGGTTGCAAATTTAACAATATATGATTTTTTTGTCAAGTGATATAAGTATATATAATAAATTTATTATAAAAAAAATGCTCACGCTGAGGACCTGCCTTTGCTCTGCCGAGTAGACTTGAGAGAATTTCATTGCAGATATTTATTGTTAATCGTAATTAACTGATATTTCAGGTCGCTAACTATGCGTCGCAAAGGCAGAACCTCCGCTCCGCATTTTTTTAAATGTTATTATTTTATAAACATACAATCCCCGTAGGAAAAAAATCTATATCTATTCTCTACGGCTTTTTTGTAGGCGTTGAGGATATGTTCGCGGCCAGCAAAGGCAGATACTAACATTATCAGTGTACTTTCCGGGGTATGAAAGTTTGTAAACATTTTGTCTACAACCTTAAACTCGTAGCCGGGGTACATAAAAATGCTGGTTGATGATGTGCCGGGGCGCACCCATTCGGTCTGGGGGCCCTTCGACAGGCTCAGGGACCCCGATGTTTGTATGCTCTGCGGGCCCAGTTCCCCTTGTGGTCCCTGAGCCTGTCGAAGGGCCATATATGCTTGAGCCGCGCTCTCCAAAGTCCTTACACTGGTAGTACCAACTGCAAGCACAGGGCGGCCTTCCCGCTTGGCTTTGTTTATTGCTTCTGCAGTTTCTACAGGAATTGTGTACCATTCTTCGTGCATTTTGTGATTTTCGATATTTTCTTCGCGGACCGGGAGAAAGGTTCCAAGAC
>JAEEGL015166906.1_pt1 | contig 10307 bp, 7 predicted proteins | sample 9134231 | NCBI WGS metagenome assembly JAEEGL01 (sample SAMN16246548, study PRJNA631951) | gut metagenome | biome: gut microbiome; feature: rumen; material: fiber-attached | host: Bos | place: Iran: Karaj | collected 2018-10
GAAATAGCTTGTCTTTTTATTTCTTCAAAGTAATAATCTCTTTTCTTTTCACTTAACTTTTTACTATCAGTTAATCCATCTAAATTAAAATCAATAGGTAAGATTACACAAGCAGCAACTACTGGTCCTACTAATGGACCTCTTCCTACTTCATCTACTCCACCTATTAATTGATATCCTTGTTTTCTTATTTCTCTTTCATTTTTATAAGTATCTTTTAAATCTATTTCTAAATCTAATTTTTTAATAACACTTTTATCTTTATCTCTATTTTCTAATTTAACTAGTTCTAATAAGTCTTCTAATTTCATAAAATGATATCCATTTATTTCATCATATTCTTCTTTATAGAAATTAGGTCCTATTTCAAATAAGTCTTTATATTTTATTTCACTATTAAAATTACCAATCTTAGTTTCCCAATTAATATCTTTATAATATTCTTCACTACAGCTTAGGTCTATATCATCTGTTTCTTTCTTAATTCCTTGACAAACTAAAGCTGCTCCTCCTATTATTAGATATTCATCTTTGTCTAATTCTAGTTCATTTAATTTTTCAAATATATCTTTTTTCTTCATATGAACACCTATATTTATTTTTACAAGAAAAAATAATTTATGCAAGAAAAAATAGAAATATAAATTTCTATTTAAGTCAAACTATTAAATATTTTTGGATTCTTTTTTTGTTGAAATCTTAAATAATAACCTGCAATCATTGAAGATAACATTGTTGTTAAAATTAAGACTGTAAAGAATTCAATATTTATAATACCTGCAGCATAGGCTACTGTTGCGAGTACTATTCCAGGTCCTCCTCTAGCATTCATAGTAATTGCAAAATTCATTTTCATATCATGTGACATTTTACTAAATAATAGTAGAATCCATGTACCAATAAACTCTAATCCGAAGGCAATTATAAAGAATGTTATAAATCTAATTAAAGAGAAATCATGTATTACATTTAATTGAATTCCAACTAAAGCAAAATATATTGGTACAAAGAATGAGAATACAAAACCTTCTAAGTATTCCATTTTTTCTTTTGATTTTTTCTTTGTGCCAATGAAGGCTTTTACTACATATCCAACTATAAATGCAGAATACATTATATTAATTCCTACTTTTGATAGTAGACCACATATTAATAATAAAAGAACAAATGAAATTGAATATATTATTTTAGTTGAATATTCTTTTTTTATTTCTTTTACATATTTAGCTACTAAAGATACTATTACAAATAAACCTATTGTTACTGTAACAATAATAATCATTTCTAATATCTTAATATTACCTGTTGTTGCTATTCGTGTTGCCATATTTAATAATATCCACAAACATAAATCTTGAAATGTAGATACTGTTAATATTGTATTAGAAAACTTAGTATTCATTATACCCATATCAAAAAATATTTTAGATATTACTGGAATTGATGTTATAGCTACTCCTATACAAAATACTAATGAGAATGAAATATTATTTGATACATCTCCAATAAAATACTTTTGATACATTGGTATAAATGGAATAGCTCCTAACATTGGAATTATTGTTGCTCCAATAAATACTAAGAGAATTGTTTTTCTATTCGTTTTATCAACTTTAATATCTGTATTATACCCGGATAGAAACATTAAAAACATTAAACCTAATTGATAAAAAATATTTAGTACTTTACCTTCTTCTTGATAGGCAAAGAATATATTTTTCATTAAGTCAGGAAATAAAAGGAATAAGCAACTTCCTCCGAGAATCATTCCACCTAATATTTCGCCTACTACTCTGGGTCCTTTTATTTTTTCTATTAAGTTACCAAAAACAAAAGCAGATATTAATAATAAAGCAAGTGCTATTAAAGTAATAATTATTTCAGTTTCTGTTAATGTTGCAAGTCTCATAAATCCTCCTATTGCTTTAATCTTTTATCTAATGAATCTTTTATTACAGAGTAGTCTTTTACTCTTTCATATTTTGGTACTTCTTTATTATATTCTTCAATAATAGAAGATGCATCAATTTCACCTTTTACATAGATATCTACATGTATCTTATCATTCTTAATTGATGCTTTTACATCTTGAATATTTTTATCTTTATTTTTTATTCCATCTTCAAGAGACTTAGCATCTACATTTTCTCCATTACTTGTTAGTAACATTTTCTTTTTTCTACCTTTTAAATATATTTTATTATCTTTAATAATACCTAAGTCTCCAGTATGGAAGTATCCTTTTTCATCAAATACTCTTTTAGTTAATGATCTATCAGTATAACCTAAGAATACTGCATCACCTTTAACTACTATTTCTCCTACTCCATTTTCATCTTTATCTACTACTTTTACATCCATATCTTCAAATATTGTTCCGGCACTTTCTAAATCATCTTGATATGGATAAGCTATTGCGAGAGATGAAGCTGTTTCTGATAAAGCATAGGCTTGCATCAAATTTAAATTTTTATCTTTATATATCTTTCTTGTTTCTTTAGATATTGGTGCTCCTCCACAGAATAAGTACTTAATATTTTTACCAAAAGCCATATTAATATTATCTTTATATCCTTGTAGTAAATTATTAAATACTAATGGTACGGCACAGAAGATTGTTGGATTTGTTTCTAATAATTCTTTGGCAATATTTTGTGTTGAACTTGCTAAATAAATTGAATATCCTGCAATTAAAGAATACATAAAATTATAAACATTAGCATATGTATGATTTAATGGTAAAAATAAATAAGTTGAATCATTATGATTAAATTGACATCTACGGTATAGAGAATTATATCCAGCAAAAATATTTTTTAATGATAATTTAACTGCTTTACTTTTACCTGTTGTTCCGGATGAGAAAACAATTTTCGCAACTTTATTTTGATTCTTTATTTCAAAATCTAAGTATTCTTTTTTAAACTTTGGTTTAATATCTTTCTGAGACATAACCTTAATATTACATTCTTTAGATACTTCTTTACACACATCTTTAAATGTATCTGAATATATTAATAAATCTGCTTTTAATTCATTTATTCCATTTATTATATCTTCTTTTTTCCATTCTTTTGATACTACAGCAGATACTCCTACATAGAAAGAAATTGCTAGATCATATTCCATTAATAATTCACTATTTTCACTTATAATCATAATGTTTTTATTATGATAACCATTATCATTTAAATACTTAGCTATACCTAAAGTGTTTTCAATAAATTTACCAAATGTAATATATTGATAAACTCCTTTATCATCTTTTTCATAAATATATGGATCATTATACCAATTCTTATAGTCTTTCTTAATAATACTTTTTAATCTCATTTTATACTCCTTTCAAGTAAAACATATTCATAACGAGATTCAATCATCTCTTTAGCGTAATTTTGATTTATTTTTCCATCATGAGCTAAAGCTCCTATACTAGGAAGTCCTTGTTTTTTTAATTCTTCTACTATTGAATAAACTAAGGCTTTTCCTAGACCTCTATGTTTTTGATCTACACCCATATAAAGCATTACATAACTTTTTGGATGTTTCTTAGTATGAATAATTTTAGGAATCTTAAATAAATTAACATGATAAACATCATTATAGTAATTAGGAATACTGATATAGAATCCTACAGCTTTATTTTTATAATAAGCCATTCTTACCATATCCATATTAATTATACTCTTAAAACTTTGATAATTCTCTAAGAATTCTTTTTTACCAATCATTTTAAATACTGGAAAGTCTGAATATAATTCAGTTATTAAGTAATATATTTCTTCCATGCATTTATCATAATCTTTCATTTCAGGTTTTATTATGTCATAACCTAATTTTAAGAATTCATTATAGTGTTCAGTAAACTTATCATTTACATAAGTCTCATCTGGAATATCATAAAGCTGTGAAGTATAGTGATCACATACTTTATACTTATTATCTAAAAACATTTTATAGTAATAATCTTTATTATATGGTTCTCCAGTATATGGTCTTTCAAATTTATTAATCTTTAATCGATATTTTATCCAGAAAGAGGCATCTACTGGTCCAATAAGTTTTTTATATTTTTTTGCTTTAGCAATTTTTTCTGCTTCAGCAAATAGATACTTAGCTACTTTATTATCTTTTATACATTCAAAGAAACCAATGAAACACATTTTCTTATCATCAGGATACTCGGTAATTATAAATCTTCCTACTACTTTATCATTTTTATAGATTAAATATTTATTAAGTATAAAATCATTACTTAGAGGATGAGTTCCTAATAATAGTTTTTTCATAGTATCAGGATCTTCCATATTATCTTTTTTTGTATAAATCTTTTTAGGTAACTCTAAAAAGTCATTAATATATTTTTCTTCGTTAGTAAACTCTATTATTTTCATTTTTTACCTCTTTCTATTATTTCTATTTTTCCTGTAGTACCATTCATTTTAATTTTATCACCAGTATGAATTGTATTTATTAAATTATCAACTCCAACAATTGAAGGGATACCAATTTCACGGGATATTATGGCAGTGTGAGAAAGTAGAGATCCTTTTTCTGAAATTACTCCTGTTGCTGTTGCGAGTAAGAATACCCAACCTGGATCAGTCATCTTTGTAATTAATATTTTATCTTTTACATTATAATGTTTTTTAACATCAGTAATTACTAAAGCTTCTCCTTCTGCTATACCAGTAGAACATGGAATACCTTCTAATTTCTTTTTATCTATTTTCTTTTCATGAACATGCATTTTCTTTGGATGTTTTTCTATTATTTCTTGATCAAATACAAGTCTTGAATATGCTGGTAAATCTTTAAAAGAATTGTATTCTTTTTTTCTTTCTTTAACTAATTTTTTTAAATCATATTTTTTAGATGAGAATACTTCTTCTAATGATAAATAAAAGATATCTTTTTGTCTTAATAATTTTTTCTCTTTGACAAAGTTTTTACCCATCTCTAAAAACATAGATCTAACCATTCCATAGATTCTACTTCTATTAAGTCTTGATATTTCTCTATTTTTTATTCCAAGCATGGCTCTTTTTAATAGATATCTAGTAATAAAATCTTCTTTAATAGTTTTAGTTTTTCTTTCTTTGATTGATAAAAACAATCTATTTAGTTTTTGTTTATCTCTTCTATATTCTAAAATCCTTTTATCTAGTAATTTAGGATTAGTTCTAAAAGTTTCACTTTCTAGTTTTAATTCTTCTAAATTACGATCTCCATAGTTATTAATATATTCTTCTTTTAAATCTAAATATATATCTTTAGGTACTTTATCTTTAGAATATGCTAGAGATATTAGTGAATGAATTGGTTTTAAACTTTCTATGTTTGTTATACCAGAAATATAATCTTGAATAATATTATCATCATATTTCTTTTTCTTTAGTCTTTTCTTTAATAAACCAGTATAGATAAAAGAATATAGGTCATTTACTAAAGTAATATCCCAAATACTTAATACTTCATTTTTTATTCTTCGATATAAAACCATTACTTCTTGATTAGTCATTCCTTCATGAAATCTTCTATTATAATATTTATTAATTTCATTAAATTTATTATTTAAATAATCCATATTTTTAGGTACTTTAAAAAATTCATATATTGTATAAAAATATGTTTTTATTCTAGTAGTTATTGGAATAGATATTTTTTTAGAGTCATATTTTTTATTTTTTACTCCCATCATATCTTGCCAGATAGGAATTATTTTTTTAGAAAATGGTAAGAATTTAATTAAGTGATACCAGTTAGATATTTGGTAGTATATTCTACCATTACAGCTTGCTACCATATTATTAAAATGATTGTTGTTTTGATCTACTAATTTTTGATTACGAGTTAAGCGATAGGCTTCTCCTTTAAATACTCCACTATAGACAAATTTAACAAAAGATATAGTTAGGGGAAGACTAAGTCCTGGATAACTTTCTACAATATTACTATTATCTAGAATGATTTCATCTTCTAGTCTTAATGTAGTAATTGGTCTTGCTTGTAAGATATAAATTTTATTTTTTTCTATGGCAAACTCTATATCTAAGTATTCTCCTAAAATATCTTTTATTTTATTAGAAATACTAATTAATTCTTCTATAATATTACTATCTAAATAATCTTTTTTACCTTCATAATAGTATATTGAGTCAGTTAAATTATAGTAGTATGTTGTAGTATCTATTTTATCTTCTACAACATTATTACCTAAACCTTTACCTACAACAATAACAGCCTCATTTAATAATCCTTGAGGATTAGATGTGAATAAAACACCTGAATAATCTGCCTTAACCATCTCTTGAATTATTACATCCATCTTTAAATCTTCAATAGACAGATCTTTTTTATTTAAATAATCAATTACATTTTTATTATTAATTGATTTAAAACATTGATCTACTCTTTTTTGAATAGTTTTTGGAGTTACATTTAAATATGTATCAAATTGACCAGCAAAACTATCTAGTAGTCCATCTTCACAGTTAGATGAACTTCTAACTGCATATTTACCTTTATAATTATTAATATTTATTTTTTTATTTCTATTATTCCACTCTATTACTTTAAATTTTGGAATTGGTATTCCATTATCTTTTAATACTTTTAAGTTTTCTGCTTTCATTAGATTTTACCTACAAGTAAGAAAACTACTATAGTCATCAACATAGTACTTTCTTGAAGATATGTATACCTTTCTACTTTTTCTACTATTTCGTAACGAGTGGGATCCATCATAAAATCAATAAATTTATAGATCATCCAAATAACTAAAATCAATAATATTAAAACACTAAGTTTAGATAAATTCCAAACTAAGATAAAGTTAGTAATTATATCCATAATAGTTACTATTAAAACAAATCTAGTTGCTTTTTTATAACCAAATAATTTTGAATATGTAGTATAATCATTTTCTTTTTTAGGATTTTTTATCTTACGAGATACTTCCCATATAAGGGCTGGGAAATATAAAGTAAATAAAGTCATTATAGTAGTTAGATTAATAAAATTTAAATTATATTTTATTACTGTAAAACTAATAATATACAAATTAACAATAGCTTGTACTGGATTATGTGTTATTAGAGCCAAAGGAAGAGATGGTTGTATTTTTTTCTTTTTAAAGAACCATTTACTCATTAAATATCCATAGAAATATAAAATTATACAAAATATAAAATTAGGCATATAAATATAATTTAATAATAAAGCAATAGCTTCTACTATAATACAAGACCATACTACTTCTTTTACATTTACTCTTCCGCTAGGAAATGGTCTATCAGGAAATAATTTTTTATCAGTTTCAAAGTCTTTTAAATCATCTGCTACTCTTAACCAAAGTAAAAAGGCAAATATAGTATATCCACCTATTACTTCTTGTATACCAATAGAGAATTTAGTTACTCCTTGATTTAATAATACAATAAAATATATTTCACAAAATACAATTATTCCTAGTAAGATTCTAGCAAATATAGGATATCTTTCTTTGTAATAAATATGTAATCTTTGAATCATTATAAAACACCTATTCTTTCCCCTACTTCTACTATTGTTTCTATATTTTCTTTACTGTTTTTTAAGATATCTTGATCTATTTTTATATCTTTTAAAACAAGAATTACAGTACTTCCTCCCGGAAGAAAATAACCTTTTTCCATACCTCTAGTAAAAGTATCATAATTATAATTTACAATCTTTCCTACTAGTAAAGCACCAACCTCCATATAAATTACATTACCAAAGTTCTTTGTTTTTAAAATACTATATTCACGTTGATTTTCTTTATAGATTTTATAATCTTTAGAAGAATCACTTACTGTATGTAATTTACCTTTAATTATTTTTCTTTTTATTCTTTTACCATCATCTATATAATGAAAACGATGATAATTATTAAGAGCTAATCTAAATATTAAAATAGTTCCATTTTTATATGATGATAAGTCTTCTTCAGAAAACAATTCATCTAATGTATAAGTATTATTTTTTACTTCTACTTTTAAATCTTTTTTTATTTTATAAACTGATAAATATCCTTGTACTGGACTAATTAAATGATTATTATTTTTATCAATATTAATTTTATTTATTTTACGAATAAAGAAATCATTAAATGAATTATATTTTTTATCTTCATAAATACTCATATCTATATTATTATCTTTAATAAAATTATTTATTTTTTTCTTACTTATATAAGTTGAATTATATAGTCCATATAATTTGGATATAAATGGATTTATTGTGATTGAGGTTAATAATTTAGATTTATATATTTTATTTAAAGTATTTCCACCAAAATGTTTTACTTCTATTATTTTTTTTAATTTACGATTATAGACTTTTGTCATAGAAAGAATATATAACAAATAGTTAATATTATTGCGAGTATAAGCAGAAGAATAGAAGACTTTAATTTTGGTTTTGGTACTTTAATATCAATAATATATAAAATGGATACAAGGACAATTAGAATACCAATAATAATCATCAATACTAAGTTTGATAGTATAAATGATAATAGATATATTATTGGGAGAATTAAAGCAATATATGTTACTGGTAGTCCATGATAGTATGGTACTGGTTTATTATCATTTTCTACGATTGTATTAAAGTGGGCAAGTCTTGCGATACCACAAATTGCATATAAACCTAATAATGGTATGAAGTAAATTTTAGAAAAACCAATTGAATAAAAGAAGATAATTGGTAGAGCTATAAAATTAAAGACATCTATTAGAGAATCTAATTCTATTCCAAATTGTTTTTCTATTTTTGTTCTTTTACACATTCTGGCTACTGTACCATCAAATAAATCACAGATACCTGCGAACATCAAACATATAATTCCATAATTAATATTTTTAGTAACAAAGAAATACATTCCTGTAATACTAAATAGTAATCCTATATAACTTAAAATAACTGACTTGTTCCATTTTCCTAATATCATTTTTTCTTCTCCTTTTTAACTTCTCCTGTTGTACCATTGATTGTTATGATATCTCCATCTTTTATTTTATCCATAACATTAGTACAACTTACTATAGCTGGAATACCATATTCACGTGATACTATAGCAGCATGACATAATATTCCACCAAACTCAGTAACTATTCCTGATAAAATTGCAAACTTCGGAGTCCAACCTGTATCAGTAAATTTAGTTACTAAAATATCTCCTTCTTGTAATCTATCTATTTCATCAAAAGAAGGTATTACTCTAGCAACTCCTGTTACTGTTCCATTATTAGCTCCTAAACCTTTAATATTAGATTTAGTTTTATTATCACTACTTCCTAACATACTACCTATTTCATTTTCACTCATGTAGTTACGATAGGCATCATAGTAATCTTTATTCTTAGTAATAATATCTTCTAAATCTTCTTTAGTTAATTTATTATCTAGATAGTCCCATAACTCTCCTACTTTTAAGAACCAAATATCATCTTCTTTTTTAAGTACTTTTTCTTTTACTAATTCTTTAGAAAGTAAAACAGTATAAATACGTATTAAGTAATAGAATCTAGTAGATACATCTCTAAACTCTTCTCTCCACCATAACATTCTACGTATTTTTTTAATCTTAGGTTCTAAATCTTTATAGTTACCTATTCCTACTTTATTCTTAATTTCTTCTAATTTCTTTTCATATCTTTCATGACCTTTTTCTTGATCTTTTAGAGGGGAATATAAATCATTTAGAGATACTAAATCTTTAATATTAACTACTATTGGAGTAATATCTTCATAATAACATGGATAAGTAACATCTAATTCTTTATCTGAATGATATCCATATAAACCAATTATTTTTCTAACCTCTTCAAAGAAATAATTATTTTTAGATTTATTGATATCAGACACGATTTCATCTATTTCAGTTTTCTTCCAGTAAGTATAACTTTTTTTATCTTTTCTTATTTTTCTAGATACTTCCCACATGTCATAGAATGGAAGTAAATGAGAAATGTCATTTATATTACTAATTAAAGTTAAGTAGTCTGCTTCTTCCATATAAATTAGTAAGCTATCTTTATTAAGTGACTGGTGAATTGTATTAATAAATATTTGCCAGAAGTAAGTTGATTCACTTTGTAGATAATCATCATGTGTTAAAGTTTTCCATGTACTTTTTATATCTTTAATACTTTTTGTATCATATAAGGCTTTATAGTAATAATATTTATGAAGTAAATCATCCATATATTTTTCAGCATTTTCTTCTCTTGTTTTTACTATCTTTCTTTGAGCAAGAGCCATACGAATAATTGAATAAATAC
>JAEEGL015371568.1_pt1 | contig 10307 bp, 13 predicted proteins | sample 9134231 | NCBI WGS metagenome assembly JAEEGL01 (sample SAMN16246548, study PRJNA631951) | gut metagenome | biome: gut microbiome; feature: rumen; material: fiber-attached | host: Bos | place: Iran: Karaj | collected 2018-10
CCTCGGCGCTCGCCGCCGTCGCGTGGCCCTTCCTGCTCTCCTGGTTCATGTACAACGAAACAGACGACGGAAACCCTCCAGTCAAGGATTCAGCCTCGGCTAACGGCCATGCATGACAACCACAGATATACCGTGACGGGCGGCCGCGGCGACTACGATCCTCGCGACATCATACTCGAGATCATCTCGAAGGAGGAATGGCAGCCAGTCACCATGTCGGAGGCGGCGTTGCCGGAGATCGACGACCCTCCGCTGCCGCCGTATCTCGTCAGGCTGGATCTTCAAGGCGTAAGGGAGGCGTCCATGCGCCACGACGCCCTCGCCCGCCGAAGGTACGCCAAACCCTTCAAATGGTTCAAGTTCAACCGCGCACGAAAGGCCACCGCAAAATGATAGGCTCTGTTCATCTTAAGAGTTTTGCTCCTACCGAAGAGGTTCCGCTCCATGATTCAGCTCCTCAATGCCGCCCTCGGACGGATAGCCGATCGATACGCCCCCTCCGTATTGACCTCATGGCATTTCTCAAGAGGGTATATGCTTATGAGACGTCTTTTACTCTGTGCTTCGTGCGTGGTCGCAGCCGTGACCTCGCTGTCTTCCGCCGTCCTCCCGCCAAAAGATTGGATCGAGGAGAGGATTTCCGCCATGACAAGGCCGACGGTGTACAAATACTTCGTGACGACGAACGCGGACATCGTGGCCGGTGGCGAGGATGGTCAGCCGATGACGAATGTTTATCCGGGCATTGCGTTCGATCTCTACGAGACGAACTCGGTGTACTTCATCGACGGGAACGTGCCGACGCTGAAGTTCTTCGCGCCGTACCGTCTGCAGGCGTACTGGCCGAACACGGTCACGGCGGTGGAGATCGGCGACCCCTTGCAGGTGCTGCGAACGTACTTCTTCCAGGTCGACGGAAACATCGCGGTGAACAGCCCGGAAAACATCCGGTTCATGTCAACGCTCGACAGGAATGCGCCGTACGACCAGGGGCGGGCGATGACGCTGCAGGATTACCTCGATGCGTTCAACCCGGTCTTTGTGCCGGAGACGATCCGTCTCTTCCAGACGAACAGAAGCGACTACTCGGTCGGCAACGTCACGGCGCACACGTCCCTTTCGGTGGCGCGCGCGAACGGGGAGAAGGCGTTCGAGGTGACGCCCGAAATGGCGAACTTCATGGACGCGATGAAGGTGGTGCCGTCCGTGAGGGAACGGGTGGTCGAGGGGATGACGAACGAGTACGGAACCGTCACGAACCACTACGCGTACGCGAAGACGAACGCGGACGTCGAGATAACCGGCAACATGTCGGTGTCGGATTCGGTGGCGGTCTCGAACCTCGCGGTGAAAGGCGCGATGCGCTTCTCTTCGTGGGAGAACATCGGCGTGCAGCAGGGAGCCATCGTGTTCTCGCTCTCGAACTTCGTGTATCAGCTCTGCGGGCCGCTGCTGAAGTACTCGTACGGAGACACCATCGACTGCGCAAAGCACTACCGGGACTGGTATTGCGGAAGCCAGACCAGTACGTTCAGGATCCCGGTCTACAACAAGTACACGTACCTTTACGACGCGGCGGTGTTGGACGCGCCGAAGTACGTGAACGGGTTGTTGGCTCAGCACACGATAACGAACATCACGGTCGTATTGCCGTATCCTGACGGCAGCCTTGTCGGCACAGACTACATTCCGAACAATCTCCGGTCGTACCTCGACACGAGGCTCATATTCGACCTTGAAGGGATTTCCCACGCGATCACGCTCGACCTCGGCTCGTGCAACTTCACGAACCGGACGAACAGATGGGGCATCGAGGGCGAGTGGACGACGATCTACTCGGACGTCGAGCCGACGAACATCGTAGAGCAGGTCGTCCACACGGAGACGACCGTCTACTACGACTGGATCGAGGATCCGGTGACGGGCGAGTGGGTGGAGGACACGGCGAACCCGTACGAGATGACGACGGAGTGGTACGACGAATACTCGATGGACATGGTATGGAGGCTTGAACCGTACAAGGCGTACGAGTTCCACCTGCAGCAGATCGGGCCGACCACGATGCGGCTCAACTGGAAGCAGCTTTACAGGACAAACCCGCATTCGGAAAACAATGATTGAGGAGGAATAGATCATGAAGAGGATGATGGCATACGTGGCGGCGGCAGGCATCGCGCTCGGGGCGGCGGGGGCGCCGCACAGGGAGCGTGGCGTGACGCTTCAGGACGAGGCCGTCGCGGTCGCGTTCGACGAGGGGCTTACGCAGTCGAGGTACCTTTCCGTGTACGGCGACGGCGCGGAGGCCATGCTTGAGGCGGCGTTCGAGGCGCGGGCGGCGTTCTTCAAGGAGGACAAGGAGTTCGTGAAGCACGTGTCGCGCGGCGACATACGGAACGTGCCGTGCATCGAGCCGTCGCCAAGTCTCGCGAAGGGCTTGCCGTCGTACCTCGCGTTCGCGGCGCGGAACAAGACGGTTCTCTACATCCCGGACCGCGCCGTGCCAGTGAGCGGGGCGATGTTCGGCGTGACGAACGCGTTCGACAGCCTCGTCGCCGCGCTGAGGAACAGGATCGGGAAGGACATCATCATAACGGGCAGCGGGAAATCGACCTACCGCGAGAAGTACGACCCGGAAGGGACGTCGTACACGTTCTGGCCGCTCGGGTGCGCGATCCACGAGAGGGGCGGGTACGCGGAGGAGGCGGCGCACTTCTTCGACTTCGCCGATCCGAGGGCGGCACCGGCGGCGTACAGGGGGCCGTGGTCGTCGCAGGACTTCCAGAGGGTGACGGTGTGGGGCGAGCTGATCGCGGCGATGCGGGGCGTCAAGGTGTTTGCGTACGGGGCGGACTTCAACCTCAACGGCGACGAGATCGAGGGCGTGAGCAGGTTCGCCGCGTTCTTCGACGCGAACCGGGGGCTGATCCAGAAGTGGCGGAGCGGGGAGGTGGCGTGTCCCATCGCGCAGAATGCGCTGATCCTTCTGCTGGCCTACGAGGAGGCGGAGGGCAACGAGGACAAGAGCACTGACAACGCGGCGTTCAGGCGGCTGCGGACGCTTCTGCGGGACAAGGGGATCTGGAAGATGGTGATCTGACGGGGAGCCGTATGGACTCGGTAGAATACTACACGAAGATTGCCCGGCAGTACCCCCCGCTTTCGATCGAGCAGGAGAAGCGGCTCATAGCGGAGAACAGGGGGGACGAGGCGCGCTGCCGCGAGCTTCTTGTGTACCACAACATCAGGGCGGCGATAAGCGTTGGCGCGAAATACCGGGGACGGATAGACGGCAGCGACGAGGGCGTGCAGATGTGCGTCAAGGCGCTCGTGGAGTCGGCGAAGAGGTTCGACCTCGACTCGAAATACAAGTTCATAACGTATGCGATGACGGCGATCATGCATGCGACAAGCCCCAAGACGGAGAGGCAGGGCCGGGACGAGGCGCTTACGTGCAGCGGCGACGATCTGCTGACCTCGAAGAAATCGGCGGATGAAGAGGACGCCTACACGGTGTTCGATTCGGTGGACGGTTCGGTCCTTCCGGGGTTCGCGGGCGATGCGTCGGATCCGCACAGGCTCGACAGGGAGTTCATCGAGAGCGACGACCGCGCGATGCTGAAGGCGGCGATAGGCTCGGCACCGATGTCGCAGAAGCGCAAGGACATGGTGAAGAGGAAGTTCCTGCTTGCGGAGGGCGCCGAGGCCACGGGGAAAGGCGGGCTGATGTCCGAGGAGGAGATCGCCGCCGCCTTCGGCATGACGAAGCAGGCCGTGAACCTGAACATGAAGGAATCGGTAAGGCTCGTGCGTGAACGGCTGAAACGGAGGGACTGCCGCAACGAGGCGTGCGTAGGGTGGCGCATGGACCGGTGGATGGGGTCGCGGAGGTCCTTCTCCGGCGGCGGCATCTACAAAAGGATATTCGACGAGCGGATGGTCGAATGCCGCCGGTCGCCGAGAAAGCAGAAGGAGGAGCTGCTGCACTTCTGCTTCTTCGGGAACGACCGGACGTTCTACTCGAACGAGTACTGGCTCATGAACCATGTGCGCATGGCCGGAGCGCCATCCGCGCCGTCCGCCATCGGTGACGAGGTGGCGGAGGTGGCGATATGAATTTTTTCCCGTCAGGGCAGACGCCGTCGGCGGCAACTGAACCCAAATCTCAAACTGAATGGAGAGAGGGCACACAGTTCATCCCTATACCCAAAACAAACCAACGGTGAGAAGTACAACGGGAATCCTACTTTTCGGGGTGGCGGCTGCGCGGGGAGTCGGCCGCCGACAACTTGTTGACCATTCCGCCTTTTTTCTCCATGCCTGACTATCGGGCATGTGCTATAATACGCGCATTCAAGGATCCTTGTTTTTCCGCTGAAGCGGATGGGGATCTGGGCATTGGGTTCCGCAGTCGCGGAACCTCACCAGATAAGGAGATGAAAGGTGTCAGGGATAGAGAAGGAGGCGGAATCTTCCGCCCGTAAAGCATGTAACCATGCGCAGCGCGACCTCGTGCAGTGGCCGCGCGCCGTCTACTGGGACAAGCCGTGGAACCCGTGGCTCGGCTGCGTCAAGTGTTCCCCCGCGTGCGAGAACTGCTACGCGAACAGCTCGGCCGAGCGCTTCAACCAGTCGTTCGTGCCGCACGAGACGAAGAAGGTCTCGCCGCCGACGAAGGGCGTCGTGTTCTGCGGCAACATGACGGACCTCTTCGGGCAATGGGTCGAAGCGCCGCTCGGCTTCATCATGTCCGCCGTCAAGCATCAGCTTCGCGGAAGGGGCGCGTCTGCGTATCTGTGGCTCACGAAGCGCGTCGAGCGCATGGCCGACGCGATCTGCGACCTCGACTTCAACGCGCCGGAGATGGCCAGCCACTACTTCGGCTTCACCGCCGAGAACCAGGAGTGGTACAACAGGCGGATGGCGGTGGTTAACGAGAGGTTTCCGTCGCGGACGAACCTCTGGATCTCAGCGGAACCGCTGCTCGGCCCGATCGATCTCAGGCTGGCTGACGTCTGCATCATGCCGAAGGTCGTGATGGTTGGCTGCGAGAGCGGATCGAGCCGCCGCCCGTGCAATGTCGAGTGGATAGAGGACATCGTGCTGCAGTGCCGCTTCGCCGACATCCCCGTGTTCGTCAAGCAGCTCGACCTCGGCGGCAAATGCGAGCGGGACATCACAAAGTTCCCTACGCACCTTCAGATACGCCAGGTTCCGTGGGCAGAAACAACCAACATCTAACCGACAACCGAAAGGAATAAGACAATGATAACGCAAACACAGATGTATTGGCTGACGAGACTTGACCATATCGACAGCCTAATCGTGTTTCTGGCCTTATGCGCTTTTGTCATCGCGATCGGTTCGCTCTTCCATGCGATGAATACGTATGACGGACCGATGGAGTCGATGCCGTTCTTTGTCAAGGTGGTGCTTCGGGTTATTCTGCCGCTCGTCTGTACGGCGGTGGCGCTCGAAGTGTTCGTTCCGTCGGTGAAGGAGGTTGCCGCGATCGTCGTGGTGCCGAAGATCGTCAACAACGAGAAGGTCCAGACAATCGGCAACCGGCTCTATGACCTCGCCGTTGAGTGGATGGACGAACTGCGCCCCGCGAAGCCGGAGAAGAAGGGAGAATAGCCATGCAGATCGACCCTCAACTTGTGCGCGACCTTTTTGCTGGCGCGCGCAAAATGCAGAACAACCTTCACTCAATCAACACACAATGCTTTGCGTTGAAGGGATTGGCGGAAAGGAGCGGCAACAGGCTGATAGTCAAAGCCGCCAGCAACGTCGAGTTCTACACGAAGTACATCTACAAAGGGGAAGATGGGTTCCCGGATGTCGCGAAAACTCTTGAAGCGGCACGGGCGGCACTCCGCTCGGCTGGCGAGTGGAAGGAATGGAACGACTACATCGGGTTCTACGATAAGACAGAGAAGAAGGGGGAGTGACGATGCCGACGAAACTGATCGCCCTGCCCTGCTCCGCCAGCGAACTCGAAGCCGCGCTCCACAAGGTCTGCGACCACGGCGGGCATTGGGCCAACAGGATCCATGTGTGCCTCCACAAGAACGAGAACCGCTACGTGCTTGAACTCCACGACGAGGCTTTCGACGGACAGCGTTCAACGCAGGACGGCGCGGCTTTGGGCTGTGGCGACTCGGCGGCGATGCGTGAAGCGCTGGAATTAGTGAATAAGATTTACGACTTGTTGAGCAAACCATGCATTGTTATTGAAGAAGTCCGTCAGGTATGCCAAAAAGCGAGAGCGGTACTTATCGCACCGCCTCTCCGCAACTGCGACGTTGGCACGGCGGAGGAGCAGGAGAAGCGGTTTGAGACATTTTGCTCGCTGTATCATCTTCCAAAAGGCAAAGGCTGCTATTCGTGCCCTGCAATTCCGACAAGAAGCCCTCGTGCATTCAATAGGAATGTATGTAGAATCAACTGGAATCAGATGCCCTACGAGGAAGGAGAGCGGACATGAACGACGCCGAATTAGAGCAGGCCACGCGGGAACTTAACGCCGCTGTGAACGAGGTGGTGCGCTACATGAATAACAGGTCTGATCTCTTTATGGTCAATGTCGGCGCATTTGAGATTCGATTCGATCTGGCGAAGCTCGGCAAACCAGAAGAGGAAGGAGGCGATAATGAAAGCAAATAACATGGCGGCGATGCGCGAGGCGTTAGAAAAGATTGTTGAATTGACTACATCGTGCGAAGGTGTGACCTCGATCGAACTTCAAGTCCAAGCTGAAGCACTCACCGCCCTCTCCGAGCCGCCGCGAAACTGCGATCTCCCGCTGATCGCGGAAGGGGACTTTGGGAGCGATGCCGACAAGGCTTGGCGTGCGTTCAGGAAGACGCACCCGGACGTCTACTTCGACGTTCCGGGGCTGATGCGGTGCATCGGATGGCTACTCGAAGCCGCAACGGACAAAAAGGGCGGCGAAGGGGGCGAGTGATGGACGCAATGCCGATAGCGACGCGCGAGCGGCTTGAGGACGAGTACATGTCCATGTCCGACCGCGTGGGGAAGATGCGCGCTTTCATATCGAGGCATGCGGAGACCATGAACTCCGATCCCGATTTCGGGCTGCTCGTGGCGCAGGCGAACGCCATGGCGTCATATCTGACGATCTTGCATTTGAGGCTTCAGGCGGACTACGAAAAACAGAAGGTTCGCGAAGCCGGAAACGAAAAGGAAACCAAAGGAGAAGACGATGCTGAATAGGCTGAAGAGATGGGTTGGAGGGGCGTCTGACGCCAACGCTCCGCAAAAGTCCGAGAGAGGCAGGGACGGAGACGGCAGGGGGCGGCAGGACCGCAGGCGGCAGAACGTGCACGTGATAAACGGCCTGGAGTTCTCCGGCAGCCTCATATACCGTGCGCGGCGGTGCGCCGACGATGACGGCGTGTCGGTGTTCCAGGTCATCCGCACCGCCGTCGAGCGGTATCTCAAAGAGCGGGGCGTGTGAGCGTCCAGATACCAGAGCTGGACGATCTGTTCAGGAAGGTCGGGAGGGATAAGCTCATGGCGTTCCTCTCCGGCACGCCAGTCGAGCCGGGGGACGATGCGCCGGACGCCGAGACCGTCGAGCTGACGGAGGACGACCTGCGGGCGCTGGAGGAGTTTGTCGCGAAGGAGCGCGAGTACGACCCGCCGGAACCAGACGAATACTTTACCGCCGAAACGCTCATGCGGCTGATACGCGAGGAATGCCCTCCCGGATTGTCTGACGAGGCGTGCCGAAACTGGCTTGACGAGCGTCTGCTGGAATACGCCCTTGAAGAGGTCGCCCGTACAGGCGGAGACGTCAGGTGCTACGCGGAGCCGACGAAGTTCAACGTGCTCGTCGTCCTATCGGACGTACGCCGCAAGCGGCTGGCCCTGCTTCCAGACGAGGAGAGGGAGCGACGCCTCATCAAGGCGCTTCCAGGACGTATCTTCGCGCGGCACGTGTCGAACCGGTCGATGCCGGAGGCGAGAAGGTGGATGGATGTCGGCGCGCTGGACTGCTTGCGCCTCGTTCCGCTCCTTCTCCCGGCGCTTGCGATCCGGCCCGTCCCCGTGGAGACGCCGCCTCGACCGACAACAGAAGAGCGCGAGGAGAGCGAGAAACACGAGCTGCCGACGGCGGGCGGCGCAACCCCATCGGACGACCTTTCGTGGCTCTGTCCGTCGAAGTAGCGGAAGGTATCGGGTGCGCCTTGACTTTTCGGCATTTCTCAAGAGAGGATCAGACTCATGCGAATAGATTTTAGCCGTGGATTCATGTCGTACGCCGAGGATGAGGCGGAACAGACGGGCGAAAAGCAGCCGAAGAACGAGAGCCTGGAGGAGCATCTTAAGCACTGCAAGGCTCAGGATCCTTCATCCTGCCCGTTCGTCAAGGCTGCTGGCAACGAGGATGTCGTGCAGCCGCAGCTTTCCCCTGACAAGAAAGCTGAACTTGATAAAGTGGCGGACGCAATCGGTGCCGCGATGATTTCGCTGGCGCAGTCTGTCGGCAAGAAGTTTGCCGATCCGGGATCGTTCGTCGTAAAGCCGAGCATGGAGTGGGATGCGGCGGCAGGGACCGAGAAGCCGACAGGAGGGTTCCAGGTCGTCGCCTCGGTTCAAGGCGGGCAGAAGGAGTGCGAAGGATTTCTGGACATGCTTGAGAGCGATCTCGGCATTTCCCGCAAGCCGCAGGATTTCTACGCCGGGGAGGGCGAGAGCCGCATCAGGACGCACGTCACGGAAGAGGAGTCGAAGGTGGCGCTCGTGAAGGCTGCCGAACTCGAAAAGAAGGCCCAGGAGAAGAAGCAGGACGCCGAACTCAAGGCAAAGCAGAAGGCGGCCAAGGCGAAGATCGATGAGACGATCAGCCTCGCCACGTATGCGGTCATCGCCGCCGCGAAGTCCGTCAACTTCCACGTCGCGCAAGGCGACTTTGCGCCGGAGAAGGACAAGATTGATGGCGCCATTGCCGCAAAGAAGGATGTGGACGAGTTTCTGTCGGGAGACATGGGGCCTCTTCTCGACGACAAGCAGAAGGCGCAGGTGAATGCGCTTGCGAAAGCCGTCGGCGAGATCGAGGACTCCTACTACAAGGCGAAGCATACGCCGGTCGGCAAGGTGCCTTCCTACGAGGTCGCCAAGCCGAAGGTGAGCGCCGAGAAGCCGACCGAGCCTGAGTTCCAGGGCGGCATCGCCGCCGTCCACGCTGCAATCTTGAACGCCGTGAAGTCGATCAACCACCACATCGACGTCGGAGACTTCAAGCCGAATCCGACATCGATCGCCAACATGCAGAAGGCCGCCGCCTGGGTAAAGCTGCATTGCCCGGACGGCGAGAGCGGAGAGAAGGACGTCAAGGCGCTCTACGACACGATGTGCGAGATCGCGGAGTCCGCGAAGTCCGGCTGGAAGAAGAAGATCGGCATGATGAAGCCGCTTACCGGCGAAGCTTCCGCAAAACCAAAGGCATCCGGGCACAAGTCCGGGATGGAGCACATGATGGAGACTCTGCTCCACAAGAAGTCCGCCGGAAGCGCCACGAAGACGGACGAGGCGCCAGACGCACACGAGTACGATCCATCGGCATGGAGCCATCTCGCGTCTGGCAGGGGGCCGGACTACATGAAGTCCGTCGCGGACTCCTATTCGGGCAACGCAAACGCGCTCGACGCCCACCTCGGCCTGTGCTTCGGCACCGCGCACGGCGACGTCATTCCCGGCTTTGAAGGGGTCTGCAAGGGGCACCACCCGCTCAACGACAAGCAGATGATTAAGGACACGATGAACTGCGCCGCCGCGACGCTGTGGGACCTTCACGACCGCTTTCCAAAGGTGAAGCTTCCGCACATCGATCTCCTGTTTGTGTCGCAGCCGAGCAGCAAGTACGTCGGCGCGGAGTTCACACGGCAGCCGGACGGCAAGACGGCGATCTGCTTCCATGCCGACTATGGCAACGTTTCGCACGGCGGCAGCTACTCTTACGGGCACCCGGACTCGCGACTGCCGTTTGACGTGTTGCGGCACGAGCTGGCGCATGCCATCGGGAGGGGCGGCATACACCAGGAGTGGAAGAAGTTCATCGGCGACACCTACGGGTTCCCGGCGAAGGGGTTCTTCAAGGTGATGAAGGAGAAGGTCTCGGACTACGCCGCAGTATTCAAGCCGGGAATGAAGACGCCAGACATATACGAGGCGCTTGCGGAAACCTTCGCGATGATCACGTCGCACGACTACAAGCCGGGCACGCTGCCGCGCCCGATCGAGGATTTCGTCTACACAAGGATGCTCGGCGAGCAGAAGAAAGG
>JAEEGL016721316.1_pt1 | contig 10307 bp, 13 predicted proteins | sample 9134231 | NCBI WGS metagenome assembly JAEEGL01 (sample SAMN16246548, study PRJNA631951) | gut metagenome | biome: gut microbiome; feature: rumen; material: fiber-attached | host: Bos | place: Iran: Karaj | collected 2018-10
GAAATCTCCTGCATGATATTTTTTGCTGATTCAACAAGCATCTCGATCTTTGCAGATACTTCGTCGGAAAAAGTAATTTCTCCACATCTGGAGCATTCCATACACGGAACATTTTTAATCACAATAATGCAGTTGTTGTACTCAACCGTAAACGTGGTGTGAGTTTTAATTTTATCCTCAGAAAAACATGCGTTGCACATATTCATATTCTCCTTGTTCTATAGTCACTGTTCCAACGTGTACTATCCGGATAACAAGCAGAAATCATAAGTATCTTATAATGGCACATATTTAAAGTGAATCTTCAGTGCTTCCAGGTATTCTTTATTTATATCATCCCTCATGCATCCTATGAAGGTGTGCTTTCCAGTCAGAGCTGACATTCCTATATGATACTCAAAGTCCTTCAGTATATCCATGCCCAACAGGATATTTCCTTCTGTATCACATGTTGTATGAATCAATCTGTCTTTAAGAGGATATCCGCCAACCTCTATATCTCGAAATCTGTCCCAAAAAGTGAAACATCTTTGACTGAGCTTTTCTTCGCGGCTCATGGCATTAATCTCATGTTTGGTCATTTCCCTAAATACGCCTTCAACACCATGTAGAACACCACCGATCATATTGTTATCAATATAGAATTCACGGAGGCTCTCTCTATTTCTTTTGGGAACGCCAATCGATTTTAGCGGAATAAGCGAAAACACTGCGCCGGTGTCAATCTTTATTTCAGCATATTTGGGAATATCATGATGATAACAGAAAAAATTGACCCTGAATTCATCATAGTGGGATAATTCGCTGTATATAGACCTACTCATAAATGGCAAAATCCTCTTCACCATATGATTTTGGCAGGTAAAATACACAGGTGCCACCGTGTGTTTTTTCGATATCCTTTATCTTTTCTTCTGCATCTTCGCTATCTATATCATCACAGAAATAAAGAATATTTCCATCAAGTTCCCTGTTATCATATGCATCAATAAACACGTACACTCCAAAAACATTAGAAAGCATCCGGGGATTAACATGCATTCCGATTTTCAAATCTTCTTTTTTTAATATTGCATTTTCTATCATAATCAATTTCTCCTACAATCATTTATCACGGCTCGCTATCAATAGTTTTGATAACAAAACTCCGGTTTCAAATGTTGCATTGAGATATAGCAAGAATCCTGCATAAACAGAACACAGTTCCAGCACCTCCAAGTGCCTGTTTATCTAACAATAGCAAATGATAGTAACCTACCCCACCTCGTTCAGCAGTATAAAGATTTCTTTCCTCATCATAGCAGGCTTTCCAGCCGCTTCCTTTTTTGAATTCCATAATCATCCCCTTACATCTGCTTTTTCCCTGAGCCTATGCATTAAATGTTAAGGTGGTGTAATTCATGTCGAGAACATATTGATAATCGACCGATGCAGCTATTCTTCTGAGCAGGTTGTAATTATTGGCGGTAAGTTCTCTTTTGCTCTCATCAGGATCAGGTTCTATTGCAGCGCCGTCATCGAGCGCGATGAAGGTCGCAGCATTATCGCCTTTGAATCTTACGATTATCTGCACGCTTATGTCGTTGTTGCTCCCGCCCTTCATATCTTTTGCGTATGCAACCAGTTCCTCCATGCAAAGCGCCACCCGGTAAGATATCCTCGGACTCTTGCCCAGCTCATCCGCGTATCTTCTAAGCGCCCTGGATGCCTCTACAGCTTGATCCGGTTTAACCGTCAGATACAGGACCGGATCATCACCGTCAGCGTCGTCATCCTTCTTGTCCTTAGACTTCCACCATTTGAACCGGCTGTAGAAAACTGCAAAAACAGCAGTTTCGCTTATTAAGTATGCCAGCCATAAATACGGAGGCGGGCAGAGCTTCGACAGGATATATGCCACTGCAAGTAAAAATCCGTATCCGATTACAGTGACGCGCGTCGCAAAGTCTGAATCTTTTCGGTTGGACAGATACAATCGGATCAGGGTGTTGCTTCCCTTGAATACAAAATACAGCGAGAATAATCGAAGTGATAGTATTCCGTCCTCAGGGATAACGTCTACTCCATGTACTTTATAAAAGAAGACCGGAACCAACAGCACAATTAAGGTGCATAGTCCTGTGCCTGCTGCATTGATCCTAAAGCCTGTGTTCATGAGCTTGCTTAGGCCTTTTCTGTCTTCGGCACCGGCCAGGAGACCGACCAAAGGCCTCATTGATCCCTGTATGGCAGTGATGATCACATAGGTCAGGTTTAAACAGAACATGCAGACACCGTAGACTATGCCTCCGTCGGAACCGAAAACTTCAAGCAGCAGCTTCATAATGAAGTAGGCCTGTACGGCGAGCATAAGCGTATAGCTCGCATCCGGCGCACCGCATCGCAGTATATCCATATAGTCTTTGAACGTCGTCTTATTCTTGGCCCTCCTGTACATGTCTGCTCTCTTTGAAAGAATGAAAATAGTCAGGCTGCATCTGAGCAGGTTTGCACATGCGGTTCCGAAGCCATTTCCGACCAGTCCCATGTTCAGAACTACGACGAACAATAAATCGAATGACAGATTGGCTGCACTTTCGATGACCGAGAGAATCGTCAGGGTTTTCATCATTCCCTCTATCTGCATCTGATACACTCCGACTGCAGATATAAGGCCCAGCGGTGAACAGATCATAATACCGATCGCGTACTGCCATACCAGGGACTTCATCTCGGGACTGAGGTGGTAAGAATTAATAACAGCCGCTACAAAAGGTATCTGAATAACACTGACAATTGCCGCAATAACTATCATCAGCTTCAAAGATGCGGCACCTACAATGTCTATCCTTTCCTGGTTATTGCTGCCTAAGGCCGTCGATATGCTTGTGCTGATCCCGAGCGCCACAAGTGCTGTGTATGCTCCGACCAGGACAGTAACCGGATAGAAGATGCTGACCGAGGACAGCGCGTCTTCGCCCAGCAAATTGCCCGCTACAAGGCTATCCACAGAGATAAGCATCAACGTAGACAGATTTGTCATCAGCATGGCAGGAAAATATTCCTTGATCTTTTTCCTCATCAGGTCTCCGTTTCTTCGGAATTCTCTGATGTCCACTTCTTTTTCCTCTCCTTCAATACTTTTTCGATCAGCGGCAGATTCTCCGCCATCTCCTCAGGGTGCTCGTCAAATCTTTCGCGCGTATTTCTTATTTCTTTCAAGAGGCTCACTGTTTCGAAATTTTCCCGCTCCTCTTCGGTCGTTTCTTCTGCCAGAGGCAGGAAGCATTTCATTTTTGCGTCGTGGAGCATGAGCACGGTCTTGAAATAATTCGGCAGGTGCTTATGTGTCGCAGATCTTAAGTTTCTCTGCATATATCTGAACATCAGGATTTCTGATGTCTCAATTTCATTGCAATAATTAATATACTCATAATTAAACAGCCTGTCTTCTCCGAACGAAATATCCTCTCTGAATCTTATTCCGTTTTCATTAAGGATATCCCTTTTGTAGAACTTATTGCAGGCGGAGTATATGAGCATGGCCCCCTTCCTGATGAGATCGTCGGAAAATTCGTGATTGCTCTTATAGCTGTGGTTTTCCACAGTCAGGTATTTGCTGATCTCATGCTCAGGGTCTCCCGCATTTTCCACCCTTTCAAAACTGAATATGTAAAGGTCTGCATCCTTGCCTGCCAGGGCCAGTCCTTCATCGAAGAAACCATCTTTCAGGACATCGTCGCAGTCCATGAAAGTGACATATTTGCCACATGCCAGATCAAGGCCTGCATTTCGTGTGACTGACACTCCTGCATGTGCGCGATACTCAATTGTTACGTTCTTCGTGCCTTCGTATGCCTTCAGCATCTTTGGCGTACTGTCAGATGAGCCGTCATCTACTATGATCAGCTCGACATCTTCTCTTAGCTGCGGCAAAACAGAGCCCAGCGTTTCCACCAGGTATTCCTCGCAGTTGTATGTCGGTATAATAAATGACAGCAATATTTGCTTACTCAACCATATCCCCTCTTAATATGTTATAATCCTTTTATGATTCGTTTTACAATGCCGGATCCGATGACGGACCGCGATGACTTAATCCTTAATCTGAGCGAGCAATTTGACGTATTCATGAAATCGGATGCCCTGCAGGGCATTCTTGATTTGCTTGGCTGCAAAGCTTCTGATCTGGAAGATCGATTCTTTACCCGGAAACTCCCAAATGGTAAAGTAATTGAGGAGCAGGTTGTCAAACCTCTTGATTCGCTCGAGGCTGTCCGCTATGAACTTTATCCTTATATGCAGGAACTCGGCATGATAGATATAAGCGAGCCTTTAAGCAAAAATTATAATCGCATCGTTGTTCTCGCAGGAACGATCAACGCCTGTTATCTCAGAGCATTGTACTCAGTAAGCAGGCTGCACGAAAATGTGATCAGCGTAGATGCCACAGCATGCTACAGACCTATAAACCCTATCGAAAGAAATAAGTCTGAGTTCACCTCAAATTCCGATACGGAATTCGGAGTTATGTCCGATGCTCTGGCCGAGGTATTTGGTCTCGACAAAAGTAAATACGTAGAAGAATTTGACAGTGACAGAAATCTTAACAGTATCTCCTGCATCAGAACTTTTACCGACACTGTAGGCAATTGCACATTCAGAGCACTGGCTGCTCCATCCACTGAACCTCATATCAGGCGCGCTGATTCTTACGACTGTCTGGACTTTTATCTTAAAACCAAAAACATTTCTCCGTCAGACAGGATCCTGTTCATCTCAACTAACAGCTATTGTAACAGGCAGTTTGTTCAGCTTGCCGACAAAATGATTTCATCAGATAAGCTTATAAGCTTTGATATCATAGGCCGCCTGGCGGGCCCGGATATTGCCACCCCGGACGATTACAATCCTACCCACTACATCAACGAGGTAATCGGTACCATTGACTGGATACAGCGCTTTAAAAGCAATTATTTACAAAGCTGATCCCGGTTTTTGGATCACAAGAGAACCGCCCTGGTCCGGCAAAGGAAAAGCAGTGAACGGACCCAGTTCTTTCTCCGCCTCAAGGAACGCTTGGCGCGTTCCCTCAAATTGGCAGGTATTATAATCGTGCAGCATAAGATATGCTTCCGGTGCCAGGCGGGGATAGAAAAAGAGAATGCCGTCCAGCATAGATTTATACAGATCCATGTCCAAAAGAACAAAAGCAAATGTCACGCTTCGGTCTTCTTCGGCAGCAGCGGGGAAGATACCTTTTCTGATATGGGCATGCTCAGGGGAAGAAAGGCCCTGACAAACTCTGCTGATGATAAGGTCACTCGAAGGTCTTACAAGTTTCCATTTGTCGGATATTTTCCTGTCAAACTCAAAGCTTGCGGCCTCAATGTCAACGGCTTCTTCAGGGAAACCCTCAAAAGTATCGTAAAGGAAAAGCTCACGCTCGGAAAACAGACGGCTGAGCACTGCGCTTGTCTGCCCCATGTCCACACCTGCCTCCGCAACAGCTCCCGGTACATTCCGCATGCGGATCATTTCCGAAAGAAGCTCCAATTCGCGATAACGGACATAATCGCACATCGGATCATACAGATCATGCAGTGTTTCGCGTCCCAGATCGTAGTTCATGGCCATTGTTGTCACCTTCGGCGCAGCGTCAATCGTTGCAAAGGAAAGGTGTTCCCATGTGTCAAAGTGTTTATCCTTCGGTTCTTTCTTTTCTTTATCCATAGTCGTCACCCATTTTGTTTTTTTCACTGATCGTCACCGGCTATTTCTGTGCTCCCACAATGAACATCGGACGGAGATCGCTCAATTTCCGGTTGATATCATCCTCATTTGCCGCATCGGGAACCATGCCTCTGATATTCGGTATAGCGAACACGTTGGAGAAGCCGATCTCCATCAGGTAGCCAAGATCCCAGAGCGGACGGTTCCTGCTGCTCATGAACAGATCGTTTTTGATGGTCCCGAAGAAATCCTCCTCGTCACCGCGGGAAAAAATACCGTGCCCTCTTTCCAGTTTGGCTCTGCGATCCAGCTGCTCAAAGATGACTCTTTTTTCTTCATCATACAAATGAAGAAAGACATTCGCATCAAGAATGATCAGCCGTCCGCCTTTTTTCAATAGTCTTTTCCATTCCTTATATGCTTTCGGAGGATCACTGAGGGTCCAGGTCACGGCCCTGCTGACCACCAGGTCAAAGCTTTCCTCCGGAAAAGCAGTCTCCTGACAGTCCATAACAAACAGTTCGGCATTGACCTTCGCGTTCCTGACGTTTTCGGACGCTTTTTCGATCATGTTCTCCGAGATATCGATTCCGGTCACATGATGGCCTTGTTCCGCCAGTGAAATCGTCAGAAAGCCGGGCCCTGTCCCGCAGTCCAGGATATCAAGCTGTCCTCCCCGCGGAGCCCATGACAGGATCATCTCCGCCCATGCATTCGTCAGATGTCTGTCGTCATGCAATGCGTTTTTCACGAGCGCATCATAGTGATCTGCGTCAACTTCCCAGATTCGTTTGATTTCCTGTTCCAGCATATTACTCCTATCGCTAAAGCTGAGTTTTATATATTTCCTCTACATTATAACATTTAGAAAAGTGATTTGTATCTTAGGGAAGATAATTTTTTAAGGAGAATCTTGATGTGAATACAAAAGAAAAATCATCTTTAAGGATTCTTGCAGAACTTACCCTTTTGCCATCAATTCTATAATAAAGTGCAAAAAAGGGCTGATAATACGATATTATATTCCAACATTTCATCTAAACGGAATTGTACTCAGGATCATACTCGTGCCGGCTAAAACCATGGCTGCTATTGGGATCCATATGATCTTAACCCTTTTTTTGATGATATCAGCTATAGTCATCACAAATCCCATAAGCCCGCCGATCACTGCAAATATCCATGTAAATCCCGTAAAAAATATCATTCCGGAAACAGTCAGCACAGCACGGTTTGTAAGAGCCGTCGCACTTCCTCCGCTCTCCGGTCCGACAGCCGAAATTATAATAAGAACTGTCACGCAGATCAGTGCAAGCACCGATGCTGTAAGTGCTATAGCCGAGAAAACAACCGGAACCGCGGACGGTCTTTTTTCCTGTTGATCCATATAATAATCCTCTCAATCGATTATCTTCGTATAAGATATTGGAAGGCGGTGAGATAAATGAAACAGAGATTAAATGATGATCAAATAAACAATGTATCCGGTGGTGCAGGTGGCAGATCAGCACACTCACAGCAATTTAAAGAAGGAGATCTGGTTTACATAAAACTTAGGCCCGACAAAGGGGTTGGTACGATCTTTCAAGTGCATAATGAACGCTCTAAGGGATTTTTCTATACGGTTCAATTCGATACGGGTCTTGCGACCGTCCCTGAATCAGCGCTTTCATCAGTTCAATAAATACTGACAGACAATATCTTCTTTGAGGAGCTGCTGCTTTTATATGTTTTCTTTGAAGAATTCTTTTTAGATGAATAGCCGGAAGCTGAGGAAGAACCCTTCTTATTTCCATGAGATTTACAATACCCGTAAGCTTCTTCCGCCTTGCTTGAACAGCCATCTTTCCTGCATTTATGTCTGCTGCAATACTGTGTTTTTGAAAGTGCCTTACTATAACATCCGTTCACCGCACATACTTTATAGCCCTTTTCCCTGGCATATTCTGCCGCATGCTGATCACAATAAATCGTACCGTTCGATGTATTTTCACGATTACATCCCTCTTTAGCACACTTATCATTACCCGCCATAACTGATACGGGAACAAAAGAAACTATCAGAAACATCACCATTATGATCATCACAGCTTTTCTCAAAAGACTATTCATATCGCCCCCTCCTTTTCCAATTTCAGATAAGTTCGTTACTACCATTTTACTGAGACCGGACTATAAAATAAATGACTGTGCGGGCAGTTTACATGCAGCTATTTTTCTGTCTCAGCAAATTAAAATCAATACAATATGCTCAAGTTCAACTCATGCTTTATATCAGTGTCGACTCTGATTAAACTTATTATATTTTTAGATTTTCATAAATCAAGCCCGGCGGTTACGAAACGCAACCAACCTTGTTAATACGTTCTTTTCCCGGAAAGAAAACCCACATCCATATCTTTTTTGCATAGACCCCTTGAAGCGTTGTAGAAGTGTTTTGAATGTTTCTGGGGCTAGCTTGTTGCGTTGTTGACAGTATGCAGAGTTGGACAGTGTATCTTTCTGGTAGTTAAAGTATTTATACAGCTCATAGACCCTATAAAGAATCTAACTCAAAACATCTTAACTAAATGACATTGGCTATGAATAGTAACAAACATCTAAAAAAAGGTTTTCTTTTGCCCCTCTATTTGTAAATCCTTACCATGTATGATAGATTTATCAGTAAGTCACCCCTGCGGTGAGCAAAAGAACTATGTACGCCGAGGCTTTTGGAAGCGTGCTATCAGGTGAGCAGGCAAGCATTTGGTACAGTTATTTAAGAAACGCTATACCAGGCTGTGATCAGCAAATTGTAACGATTAAGGATTTGTTAAAATTATGATAAATACGATCATCTTCGATATGGACGGTACTGTACTGGATACTCTTGAAGACCTCACGGATTCCGTCAATCATGTCATGAAGGAATTCGGTATGCCGGAACATACCGCCCATGAATACAGACAATTCTTTGGAAACGGTATCAGGTATGCCCTGCAGTGTGCAGTACCTGCAGGAACTTCGGATAACACGATCGATAGAATGATCCCCCTCTTTAAGGAACATTACAATGAACACTGTCTCGACAGGACAAAACCATATGACGGGATTATTGAACTGATGAGAAAACTGAAAGATAATGGATACAAAATGGCTATCGTTTCCAACAAGATCGATTCTGCCGTTAAAGAACTGAACGAAAGATTCTTTTCTGATTATGTCGATGCAGCCGTCGGCGAAAGCTCCGGTATCAGAAGAAAGCCGGCTCCCGACACAGTTTTTTCGGCATTGGAAAAGCTTGGAAGCAAAGCGCATGAATCAGTCTATATCGGAGATTCCGAAGTAGATCATCAGGCCGCTGTCAATTCCGGCCTCCCATGTATTTCTGTATTATGGGGATTCAGAGATAAGGATTTTTTAATCGAGCAGGGAGCAGATCTTTTTGCCGGGACGCCGAGTGAGATATTCGATATAGTCAAAGGATTTAAGATCAATAATCCTGATCATTCTTGACTCTTCTTGACCGTCTCATATAAATATCACCGCGGACATATCAGAACACCGCTCTATTTCATTAACAATTCCGGCAAATCAGTTATACTATTTATAATGGCATCCGGAGCTTTAGCTTTCCCGAATCCATATGCCGCCCATATAAATGGTATCCCCGCAAACCTCGCTGCCTTCTCGTCACCCTCAGTATCACCAACATAGCAGGCATTTTCTATGACATTTCTCTCCATAAGAAGCTTAATGTTTTGTCCCTTGTCCTTTCCGGTTCGTCCTGACATTTCAATGTCCTTAAAATATGATCCCATGTCATGTGCCTTAAGGAAAGCGGGTACATATCCGTCCTGACAGTTACTTACGATATAGAGATCATATTCTTTTGCCAGCTGACTAACTGTATCCTTCATACCGGAATAGAGAACAGCCCCGTTCTCCTGAAGATATTTCACTTCTTCTACCCCAAATTCATCAGTTATAGCCCGACGTTCTGTGATAGGCAATTCAGGAAACAGTACATCTCCAATCTCCTCCATTGTCTTTCCCATAAGTCCTGCGGAGATTTCCTGTGTCATACGAAATTTTACTTCCTTGTGCTTATCAAAAACCCGGTTCCAAATATCACTTGAACAACCTGTAGCATCCCATAGCGTTCCATCCAAGTCAAAAATCACTGCATTACAATTATTAGTCATTTCTTTCCCCCATTCATTTTAATAATACATTTTCTCTTCATAAACATTCCTAAGCCGGCTCTGTGCAAAAGCAATGAGCTTGTCATCAACATATACTATTTATATTTTTATAAACAGAATGTCATATACGCCGGTATGCACACTATGCTTTCTTTTATTACAAGATTTTTCGGATGAATAATATAACTCTCACCAATCCTTGATTTATACTTTTCGTTAAACCTGTTTAATGAAGCTATAGAATACTTTTTCCCGGATTTGACTTCTATAGGATTATACGCACCTTTCATTAACAGGATGCTTAAAGCGTCTTTCGGATGGATTCGTTCCTGATGAATTTATGCACTGACATTTTCCTGTGGTAAAAACAAAGATCCCGGTATCTATCAGAATGGAGTTAAATAAATGAAC
>JAEEGL010685490.1_pt1 | contig 10306 bp, 7 predicted proteins | sample 9134231 | NCBI WGS metagenome assembly JAEEGL01 (sample SAMN16246548, study PRJNA631951) | gut metagenome | biome: gut microbiome; feature: rumen; material: fiber-attached | host: Bos | place: Iran: Karaj | collected 2018-10
CCCAGGCGCAGAGGTTCCGCATCATCGTCACCGACGGCGTCTTCTCCATGGACGGCAACGTGGCCCCGATGGACAAGATCTGCGAACTGGCCGAGAAATACGACGCCCTCGTGCTGGTGGACGAGAGCCATTCCGCGGGTGTCGTAGGCCCCACCGGAAGGGGCGTGGCCGAACTGTTCAACCTCTACGGCCGCATCGACATCCACACCGGCACCCTCGGCAAGAGTTTCGGAGGAGCCGTGGGAGGATTCACCACCGGTAGGAAGGAAATCATCGAGATGCTCCGCCAGAGGAGCCGTCCTTACCTCTTCAGCAACTCCCTTCCCCCGATGCTCTGCGCCGCCGGGATCGAACTCTTCAAGATGCTCGGCGAAAGCAACGAACTCCACGACAGGCAGCAGGCCAACGTGAAATATTTCAAGGATCAGATGGAGGCCGCCGGCTTCGATATCCATCCTACTGAAAGCGCCATCGTGGCCGTGATGCTCTACGACCCCATCCTTGCAGGGAATTTTGCGAAGGAAATGGCCAAGGAGAACATCTTCGTGACCAGTTTCACCTATCCCGTCGTGCCTAAGGGTAAGGACCGCATCCGCGTCCAGCTCTCCGCCGCCCACGACTTCTCCCAGATCGACAGGGCCGTCGCCGCCTTCATCAAGGTCGGCAGAAAGCTCGGTGTCATCAAGGGCTGACAGACCGGCTCCGGCGCTCAGGTTTTTGCCTGAAATACTGATTTTATTTATATTTGAGGCATGGAAGATCTGCTGAAAGAACTGATTGCCTCGATGCGCCGCATTGTCTTTCCCGAATATATTCCCCAGGAGGACAGGGATAGGGACATTGCGGACGTCCGTTCCCTGGTCCGGAAGATCGCCGGAGAAGAGAAGGCCGATGCCTTCGCGGAGAGCATCCCCGAGATTGCCCGCCTGCTGCATACAGACGTGGAAGCCATAGCGGAAAATGACCCCGCCGTCACAAACCGTACGGAAATCGTGCTCTGCTATCCGGGCATAAGGGTAATGCTGTACTACCGCACAGCCCACAGGCTTCTGGAACTCGGAGTCCCGGTGGCACCGCGCCTGCTGACCGAGATGGCCCATTCGGCCACCGGCATCGACATCCATCCCGGAGCCCGCATCGGAGAATACTTCGCCATAGACCACGGCACCGGCATCGTCATAGGTGAAACCGCCGTCATCGGCAATCACGTGATGCTCTACCAGGGAGTCACCCTCGGGGCGAAGAATTTCAAGTATGATTCCGAGGGCCGGCCAGTCAACGAGCCCCGCCACCCCATCCTGGAGGACAACGTCACCGTCTATGCCAACACCACCATCCTGGGCCGCGTGAAAATCGGCCACGACACGGTGGTCGGAGGTAACGTCTGGCTCACACACGATGTCCCTCCCCGCTCTCGCATCCTCCAGACCAGGGCCGTCGAGCAGCCCCTCTTCACCGACGGCGCAGGAATCTAGCGCACCGGTACCGCGTGGGTGTTCTTCACCTCGCCCATCACGAATGAACTGTTGAGCCCTCCGATGCAGTCGAGTTCGCCCAGGATCCTCAGCACGAACTGCTGATACTCCTTCATGCTGGACACATACACTTTCATCAGGAAATCATAGTCACCGGAGATGTTGTAGCATTCTCCGACCTCCTCCATTGTCTGCACGGCATCCATAAGGCGCCGTGCATTTTCATATGTGTGCTGCTTCATCTTTATGTAACAGAATGCCACGAAAGAGCAGTTCAGTTTCTCAGCATCCAGCACTGCCACGCAACCCCGGATGTAACCCTGGTCCCTCAACCGTTTGATACGCTCGAAGACCGGAGTAGGCGACAGGTGCACGCGTGCGGCAATCTCTTTGTTGGTCAGGGAGGCGTCTTTCTGCAGGATGCGCAGGATGGCAAGGTCGGTGGAATCAAGTCCGCTCATAACGCAATCAGATGTTTATTCTTTCCGGAACGGTTTAAAACCATTCTCTTAAAATAATTTTTCTAAATTCTACGTAAATTTAGGGATATTTTTCAAATTTTCAATAAATATTGGAATAATAAACCAGGGTACCGAACTTTGCAGAGAACAAAAACGAAAGATCATGAGTAAGCAGAACTATCACGTTGAGACCCTGGCCGTCCACGTGGGCCAGGAGACTCCCGACCCGACCTCCGATTCCCGTGCCGTACCTATCTACCAAACCACCTCATATGTATTCCGTGATTCACAGCACGCAGCCGACCGTTTCGGACTGCGCGACCCGGGCAACATCTACGGCCGCCTGACCAACTCCACCCAGGCAATTTTCGAAGAACGCGTAGCCGCCTTGGAAGGCGGAGTGGCAGGACTCGCGGTCGCTTCGGGTGCTGCGGCCATCACCTACGCCCTTCAGAACGTCCTTCAGCAGGGCGACCATCTGATTGCTGCCGACAATTTATACGGAGGCTCCTTCAACCTCATCACACACACTTTTGCGACACAGGGAATCGAACACAGCATAGTCCACGTCAATGACCTCCAGGCCCTGGAAGCCGCCATCCGGCCAAACACCAAAGTCATTTTCGCGGAAACCTTCGGGAATCCCAACTCCGATGTCGCCGACTTCGAAGGAATAGCGTCCGTTGCACATCGCCATAAGATCGTATTCATCGTTGACAACACCTTCGCCCCCATAGTCATACGCCCGCTCGACCACGGCGCCGACATCGTAGTCCACTCCGCGACCAAGTTCATCGGCGGCCACGGAAGTTCGCTCGGAGGAGTGATCGTGGACGGAGGCAAGTTCGACTGGAAAGCGAATGCGGACAAGTATCCCACCCTGGCTAAACCGGATCCAAGCTATCACGGGGCTATTTTCGCAGACGTAGCCGGTCCTGCCGCCTACGTCACCCGCATCCGCGCGGTGCTGCTGCGCGATACGGGCTCCGCCATCAGCCCCTTCAACGCGTGGACGCTGCTTCAGGGAGTGGAATCCCTGCCCCTGCGCATAGAGCGGCACACCGAGAACGCCCTCAAGGTGGTGGAATACCTCTCCGACCACCCGAAGGTCGCAAAGGTGAACCACCCTGCCCTCCCCGGTCATCCCGACCATGCCCTATACGAGAAATACTTCCCGGATGGAGCGGGATCCATCTTCACCTTCGAAATCAAGGGAACGCAGGACGATGCCTGGAAGTTCATCGACTCGCTGAAGATATTCTCCCTCCTGGCCAATGTCGCGGACGTGAAGAGTTTGGTAATCCATCCATATACCACGACCCATTCCCAGCTGAGCCCGCAGGAACTCGAGGAACAGCATATCACCCCCACGACCATCCGCCTTTCGATCGGCGTGGAGCACATCGACGACATCATTGCGGACCTGGACCAGGCCTTCGAAGCAAAATAATCACTATCTTTACGCATTATGATTTACCAGAAACTCACCGACCTTGTCGGAAACACCCCTCTCCTCGAGGTCTCCGGCCTTGAAGGCCAGTTGGCCCGTCTTGTCCTTAAACTCGAACTTTTCAACCCGGGCGGAAGCGTCAAGGACAGGATAGCCCTCGCGATGATCGAGGACGCAGAACAGAAGGGTGTCCTGAAACCGGGCGCCACCTTAGTCGAGCCTACCAGCGGCAACACCGGAATCGGCCTGGCCTGGGTGGCCAGGGCAAAAGGCTACAAGACCGTCCTCACGATGCCGGACACGATGAGCGTGGAACGCCGGAGCCTTCTCAAGGCCTTCGGAGCGGAAATAGTACTCACTCCTGGAGCCGAAGGGATGAAAGGGGCAATCGCCAGGGCGGAAGCCATCCGCAACGACACTCCCGGAGCCGTGATCCTGGGCCAGTTCACCAACCCTGCCAACCCCGCCGCCCACACCCGCACGACAGGGGAAGAAATATGGAAAGATACTGACGGTAAGGTGGACATCTTCGTCGCCGGAATAGGAACGGGAGGTACCTTGAGTGGTTCGGGAAGGGCGTTGAAAGCCCATAAACCGTCCGTTCAGGTAATAGGCGTGGAACCGGCCGGCTCGGCGGTGATCACCACCGGCAAACCAGGGAAGCACAAAATCCAGGGCATCGGAGCGGGTTTCGTTCCCGATACCTATTTGGAAGAATATGTGGACAGTGTGCTGACCGTCACGGACGAAGAAGCCTTTGAAGGGGCGCGGACCATAGCCTCACGACTCGGGCTGCTGGTCGGAATATCGTCGGGAGCCGCCTTCAGCGCGGCGCTGAGACTTGCGAGACTGCCGGAAAACGAAGGACGGCTAATCGTCGCCCTGCTTCCCGATACCGGGGAGAGGTATCTCTCCACCACCCTTTTCGGTTAACGGAGCAACCAACGGAGCGGGAAGGGCATCAATATCCTCCCTTATCTTTTTGACTTTCCCTGACTTCTCGGACTTTTCCGCCTTTTCGGCCTTTTCGGCCTGGCGTTTCAGATAGCGCTCCTTGTATTGGAGCAGCCTTTCCTCTTCCTTCCTTTCCCTCTCCGCCTGGGCCTTGAGGAGTTTCAGGGTCTTGCGGCGTTTCTTTATCCTCTTTTTCTCCTCTTTCGCGGCCCTGGCCGCGGCATCCCTCTCATCCTTCACCCGCCATTTCGCCTCACGGGCCTCCTGGCGGCGGTTCCTCTCCTGTTCCTTCAACGCCTTCTTGGCCTCTTTCTCGGAAATCTCCACCTTCGCGGGAACGGAAGATAGTGAATCGGCCGCAGCGAGGGTATCGGCGGGGGCCGGGGTTTCACCGGGGACAAGGTTACCCGACTCAGATGCAGGAGATTTCAAGGTGTCGGCACGGGCGGCCTGTTCAAGGCTCTCGGCAAAGGCGAGGGAATCCCTCTCCCGGAGGCTGGCAGCTTCCCGTTCACGCCGCCTGACTTCCTTGAGGGAATCGGCCGCGGCCAGGCTCTTCCTGATTTCCGCCATATGGCCGGGGAAGAACTCCTCGGTACGTTTGTATTCCGGCCTCTCGATGCCGGCGAAACGGGTCCTTTCCGACGGTCGGGGCTTCAGTGGCGAAATGTCCTCAGGCGATGCCGGCCTCCCGCCCGGCTGCCAGTTATAACCCGTAAGGATCTTTTCTTCCGGCGGCAGCTGTACGACCGGATAGGCGTCGCTCTTGGGTTCGCTGAAATAGGATATGGTCTCGATGTTTCCGTCCACCAGCCTGGCCGACAGCATCTTGCTTCCGGCCTTGTTGACGGTGGCGAGGGTGTCGTTCTCCTCCAGATAGAACAGCAGCTGGGCGCCTCCGAGGACGTCGAACCGGCTCAGGCCGCCTTCGCCGTCAAAGAAGGCCATCATATCCGTACCCTTTATCTGGTCGAAACAGGTGGTATCCTTCGTCTCCTGAATGACGATGAAGGCGTTCGACATGAGGCTGGCCCTCTCCAGCTTCCTTTCCTTTAGCATCACGGCTATGCTGTCGGCCGTGTACTGGCGCACCTTCTCGTGCCAGATCACCGGATCTTCGTAGAGCCTCACCAGAGAGTCGAGGTCGTTGTACTCCAGGAGGTTGCACCTCACCTGCATGTCGTTCCTGAATATCCTCACCTTTCCCTTGGCCGTCACGAAACCAATCCTGGATGTATCCTGGGGTGCCGCGGGAGCCTCCGCCGGAACCACGTCGAGGGAATCCCTCTGAGAAATGCCGAGAGAATCCACTGGTGATATGCCGAGGGAATCCAAAGGAGGCAGTTCAAGGGAATCCTTCGGAGAAAGCCTGTTCTGGAGAAGGAGGCTGTCGGGGATCTGCAGTATCTGCTCCAGCGTCATACGGGCCGCAGGGTCGGGGTCGTCGTCGAAGGGTGCTGGAAGGTTCCTCCTGCCGGAAGAGCCGCCGAAACCGCCCATACCACCCATACCGCCGATGCCGCCGCTTCCGCCTTTGTCACCGGCGCCGCCGAAGCCGCCCCTTAAGTTATCGGAGGATTTGGCATCCCTGCCACCTTCCTTGGAGTCCTTGGTGTTGGAAATCGGAGTGCCGTCGGGATTCAGACGGCCTTCCTCTATGGCCTTCTTCGTCTCCTCCGCCGTCTTCTTCGCTTCCTCGTAGGCGGTCTTCCGATACTGGGTGACAGCGTCAGCCTTGGTGTCGGTAAGCCTCTTGTTGGATAGTTTTACAAAAGAAGAATCTATGTCACAGCGTCTTATGGCGTCATATACAAGGAGGTCGGCTCCTATCCACACCGTATCCACCTTCTCGTTTTCACCCTCTCCGCTCCGCGTCTGGGCTATGACCACCGGATCCCTGGTGAGTGTCACCCTTTTCAGGGAGTCCTCGTAGAACAGCCGCCCGGCCAGGATGGCCACATCCCTCGTGGTGTCGAGCACCTGGGCGTGGCCGAGCATTTCCACGTTCCCCGGAAGGGAATAGTAGTACAGGGAATCGGCCCATCCCTCCTGGTCCCGCGTCATCACGTGGACTTTCTTGTGGAAGAGGAAGGTCTCGGCACCGCGGTCATACCAGCCTGCGTCGGCATAGAGCATATCCTCATCCTTCCAGGCGCTGGTCTTGGTCCCGAAGGTGGCCAGGTCCTTCGCCGTGTCGTAGTTCAGCCGTGTGGTCTTGAGGAAGATGGAATCCGTGTACATATTCACCTTCTCCGTGAAGGTGAACAGCTTGATCTTGGAATCATAGGTGCCGGAGACGCTCTCTATTACCTGGCCGTCCTTGTCCACCATCGCCCCGCCATTGAAGAAAACTGCCACGCTGTCGCGGGTGTTGTAGTCAAGGAAACGGGTCCTGAGGGTGTTGCCGTCCTTGTCCCGCAGCTGTACCAGGGAGCCCCTGAACTGAGCCAGGTCCTGGTCGATGACATAGTCCAGTTTGTCACTCTTCAGGACGGTCCTGTCCTGGATGATCTGCACGTTGCCCCTTGCCTCTATCAGTCTGGCATTCACGTTCCAAAGGGCCGTGTCGCAGAGCAGGTATGTGTTGTTGTGAAGAAACCTGGCCGGTCCGGTGACCTTCCTGTACGTGACCCCTCCCTTCTCGATCAGCTCGTTGCTCTGGGCGCTCAACTCCTTGACGAGGGAGTCACGGGGCGCTTTGTCCTGGGCCGGGACCGGGACGGTCCAAAGCAGAGGAATCAGGGCGAGGAGGCACCGGAGGGCTCTGCGCATTTCACTTCCTTATTTTCGTCGCCCAACCCTCTCGATCGAACTCGCAGGAGGCGAACATCGGGTCGAGGACGATGTGGGTTTCCTTGATCTTCTTATCCAGGAACTTGTCCAGTTCCTGAATGCGGAGCCCTTGTTCCACCCTGCTCTGAAGCTGGGTGTAGTCTTCGGTGAAAGTGGCCGTATGGGAAGGGATTATCTTGTCCACCTTGATTATCTTGTAGACGGTGTTACCGCTCCTGCCCTCGTTGTCGAGGGACTGGACGGGCTCTGATATCTCCCCTTCCTTAAGGTTCCTGATGGCCCGGTAGTCTTCAGGCTTGAGCTGGTCTATCTCGAAATAGGACGAGCCTGTCTCGGGGTCAGCCATCTGTCCGCCGTTTGTGCGGGTTGCCAGATCCTGGGAATAGAAGGCGGCGGCAAGTTCGAAGGTGACGGCCTGCGCCTTGATCTCGGTGCGGAGGGAGTCCAGCGTCTTGAAGGCTTTTTCCCTGTCCTCGTCCGTGTATTTCGGTTTCATCAGGATATGGCGGGCGTTGAACATATCCCCTTTCTTCTCTATCACCTCGATGATATGGAAGCCGTCGGGGGTCTCCACTATCTGGGAAACGATACCCGGCTTGAGGGACATCGCCGCATCGGAGAAGACGGGCCAGTACATCGATTTCGGGGCCATTCCCAGTTCTCCTCCGCGGAGGGCCGTACCCGGATCCTCGGAATATATCCTGGCCAGGGTGGCGAACCTTTCCCCGTTCATAACCCTTTCGCGGATGTCCAGAAGTTTCTCGCGGACGGCGAGGTTGGCCGCTTCGCGGTCGGGGTATATGCAGATCTGGCTGAGCTGGTATTTGATGGGGACTATGGGAAGGTCGGCGTGGTCGACCGTATCGAGATAGTGGCGGATGTCGTTGGGGGTCACGTCCGGAATCTTCTTCGCAATCTCCATCTGCTCCTGCTGGATGAGGTTCTGGTCCGTAACCTGCTCTCGCCAGGTCTGACGGAGTTTGTAAAGGGGCTTATGGAAATATTCCTCCACCTTCTCGTCGCTTCCGAAGGTCCTGCGGATGTTGTCTACGTGCTGGGAGAGGGCCATCTCCACCATCTCGTCATTGATGGCGAGGGAGTCGAGACGAGCCTGCATAAGGAAGAGTTTCGATTCCAGCATCTGTTCCAGCACCTGGCATCTGGCGTTGCGCGTGTTCAGCATTCCTTGGGCCAGGAGCATCTGGACCTGATCCTCGAGGGAGGAAATCGACACCATCTCATTGCCCACGACGGCCACGGTCTTGTCGATCACCGTATATTTCTGGGCGGAAACCTGAAGGCAAAGTCCGGCCAGGACGGCGGCGAGGGATATCTTCTTTATAGTCAGAAACATATTCAAAGGGTTGACTTCGTCAATAAATCACAAAATTCTCTTTGTTCCGTGCATCTTCAAGCAAGTCCCGTTCCAAATCGACCACCAGGGAGTGTTTTCTTTCACTTAGCAGTATGTCGCCGATGCGGTCCCTGCAATAATCGAGGGGTGCGGTGTTCCCCGACATCATCATTCCGTTCACCTTAATGATGTACAGGAAGCCCTGTCCGTCAGGTATTTCCACCGTGGTCTTGCCCGAAGAGGAAAGGAGGGAGAAGACGTCCGCCCCGGTCTCCCTCGCCACTTCCACGGCCTCGACCCACCTGCCGGACCAGTCGAAATACCTCTCCGAAGGATCGTTCAGGAGCGTGGTGTCCCTTTTCAGGACATCCTCAGCATCTTCCTGCGAAAGCGCCTTGCGGAGGGCCGGCAGGTCGGCGTCATCTTTCAGGACCCGGACATAACGGGCCTTCACAATCGGCCTGTCCAGTTTGAAGTCCTCCTTGCGGGCCTCGTAATAGTCGGATATCTCTTTTTCGGTCAGGTTGGTGTCCAGGCGTTCGTTCACATACCTCTGCTCGAAGCGGTATTTCAGCAGGGCCCTGCGGTACTCCTCCAGTTCCTTGGAAACGTCTTTCTCGTCCTTGGACAACTGAATCTCGGCCATATCAAGGAAGACAAGGTCCCTCGCCCAGGACTCTATGTAACTCAGGGCGTACTTGACGCTGTCTTCCGGAGTCACCCCGTCGGGGATCGCCATTTCAAGTTCGGTACGGTACAGTTCGTGTTCCCCAACCCTCGCCACGACATCCCCGTCGTGAATGAAATTCTTCACCGTCTTGCACGAAGGCAGGACGGAGAGAAGGACGAGGATTATGAGGGTGCGGAGGCGCATCTTTCTATCTGGAATAGTTGGGGGCTTCTTTGGTGATGGTCACGTCGTGGGGATGGCTCTCGAGAAAACCGGCGTTGGTTATCCTCACGAACTTGGCCTTCTTCAGGGCCTCGAGGTCCTTGGCTCCGCAATAGCCCATTCCGGACCTCAGGCCGCCGACGAGTTGGTAAACGACCTCCCCGACAGTGCCCTTGTAGGGAACCTGGGCCACGATGCCCTCGGGGACGAGTTTCTTTATGTCGTCTTCCATATCCTGGAAATAGCGGTCCTTGGAACCCTGCTCCATCGCCTCGAGGGAACCCATTCCCCTGTAGGACTTGAATTTCCTTCCGTTGAGGATGATGGTCTCACCAGGGCTCTCCTCGGTACCGGCGAAGAGGGAACCGGCCATTATGGTGCTCGCTCCGGCGGCAAGTGCCTTGACGATGTCTCCTGAATAACGGATGCCGCCGTCGGCTATGACGGGGATGCCGGTGCCCTTGAGGGCGTCGCAGGCCAGGAGGACGGCGCTGAGCTGGGGCACGCCCACTCCGGCGATGATCCTGGTCGTGCAGATTGAACCGGGGCCTATGCCCACCTTGACTGCGCTGACTCCGGCGTCGGCGAGGGCCTTGGCGCCCTCGGCCGTGGCGACGTTGCCTGCCACCACCTGAACTCCCTTGAAGGCGTCGCACACCTTTTTGATTTCCCTGAGCACGCCTTCCGAATGTCCGTGTGCCGTATCGATGACCACCGCGTCAGCCCCGGCGTCGACCAGGCGGGCCACCCTGTCGAGGGTGTCTGCCCTGACTCCCACCGCCGCAGCCACCAGGAGCCTTCCCTTGTCGTCCTTGGACGCTATGGGGTTGTCCTTGATCTTCATAAGGTCCTTGTAGGTGATCAGCCCGACAAGTTTTCCGTCCTCGTCCACTACGGGGAGTTTCTCCACCTTGGTCTTGCGGAGGA
>JAEEGL011220503.1_pt1 | contig 10306 bp, 11 predicted proteins | sample 9134231 | NCBI WGS metagenome assembly JAEEGL01 (sample SAMN16246548, study PRJNA631951) | gut metagenome | biome: gut microbiome; feature: rumen; material: fiber-attached | host: Bos | place: Iran: Karaj | collected 2018-10
ATAATAAAATTGCTAGAGAAAAATAAATGAAGGAGAATTACATGCAATCAGTTGAAGAAATTTTAGGAAAATTAGAAACAGCAGATAACACAACAAAAAATAATATAGAAAATATATTAGTTGATAAAGGAACTGAGGTTCTTCCTGAACTTGTAAATCAACTTCAAGTAGTAAAAGGTGTAAAGAGAGGTGTTGTAGCCATGACACTTATAAGAATTGGTGAAGCTTCTGTTGAATACCTTAAAAAAGCCGCAAATAGCAACAATGATTTTGAATGGGTTGCAAAATACCTTATTTCTGAAATACAAGGTGTAGCAGCTTAGTTTTTATTACATTTACTTTTAGTCTTGGTGAGGTTTCTTTGTCTGAGAAAGCGGAAGTTACTATATATACTGATGGAGCATGCAGCGGTAACCCCGGACCTGGTGGTTATGGTACTATTTTGGTGTATGTTGATTCAAAAGGTGTAGCACACGAAAAAGAACTCTCGGAAGGTTTTCTTGATGTCACAAATAACCGCATGGAGCTTATGGCGGTTATTTGTGGCTTAGAAGCATTAAATAAGCCGTCCTCTGTAACAGTAATTACTGATAGTAAATATGTAGCAGATGCATTTAATAATAATTGGATTGAGGGATGGATAAAAAAAGGGTGGAAAACTGCCGGCAAATCAGCCGTTAAAAATGTTGATTTATGGCAAAGGTTATTAAAAGCCAAAGAACCGCATGACGTAAAATTTGTTTGGATAAAAGGACATGCCGGACATAAATACAATGAAAGATGCGATACTCTTGCCGTTAGTGCATATAAAAAATTATCCCAGTAATTTATGTTAAGTTTTGTAACATTTTTATTAACCATTGAAATCTTATATGTTTTAAATACTTTATATATATAAGAGATACAAAGATGGTGAAATAAGATGGCAATAGCTAATTTACACGAAACTTTACTAACTTATACACTTAGGAAAAATCAATTGCAGCTTGAACTTACTGAGTTGCAATCTCAAAAAACGCTTGCCACATATTCACAGGCAGATATTTACTCATTTCAAACCTCTGGAAAAGCGGAACTTATAGAATTTTATAAGGCTCTATACGAGTCAGATCCTGAACTGCAATGCAGATATAAAGATTATACAGAGATACCGGAATTCGAGGAAGAAATTGATAAGTTGACTGCTCAATTCCAGCAACAGCTTGATGAATTAACGGTTTGTAAGACTGCAATTGATGCACAAATAACAACAGATAGTGCTGAATTAGAAGAAGTTAACGCCTATATTGAATCACTTAAATCAATGTTATCTTCTAATATTCAAAACGATTTTAATTACGGATTGAATCAATAATTAGCTAAATAGACTTATTCCGATAAGAGCGGATATTATAAGAGCTATATTAAAGTGCAAAAATGTAGGTATGCAAGTATCAAATATATGGTTATGTTGTCCGTCTGCGTTTAGTCCGGCTGTCGGACCGAGGGTTGTATCTGAAGCCGGAGAACCTGCATCTCCAAGAGCAGCCGATGCTGCAACCAGTATTGCAATCTGAACAGGATTAAAGCCCATTTTTATGCAGACAGGAACAAAGAGTACTGCTATAATCGGAATTGTGCCGAAGGACGTTCCTATTCCGATAGTTATAAACAAGCCCAGAATGAGAATTATTAATGATGTCAGAATTATGTTATGCGGAAGGATGCAAATAATAGTATTAACAAGGCCATCTATAGCGCCGCTTTGTTTTAGAACAGAGGCAAATCCTGCAGCAACAAGCATAACAAATGCAACATATCCCATCATATAAATTCCTTCATTCATCATATGGTCCATTTTGTCTTGAGGTATAACTCTAAAAGTAAATATGACACCTAATCCGACAAGGGCGCCAAGAGGCAGAGATTTTGTTATTATTTGAACTACAAACGTTAAAACAGCAGCAAGTATAATGAACCAGTGTTCAAGCTTAAATTCACAATCAGCAATAGTATCTCGCTTGTTAATATTTTTATATTCTCTCGGTTTTCGGTATGTAATAAAAATTGCAATAAGGAGTGCTATAAACATTCCAACTCCGAGAATAATCAGATATTTCCATATGTCTGTTCTTAATATTTCGACTCCGTTTTGGACAAGATTATCTGCAATAAGATTTTGGAATATTAAACCAAAACCAACCGGTATTACAATGTATGGCATTTTTAATCCGAAAGCAAGCGTACAGGCAATAGCTCTACGGTCGATTTTGATATTATTCATCACTTTCAATAGCGGTGGAATAATAATAGGAATAAATGCTATATGAATTGGTATAATATTTTGCGAAGCCATTGATATTAAAAGTAGTATAAACAAGAGAATAAATTTATTATTAGATACTAATTTGGCAATATTAGAGGAAATTACATCTGTAAAACCGGAATGTGCCATAGTTGCAGCAAAGGCTCCCAGAAGTATATAACTAAGTGCTGTTTCAGAGTTTCCGCCCATGCCAGATATAAAAGTATCCATAATAGACTTTATGTCCATATCAGAAAGTAGTCCCGCTGATATTGTAGAAATAATTATAGCGAGAAGGACATTTACTCTTTTAATGCAAAGAGCACATAACAATATAACTGAAATAATAGCAGGATTAATACATATACTATATAATGTACTCATTTTTAGTTATGCATTTCCTCAGCCTGTAAAAGGCTAATAATTTCTAAGGATATTTCTTTTTGCGTTTCAAATGGTAAAAGCTTTAGATACTCAAATGCTTCGGCAATTTTTTGGTCTGTATCGTACCAACGGCGCAGAACATATGTAAAAGCATCAGTTAAAATATTTTCGGATAAATCAATTCCGTTTTCTTTTGATTTATTAACAATTAAATCAGCGCATTTATACTGAGTAACTACATTTGAGTTTCTCATTAAACTAACCGCCAAACTAACTGTAGGGTCTATGTCATACCAACGCTTGTACATTAAAATACCTTTTCTGTTTCTTTAATTCTATACTATATTTTTTTTAATGTTTTGTCAATTGAGAAATAATCATTTCGCGCTTTTTAGAGTCAACTGTTTTAAATAATACGGTTTTATCTTTCGATGTTTCGCCTCTAATTATTTCTATATTTGTTTTTGGTAATTTTAAATATTTTGACAAAAATTCTATTAATGCTTTATTTGCCTTGTTCTCTATGGGTTGAGCAGTAATTTTTATTTTTATATAATCATCTTCAATTATAATGTCATTTTTCGATGAGTTCGGAATTATCCTAAAGTTCACTATTAAACCGTTTTCAGAAATTTTTATCAATTTGGATCCTGCTATACTTTTTGAAATACCATTACATACTCGTGCTTAAATATATAGAAGCCACCGGCTAAAGCTCTGTATCTCCATAGATTTGCAGTTTTTCCTTTTGCTCTTTCATTACCTTGCATGTCTTTGATTATAATAGCTTTTGTAATAAACCCAAGTTTATTCATTCTTGCCATACATTCAAACCCAAGTGGAATGTGCTGAGAATTTGCATATTTGTCGCCAATAATCAGGCATGCAAAACGACCTTTTTCAAGAAGATCATATCCGTTTTTCGCAACTTTTTCAAATAAATCATAAAACTCTTCTGTGGAAGAACAGTTGGATAAATCTTCTTTTTTATCTGAAAATTTGATAATATCGTCATATGGCGGATGGAGCATTAAAAGCTGTGCCTGTTTTTCTCCCATAACTTCCAAACGTGTTTTGATTTTTTCTTTGGCAAGTTCTGAAGCTGAATCTGCGCAAATTATATTTACATCAGTAACAAGTTGTTTCGGTGTGAATTTTTCTGAAACAGATTCTGCTAAATCTTCTTTTAATTATACGCCGATACAGCGCCTACCCATCTTTATAGCTTCAATTCCTGAAGTTCCTGAGCCAAAGAATAAATCTAAAACAATATCGTTTTTCTTTGTGTATCTTTCGTAGATTTGTTGAGCGATTTGAGGAATATAGTTACCGTGATATTCGTTAGAGTGACCGCCTTCTTTAAGCCTGGAAGGAAACTCCCATAATGTATCAGTCTTTACATGATCATATTCCTTCCATCTTTTTAGATTAATATCACTGTATGCAGTTGTTTTAACAGAATTGTCGTCAACTACTTTCAAGTTTGTTTTTGCTGTTGATTGTTTAACTTTTAAATTAGATTTTACCATATTTTTCCCCATTTGTTATATTAAGTTTAATAGATTTTTTGCCTCATGTAATCAAACAAATAGATGAATTACGGTAAATAAAAAAACGGGCATTGTTTAAAATTTGCCCGTTTTTATTTATTATAAAATTGATTCTTATGCTTCTATTGTCAAATTGTCGTTTTCCATTGCCAATTCAAGCATTCTGTACGACAGGTATGCTCCTAGAGCTACTGCCTTGAGGTCAATTTGTTCATCGTGTTTAGCAACTTCAAGAATGGCTGTATTAATTTCCGGGTTTTCCTCTTTTAGATACTGAACCATAGACTTGCGCCATGATTGGATGTCTTGAAAAGCTTCGGTAAATACCTCTGTAGACATTTCTTCTGTAATAATCGGTAGCATTTAAAACTCTCCTATATAATTATATACTAAATTATATAATAATTAGGAAAATTAGACAATACTGTATATATATTAACTTTGTATACTATTGCTTTGGTGTTTCTTTTTATGTTTTTTTGTCGGTTTTTCTAGCTCAATTTCTCCGGAGGCAATATTCCTACCCATAGCTTTTTCAAGATTAGCTTTAGCTACATTGTATTCAAATAAGGTCTGGCAATATGTGAGCTGTGCGTCTTGATATTGGACCTGAGCCTCTTTTAATTCTATAGGATCTCCGACCCCTACTTTATATCTGCCGGCTGATAAATCATAGTTCTCTTTCGCCTGTTTTAAACCAAGCTGTGCAACGGGAATTTGGCTTTGTTTTTCCTTTAATGTATAATATGCATTTTGCACTTCAAGAAATACGTCGTTTTTTGTTCCGATAGCTTCGGATTGTTCTTTAGAATAAAGTGAGCGGGCTTCTCTAATTTCATTTTTTATTAGCATTCCGTTAATTGTTGGGAAATTTAGGTATCCGCCAAAGTTGTAACCGGTGTTAGATGATGGGTGGCGTCCTCCGACTTCATATTGTCCCTGAATTGTAAGCTGTGGGAAGTATGATTTTTGCACAAGTTTTACGTTTTGCTTAGCTTGTTCAACTTTAACTTCTGCGAGTTGGAACTCCGGACGAGAATCTTCCGTAATTTCTATTGCTTTGTCAAGTGATATATCACACGCATCATACCTTAAACATTCGTTTATAATATATTTATTAAAATAAGGCAAGCCGATAGCATTATTAAGCTTTGCCATTGCAATCTCTACAGCATGTTCTGCTTGTATTAATGTGAGTTTCGCATTACTCAAGTTGACTTCAGCAATTGTTACATCAACTTTTGGCTTTGTTCCTACTTTATAAAAAGCCTTTGCTTGTTCATAAAATTGCTCATATTTCTTTACCATATCTTCTGCAACTTTTTTTGCTTCAAGCGCATAAAGCAGATTGTAGTATGACGTTTTTACGTTGCAAACTACTTCATTAACTGTACCGGTTAGTATAATTTTGTATCCTTGGTTGTCCAAACGTCTTATTGTTGCCTGATTCTGAGTTACACCAAAGTCATAAAGCATTTGAGATGCGCTTATTTGTCCGAGAACGTAGTAATTGTATATTAAACTTTCTCTAAAAACGTCGGATAATTGTAGTTGTTTGATTCTGCTATATCCGGTCTGCCAACTAAATTGCGGAAAAAATGCCGACCAAACTTGTCTTAGTCTGGCATCTGATGCAAATACATCCTGCATTGCAGATTGTATTCTGGGGTTGTTTCCGAGAGCGAATTTTATACATTCTTCTAAATTAACTTCTAATGTATTTTCTATTCCGCCTTTTATAGTTAGTGAATCAGCTTTTTCTTCAGTTGAAATTTTTGGCTCGACATCACTGCTTGAAGGATATTCTTCCTGCTTTATTTCATTTCCGATAGTATTATCTTTTTTCCCAAAAGCTGCATTAGCTATTCCCTGAGAGAATATAAACGATAAGATTAAAATTGTTAAAACCGTTCTTTTCATTTAAGCTTGTCCTCTCTTTTGTGCTATATAATTTTTGATTTTGCTCTCAGCTTTTTCTTTCATCCTGTTAGTCAAAACAAAGAATGCGGGAACCAGTATACTTCCGAAGAACGCAACCGCGAGCATACCGCCGAAAACTGATACACCGATGGAATTTCTGCTTCCGGCACCGGCTCCGTGTGCAAATACAAGTGGCAACAAACCTAAAATGAATGCAATGTTTGTCATCATAACAGCTCGGAATCTTAATTTTGCAGCTTGCATAGCTGCCAGCTGATAATGTAATCCGTCTTTTTCCATAGCGTCTTTTGCAAATTCCACAATAAGAATTGCCTGTTTAGTTGATAAACCTATTAACATAACAAGTCCGACTTGAGCATATATATCAAGCGAAAGTCCCCATACGTATTGGAATAACAATGCTCCTACAAGCGCAATCGGTGAAATTAGCATAACTGCAAGAGGCAGAGTCCAACTTTCATATAATGCAACTAAGAATAAGTATACAAACGTCAGTGCCATAGCAAGTATTGGTCCAATTTGACCGGATGACTGTTGCTCTTGTAATGAAGTTCCTGACCAAGCATATCCCATATCCTCGGGCAATATTTTTTCTGACAATTCTTCCATTGCTTTCATTGCTTTTCCTGAGCTAACTCCAGGAGCACCTGCAGCATTTACGGTAATTGAAGGATATAAATTAAATCTGGTTAAAGAATACGGACCTATCACATCTTCAGTTGTAATTACTGATGTCAACGGTACCATTTTACCCTGAACATTCTTAACATAGATTTTATTCAAATCATCCATTGTTGTTCTGTATGGAGCATCTGCTTGCATATAGACACGATACACACGGCCGTATTTATTGAAGTCGTTAATATAAGTTGCGCCAAACTGAGAAGCTAGCGTAGAGTATATTTCTGAGATAGGTACACCTTGTGCCATTGCTTTTTCTTCCTGAATTTTAACAACAACTTGAGGCAGAGATGATGTGAATGAAGTATAAACTGACGAGAATGCCGGATTCTGTCTTGCTTGCTGCATGAATTTCTGTGCTTCTTCAAATAATTCGTCAGGGGTTCTGTCACCTTTATCCAAAAGCTGGTATTCTAGACCGCCAAATATACCAAGTCCGGTAATAGCCGGAGGTTGAGTAACAAACGTTGTGGCCTCGGTGTATTTTGAAGCTATTTGATTTGCCTGCGCTATAATACTGTTTACACCAAGCTTTTTAGACTTTCTTTCATGCCAAGGTTCAAGCTGTATAATTCCGAGAGCAGTATTCTCGCCGTTAAATCCGTTAATTGAAAGCATAGAATTAACTCCCGGAATCTTAGTTATTTCACGCCCCATTTTGTTTACAACATCAGTAGAACGTGAGAGAGTCGCTCCGTCTTGAAGCTGCACTTGCATAAATATAGCGCCCCTGTCTTCATCGGGTAAGAATCCGCTCGGGATAATTTTAAACATTATAATGATTACAAGAAATATTCCAAGAATTGTTCGGAAGGTTTTCCTTGGTGCATTTACAAAGTATTGGACAACTTCAAGATATTTATCTCTTACTTTATTAAACCAAATGTCAAAATTGACTATAAATTGATGAATTGTTTTAGCAACTTTGTTACTGTGTTCAAAATTTTCTCTCTGTTCTTTTGATTTTAGAATAATTGAACATAAAGCCGGAGAAAGAGTCAGGGCTACAACTGTTGATAAGCCTACTGATGTTGCGATACAAACGGCAAATTGTCTGTACATTTTACCTGTAATGCCGCCCATAAAGCAAACCGGAACAAATACGGCCATTAATACAAGAGATGTGGCAACAACAGCTCCGAATACTTCCTGCATTGTAACTTCTGTTGCATCTTTTGGGGATTTGCCTTCTTGTATATGCCGTTGTGTGTTTTCAAGAACAACAATTGCATCGTCAACAACAAGACCTACTGCCAATACTAAACCAAATAAAATCAAAAGGTTTATTGATAGTCCCATAGCCGCCATAAACAAAAATACACCAATTAATGATACCGGGATTGCGCAGAATGGAATAAATGCTGCCCTTGCGGTTCCCAGGAATAAATAAGTTACTGCACTTACAAGTATAATTGCAAGTACTATAGCACTTACAACTTCTTTAATGGATTCTCGGACAAATTGTGTGACGTCATATTGCACATGGTATTCAATATCTTTAGGGAAAGTTTTGCTTATAACTTCCATTTTTTTGTTGATTCTGTTTACAAGATCAATAGTGTTGGCATCAGGAAGTTGTGTAACAGCTATAATTGCCGAATCATTTCCGTCAATTAATGATTTTGCTGCATAACTTTCTGCTCCAAGTTCAACTCTTGCGATATCTTTTATTTTTACATTAGAACCGTTAGGGTTGGATTTTACTATAATGTTTTCGAATTCTTCAACAGTTTTAAGACGTCCTTTTGTTCTAAGTGTAAATTTCATCATCTGCGGTATATCCATCGGTTCTACACCGATATTTCCGGCAGGTGTTTGAACGTTTTGCGATGAAATTGCATTGCTAATGTCAGTTGTTGATACGCCTAGACTTGCCATTTTATCAGGCTTGAGCCATATACGCATCGAATAGTCCCCGGCGCCGAATACTTGCACTCTGGCACATCCCTTAGTTCTCGCCAGTTCATCTTTAATAAACATTGATGCATAGTTTGCTAAATAGAGAGAGTTATAAGTCTTATTGGGTGATGTTAATCCGATAAACAAGCAACCACCGCCTCCTGTTGATTTGCGGACGGTTAAGCCATATCTTCTAACTTCTTCGGGAAGCCGAGGAGTAACTAATTGCAGTTGATTCTGTACGTTTATCAAGTTCATATCAGGGTCAGAACCGACTTCAAAGTATATTGTCAATTTATAATTCCCGTTTTCTGATTCGGACGTCATATATAGCATGTTTTCAACACCGTTTAATTGCAGTTCAACAGGAGCTGCAATGGTTGAAGCTAAAACATCGGCATTTGCACCGCTATAGTTTGCATTAACAATTACCTGCGGAGGAGTAATTGAAGGATATTCTTCTAAAGGCAGTGATGTTAATGAAATAAGCCCGGCTAATATAATGGCCAAAGAAATTACGATAGCAAATTTAGGGCGCTTGATGAATAAATTACCTGCCATTTTTATTTTCTCCCGCCGATTATTTTTTTAGTTTTACGTATGCATTTTGAAATAAGTCCTGTCTTTTTTTGCGGGACTTCTTCTTTTACTTCTTCTTGAACTACTTTTACAGGGCTACCTGGAATAACTTTTTGTAAACCGGTTGTTAAAATCGTATCTCCTTCTTTGACTCCCTCATATACGATCCAGTTTGTACCCGACTGTCCCATTGTTTTAATATATGACATATTAGGAATATTATTTTCTCCCAGTATATATACGTATAAACCTTCTTGATTTTCCATAGTTGCGGATTGAGGAACTATAGGAAGTGAATCTTTCTTGTTTGAATATATCGTTACTTTTCCAAACTCGCCCTGTAACAGTTCATCATCAGGGTTAGGGAATGTTGCTCTTAAAGTAATTGTACCAGTAGCTTCATCAATTTTGTTGTCGTGAAAATCTTGCGAGCCTTTGTATTTGTATTTCTGACCGGAACTAAATGTAAATTCTACTTCTCTGTTTACATCTGCAGCTCCGTCAATCCTAACAAGTTCAACAAAATCTTTTGATTCAAGCGGAAAAGTTATGTACATTGGATTTGAACTGTTAATAGTGGTTAACGGTCCGCTGTTCATTGAAACAAAGTTACCTACAGTTACGTCAATTATGCCGACTCTGCCGTCAACCGGTGATTTTACTTTTGTATAACCAAGATTTCTCTGTGCATCGCGATATGCGCTTTCCATGCTGGCAACCTGTGCTCGGTATGCATCTCTTTGTGCAAGTACATTATCATAATCAGAGCGTGCAACATAATCTTGATCAACAAGCTCTTTATATCTGGCAAGTTGTTTATCATAATATGCTTGTTGTGATCTGGCATTATCAAGATTAGCCTTTGCTCTGCCGGCTGCATATGTATATTCTTGTGGCTCAATTTCAAATAGAATTTGTCCTGCTTTTACATAGTCGCCTTCTTTAAAGTAACTGTGAGTAAGATATCCGCTTATTCTTGCAAGAACAT
>JAEEGL011566520.1_pt1 | contig 10306 bp, 10 predicted proteins | sample 9134231 | NCBI WGS metagenome assembly JAEEGL01 (sample SAMN16246548, study PRJNA631951) | gut metagenome | biome: gut microbiome; feature: rumen; material: fiber-attached | host: Bos | place: Iran: Karaj | collected 2018-10
GGTTACTCTCAAGGAGAAGCCTTTGCATCTTACAAACCGTGAGTTCGATATCCTCTGCCTCCTGGCTGAGACACCTAATGTTATCGTACCTTTCACAAGGATCTATTCTCACGTTTGGGGTGATGATTCCCCGTGCGACAACCACCTCGTAATGGTTAACATCTCCTACCTCAGAAAGAAGATGGAAAAGATCGCACCTGAGATCACTTTCGTTAAGACCGAGTGGGGTATCGGCTATTCATTCGCATATCCGCCGGTAAAGAACAGCATGAACACTCAGTTCTGATAAAAGTCAATCAATAACACTGAATGCGGGGCTAGTCTAACAGTCCCGCATTATATTTTCGATAGAACCAAAATATAACCGGAACATCTTAAGGAATGGAACATTACAGGCAACGCAGATTAGTAAGAAACATGCTTTCGGGTTCTGACGCTCACGGAAGAACCTTCGGCGGCACCATGCTTACATTCATCTTTGCCCTGCTCGTGGTCCTGGTCGTAGCCGGTATTGTAAGCATCGGAATTACCTTCACCACTGATTCCAATCCGGTTGCCAACGAAGCCAGAGGAACTTTGAAGTTAAGCGATACGCTGGTGCTTGAGGGACCTTACAGCAGCCATGTCAACGAAGGCTGGACCTTTGTTCCGAATGTTACTCCCGAGATAGTCGGCGCAAGCCTTAACCGTGCCGGGGATATGGCAGACAATCCCAACCAAAACTACTGGCCGTCATCTATACTTCTTAAGCACAGGGCTTACGCGACAAATGTCAGCATTAGCGACACATGGCGCGGATGGTTCGACTACAACTATTCTGCCGAATGGCACAATCTCGGCGACAAGAACGTTGAATATCAGCGTCTCCTCGTCGATACGACCAGCTGTCTGAGTGCTGCTTATGTCGGACATTTCGAGTGCAATAAAGACATCAAATCCCTGTCCTTGACATTCCACAAATTCAACGGAGCGGCGTGGGTATTCTGCAACGGCAAATTCGTAGACAGGATCGGTGCCAGAACCCCGGTCTTCAACCTCTATGCGTTCGCCGATTACGTCACACTTATTCCCGAAGACGGCAAGCTCGACCTGGTAATAGTAGTAGCATGCACATCCCAGGTCTCAAATCCGGGTCTTCTTTCAGAGCCCATCATCGAGACCAAAACGGCAAATGACGTCCGCACTGTAATCACGGCAGGCCACTTTGCTATCGTTACCCTGATCTTCCTCGTTGCACTTGCGGTCGGTTCCAACATCATCTTAAGTTCGACCAAGAACAGATGGCTCTTTAGCTCATTCTTCGTAAGCTTCGTGGGCATCCTGCTCTACTATCTGGCTGACTGCCGGTTCATATCCGTCAACAGCCATTACAGAGCCGATTTAAGATTTATCCTGCTGATAGCAGCTTCATCTGCCGCGTTCTTTGAGAACTCGCAGTTCTTCGTCGGAACGAAAACGCAGAACAAGTTCAAGTACCTCAAAAACGCCCACTTCATCGTATTTGCGGTAGCATTTGTCTTCATATCCGTATACTATTTCTGCGACATAGCATTTGATCTGCTTCTGCCTGAATTCCTCGCGCTCATGTTCGCGCTTGCGACAGTGACCCTCTCTATCTTCATCGACCTGTTCTTCTATAACAAAGAAAGCCAGAAGGTACTCTTGTGGGCATTGCTGTTCAGCCTCATGTTCCTTGTCCTATATCTCGCAATACTCATGGACGGCATGATCGTCTACACGATCCCCACATACAGCACTATCTTCGTCATATTCTCGCTCATAGCCGAGATCACTCTCGTATCCACATATATTAACCAGCAAAGAGAACTCAAGAGGAGTGCCGCGGTACTGAAGCGCCAGGTAAGGGAAAAGACCGTATTCATCTCCGAGATCAACAGAGACCTAGTGCTCACAAACAAGAGACTCATGGAAGGTGAAGCGGCACGTAAGAATGTCCTGAGCAACGTATCCCACGACTTAAGGACTCCGATCACGGCCATCAGAGGATACGCCGAGCTCCTGCTGTCGGCACAGGACAACCTGAGCCTTGAGCAGCGCAACTCCTACTTAAGCAATATCGTAAGACGTTCCGAACAGATGGAGAGGATCGTTGCGGACATCATGGAGCTCACCCGTATGGAATCGAGCGACTCCGACTTCCACTTTACTTCCGTATCCATCTCCGAGATGCTCGACGAGCTTGTTGTAATGTATTCGATGGATCTCGAAGACACCGGAAAACATCTTTCACTGGATCTCCCTCTGCGCGATTCGCTTATAGTTAAAGCAGATCCCGCAAAGCTCTCCCGCGTTTTCGAGAACCTGATATCAAATGCAATCAATTACACAGGACCTGAAGCCGAGATCGTCATCAAGGCATGGCGTTCAGATGAGCATTCACACATCGCCGACCAGAAGATCCACATCACAGTCGAAGACAACGGCATCGGCATTCCCGAACAGGACATTCCGAGGATCTTCGACCGCTTCTACAGAGCCAACAACTCCGGTGTCAACATCAAGGGCACGGGTCTTGGTCTTGCGATCGTCAAGCTCATCTGCGACAAGCACGACGCCGAGATAAAGGTCACCAGCACCTTGGGCCAGGGCACCACATTTGAAGTCATAATGGCCGCATCGTATTGATTTATGTTGTGCTGTCGCGCCGGCTTTTTTCTCCATTTGGAATGACATTTATTCTTGAGAAATATGCTAAAAGTCTTAAATTAGGCGATTTAGCATACGTTTTATGGGTTTGCGTGGGTTGTTCGCCCCTGTCAGAGCCGCTTGGAGGGGCAAAACGTATGCTAAAAGTCTTAAATTTAGAGATTTAGCATACACTTGGGTGCAAATCGTATGCTTTTTGGGCTGATTTTGGCGATTTAGCATATTTTGGGCGGTTTGCATTTTCGCGCGCTCGAAAAAGAGATTGGCGGGAATGCGACCTGTCCTTATAAAATATCTCAAATCACAAAAACAGGTCCATTTGAGATATTTGACGCCCTGAAAAATATCTCAAATTCAAAAAACAGCTCGTTTGAGATATTCGAAGACCCATACATCCCAAATCATGAAGAACTGACCATTTGGGATACATCCGCCCCCTTAAAAACTCCCCAAATCTTTGAAATAGCAACTTTGGGATACAATCTGAAGCAAAAATGTATCCCAAACCTTTTAATTCCATAATTCGGGATACAAAAACGCCTTTAAAAACACCCCGAAAAACAAAATCTGTCCATTTGGGATTTTTCAGCACTCTCCCTTCCAAAAACACCCCCTCCAACAAAAAACAGCGCAATCCTGAAATGAACCCCCGAAGTATGACAAACTTCGGGGGTTCACTAAAATCCTGCACTGTTTCTGTTTCATTTTCAAGCAATGCCCTTCAAGCGGCCGCTGCGGCTTTACCTGCCTCAACAGATTTACCGGCAACAGCTGTTACTTAAAATGCAGCAACCTCACCGGCCGCAGCCACTCCAACGGCACTACTCATTGGATTTTACCGAAAATCTTATTCCTTAAGATCAGCCCTTAGACTGGAAATAGTTGTTGATCTCTTCAACCAGTGAATCGCAGTCCATGCCGTGAACCATGCAAGCTTCCTCAATGGTCTCACCGGATGCGAGTGCGCAGCCGAGGCAGTGAAGTCCGGAAGCCATGAGGATCGGCGCAATGCCTTCATCCTGCATTACAACATCTCCGATAATCGTATCCTTTGTAACTATCATCTCGTTACCTCCGATCAATTTTTTGCAATACAAATCATACACTATCAAAGAGAATAATTCCTGCCCAAAAACGACTTTCTTTATAAATTGCCCGCTGCCCGTCAGAACGGATCTTCCGCACCGGTCAAAACCCCTTGCGGCGCGGGCTTTCAGACTTAATGAATTTTAAACATTATCTTAAATTTTTGACCGAAAACGCTTGACTTCTTTTTGTGTTAAATCAATAATGAAATTACTTAAAAATTCAGCCTTTTCAGCGGCTAAAACAGGAGGAAACCCATATGAACAAGTCACAGCTTATTGACAAGATCGCAGCTGATGCCGGCCTCAGCAAGAAGGATGCAGAAGCAGCTCTCAAGGCTACCCTCGGTGCTATTGAAGGCGCACTCGTAAAGAACGAGAAGGTTGTTCTTGTTGGCTTCGGTACATTCAAGACAAAGAAGCTCGCTGCTAGAAGCGGCCGCAATCCTGCTACAGGCGATAAGATCAAGATCGCTGCTTCCACAGTTCCTACATTCAAGGCAGGAAAGTCACTCAAGGATAAGGTTAACGTTAAGAAGGGCAAGAAGAAGTAATTCTTACGCATATCTGATTTCTACAAGGCTCCGTTGCTCAAACGGAGCCTTTTTTTATTCGATTGGATCTGCCGCAGACAAACGTCTTTCCACCCTCGACTGAATGCATCTCATTGCTGCGCGGCTTCTCATGTTCTTAAGGCTGCTCCTTGTTATCGCATATCTGACATCGCGCTCTGACTGCTGGTAGGATAAGCCGAAGTCCCTGCCGGTCTCGTAATACATGCTCTTCATCGTCGGCGCCAGCGGAATGCCGCTTTTATAGGAATCATATAATGCTCTGTAAACCAGCATCGATCCGATAAGCGACATGTCGAATCCGTATTCTCTCAAGACGTTCCTTATACACAGATCAAGGTATGCATCCTCTTTCTCCTGTTTGGGGTCTGACTCCACCGGCGGTCTTATGGATGTGACCTTGCCCGCAACCTCCTTGCGGTTATTCCTTCCGTCGACGATGTAATGCAGGATACCGTAATCGTCTTCGACGGATATTACCCCCTTTTGACGGAGCAGCGAATTGATGTTCTCGAGCAGGCTGAGATCGCTGCACACAACTGACATTTCCACCGTGTGTTTTCTTAAGATCCTGTTCTCCACAGATCGTTCACCTCCCTTTTTGAATTAAGGAAAGTCTACGTCCGGAAATCGGTCTTGTGTCAACGAATTGCAGTAAAATGAAAATTCGGGGCCTTATTTGAGACTTTTTGGCCAAAATTGAGACTAGTCTCAATTTTCAGACTCTTGCGAAGCGTTATTTTCGCTCTCCTGCTCCATAACGGAAATGTTGGTAATCTCAACGGTAAACGATGAATAAGGAGTGTGCTTGACCCTTACGACATCCTCCTCATTAAGAGTGTTGCGGAGCGGATTCAGGTAATAGTAATTGCCGTCGATGATAAAGTAGTTTTTAAGAAAACCGATCTTTTCCACCTTGCCCGTAGTGTAATAGTAATTGCTGTTTACCATGTTGTTGATGTCGAGAAGCCTGGGGGCCGTATAGATCACGATGTCAACAATGGCAACGATCGCAAACAGGATCGGGAAGAAGAAAGATACAACGTGCTTTGTCTTGTGCTTTCTGTTGCGGGCCGCAAATATGCATGTGAAAGCGATAAAGGCTGCAGTGATCAGCAGATGAACTGAAAGATTTGCAATAAAATAGCGCATTATCCGGTCTTCACTCCACGTATTCTTCTTCGGGTATCAAGGCCAGAAAATCGGCGCTGATATCCTGTTCTTCAGAGGGAACGTCAGAACATATCTGGAACTCATAGCATATTCCGAGAAGATATGGTCTTTTCGAGCCCATGGCACCGATGAAACGGTCGTAATAACCGCCGCCCATTCCAAGCCTTGTGCCTTCTTCATTATAAGCAACTGCGGGAATCACGACAATATCGATGTCAGACGGGTCAACGGCGCCGTCAGCCGCAGCAGGCTCCTTGATCCCGAATGAGGACACTTCAAATTCCGCATCATCCAGGCCGGAGACATCATAGAAGCTCATCTGCCCTTCCGCTATCCTTGGAAAGCAGCACTTGATCCCCATCTCCATAAAAGCCTTAGCCAGACCGTCAACAGGGACCTCGCCGTTAAATGCCCTGTAAAGAGCAATCCTTTGCGCGTGTTTGATTTTCGAGCGCAGCTCATTATCGTCGATCGCGAAAATAAACTCCGGAAGATCCTTTTCTATTTTAGCCAGGGTCTTTGGAGAGAGGTCTGCCCTTCTCCTCTTTATCTCTTTCCTTATCCGGGCTTTCTCTTCCTGAATATTCATGTTCAGCCCTTCGCGATCATGTCTTTAAGCTCATCAAGGCTTATGATCGGAACGCCCAGCTCTCTTGCCTTGCGCTCCTTTGAACCTGCATCGGCTCCCATGAGGAGATAAGATGTTTTCTTGGATACTGAAGATACCGGTTTGCCGCCGTTGCTCTCAATGAGGCTTTCAGCTTCGCTCCTGGACATACCTTCGAGCGTTCCCGTGATGCAGAATGTAAGACCTGTAAGAGCCGTGCCCTGCGCTTCTGCTTCTTCCTTCGCGAAGTTTAATCCGAGATCTTTCAGGCGCAGCATGAGCGCTCTGTTTCCTTCGTCATGGAAGAAGTTATAGATTCCTTCAGCCGATATGTCGCCGATATCCTGAACGGCCACAAGGGCGTCCTTCTGTGCATCTGCAACGGCGTCTATCGAACCGAATGTCCTTATAAGCTCTTTGGACGTAGCCTTGCCGACGCCCGGAATGCCTAATCCTGCAAGGACCTTGTCAGCGGAAGTCTCTGCCTTGGCGGTCTCAATTGCCGCAAGGAGTTTGTCTGTATTCGTGTCGCGTCCGAGGATGCCCTTTCCGATCAGTTCGTCACGCTTTTCCTGAAGCTCGAAAACATCGGCGATATCCTTGATATAACCCTCTTCCGTGAGCTTTCTTATGTACTCCGATCCGAAGCCCTTAATATCCATGCAGTCGCGGGATACGAAGTTTACTATGCGGTTTACGAGCGTTCCCGGGCATGTCATGTTCATGCACTTAAGGTCTACGCCGCCTTCGTCCCTGACGAGCCTGTGACCGCATACGGGACAGAATTCAGGCATTTTGTAAGGCTTCCAGTCAGCAGGCCTCTTAGAAAGATCTACCTCCTTGACCTTCGGAATGATCTCGCCGGATTTATAAACCACGATCGTATCGCCTATGCCAAGACCCAGCTGGTCGATGAAGTCCTGATTATGAAGTGTCGCGCGTGATACCGTGGTGCCGCAAAGGCTTATGGGTTCGAAGATCGCTACCGGAGTTACCCGTCCCGTTCTTCCGGTATTGACTTCAACATCAAGAAGACGTGTACCCTTTTCTTCCGGCGGATACTTGTACGCGACTGCCCATCTCGGGAACTTGATAGTGTTGCCGAGCGTTGCTCTCTCGGACAGATTATTGAGTTTTACGACCGCGCCGTCGATGTCATATTCGAGGTCTCCTCTCATCTCACCGATCTTTTGGATCGCGTCCCAGACTTCGTCTGCGGTCTTGCATTTATAGCAGTTTTCGATGACCTTAACATTGTTACGTTTCAAGTATTCATAGCCTTCGAGGTGTGTTTTGAAGGTAACGCCCCTCGTCTCCTGAATGTTGAAGATGAAAAGGGACAGGCCTCTTTCTTTGGTGATCCTGGTGTCGATCTGGCGCAGGGTTCCCGCAGCGCAGTTCCTGGGATTGGCAAATGTCTTTTTGCCTTCCTCCTCAGCCTTGGCATTGACATTCTCGAAAGCCTTCCTCGTCATGTAGACTTCGCCTCTGATCTCAATGTAAGGAACAGGCTCTTTCATCTGCCTTACGACATCAGGGATCTGCCTGGCATTCATGGTTACGTCTTCGCCTTCGGTAATTCCGTCGCCTCTTGTAACGGCAAGCTTCAGCTCACCGTTCTCATAGCGGAGAGCCATCGACAGGCCGTCGATCTTGGTCTCGACAAGGAACTCGGCTTCATTGCCAAACTCACTGATCATTGAATTGACGAACTCATATACTTCCTCTTTAGAGAACACGTCCTGAAGTGAAAGCATGGGAACGTTGTGCTTGACGAGGACACCCTTCTCGGCCTTCCAGCCTACCCTTTTGGACGGTGATTCGGGAACGATCCAGTCAGGATGCTCCTTCTCAAGCTCTTTGAGCCTGTTGTTCATCGTGTCGTATTCGTAATCCGATATCTCGGGTTCGTCCTTGGAATAGTAGAGTTCTGCAAAGTGATTGAGCTTTTTTACCAGCTCAAGATACTCGTTATGCTCCTTGTCCGCATTTTCGATGCTCGCGAAAAGATCCATCTGTTCCATGTCATTTCCTCCTGCCCGTGACAGCAAGATATATTATCGGGAGCGCCGCAAATGCGGTAAGGAAGAATCCCCATACCGCTTCGGGTATTCCCGCAAGATCCTTAAAGCTTCCCGTTATGTTGATGTTGTTGTAATTCGTTATATAAAGGATCTTATCAAGTGTTCCGTTGATCTTTGCGATCGGAACGAAGAAGAGCGCGTTTAAAAGCGCGACCGCAAGTGAATATGTGTAGATATCGGTAAACCACTTAAGGCCCTTCTCGAACTTGAGAAGATAGAAAGCGATGGCAACAGCGGCGGGTATAGCAAGGCATATTGCCTCGCGGGCATCAACGCGCTGGTTGTGGATGCTCTTTACCACAAGCATCGCTATAAAAGCAGTGGAAATCGCACACGGCATGAATGCGCTCAGCTTGCTGTGTGAGATAATCTGCATGAGTATTACCGCGAATGCCACTACCACATAAAGGATAAGCGCTCTGATGATGCTCTCATCGCCCAATCCCTTGAATGCATACCTTACGGCAGAGGCAATATACCGCGCAAAAATATGGAAGGGCTCTGCAATCAGAGTCCCCCACAAAAATAACATTACTATTGAGATAATACCGGCCCGTTCTTCGCTTCTCATACCAAATACTGACGCATTAATACGCGCCTGTCCTGTTCATGATCTGAAATCTGATTACGATATATTACTCGTCGAGAGAAGTGAAATCGCCATCCTCAAGGAAAGCCTTGAGAGTATTGTATTCTTCGAAATCAAGAGAAATACCCTTGCCAACCTTCTCATGGTTCGGGCCCCAATCACGGATATCGAGCTTCGGCTTACCGTTATTCCACTTAACGATATTAAGCTCACGCTGCCAACCGGACTTATTTTCCTTAAGAATACCGATCTGCTGAACGATCTCGTATGTGATTTCTGTCTTAGGCATCCTAAATTCCTCCTGCAAAACTAGTTTCACTTTATGAATTATAACACACGATTGACGGCTGCATATTATATAATTAAGAAAAAAGGAGAACCGTTCTTAAGAATGTCACCGGTTTACGTCATCCTGATAATATTAGCAGCCTTTATTCTGCTTACTTTGATATGGTGTCTTGCAGAACCATTCTTCCTTGATTTTGACAGGATTCAGCTTACCCCGTCGCCTTCCCGTGACGCCACAAGCGATGAGCTCAGCATAAAAAAGCTTACTTTATTAAATAAGAATATTAATAAAGAGCCGGATCTCAGGATATTCTTTTTCTCCGATGTCCACGCTGAATTCTGTGCCATATCCTCTAAACGCATCTGCAATGCCCTGACAGAGGCGCAGAAGAGCTCGCCGATCGATGCCGTTATATTCGGCGGCGACATAGCCAATGATCCCGATAAATGCGCAGTGGGCTACAGATACCTTAATAAGATCAGCGAGTGGTGCAAAGGATATGATATTCCCTTTTACGGAATAACAGGCAATCACGACATAACGCTCAAAGGCGCTTCAGAAGCCGCAGGATTTACAAGCCTTGATAACAGGGCCGTCGATCTCACGTCGCGTACCACGGGCTCGAAAATCGTTCTTGCAGGCGTATCGGACTCCGGCAGGCTCAACCGTGTATGGAAGCAGATGCCCTTAAAGCGCGGATCTGAACCGGTTATCCTCGCCGCACATAACCCTGATAATCTCCTTCACCTTGATAAGGACAACAGGCCGGACTTCATGCTTTCCGGACATTTCCACGGCGGCCAGATGAAGCTTCCCTTCAGATTCGAGCACCGCTTCTTAAGGACAAAGGATCTCCTCCCCAAAAAGAAAGTCGTTGAGGGTGCTTTTGACATCAACGGCACCACCGTATTCATCTCAAGGGGCTTAGGCTGCGGAGTGCTTCCGTTCAGGCTCTTCTCGGCACCCGAAGCATCAGTGGTTGAGATCTATATTTGATTACACCTGAAGGGTTTGGTATCAAAATCTCTGATTTTTTGATACCTGAAGGCCATTTTTTCGAGGTTTGGCAGCAAAATGCGTGCGCGAAAACTGGACGGCAGAGTTATCCTATACCCCCTTAAAACTTCAATATGGGTTAAGAAAATTTAACCTATACCCTCCAAAAAAGGCCGTGTAGTTCAAAAAATCTGCCTTTTTTTATCCTACACCCCTTAAAAACGGCCGTATAGGTTAACAAACC
>JAEEGL012211393.1_pt1 | contig 10306 bp, 7 predicted proteins | sample 9134231 | NCBI WGS metagenome assembly JAEEGL01 (sample SAMN16246548, study PRJNA631951) | gut metagenome | biome: gut microbiome; feature: rumen; material: fiber-attached | host: Bos | place: Iran: Karaj | collected 2018-10
AGAAACTAAAACCTATAGTTGTACTTACTGTTTCGCCAGATTCTATTGTTGTTAATGGGTATATTTTTTTCAAATAAACTCCAAATCCTGAATAACTAGTCATTTCCCCACCAGAAACCTTTATTCCTAGTGGAATACTACCATTTGCATATGCACATATTAAATTAATAATAAAACATATCACATTAATTATAATAGTGATTGTAGTCGATATTATCACATTTTTTTTCATAGCACACCTCTACAATTGATTGTAATATATATGTTATTATATGTCAATTTGTTGCACTTGACTATAATTAAGTAGTCATAAAAATCAGTCATTATTACAACATAAATATTAATGAAAAAGCCCTAACTATAAAGTTAGAGCATTATATACTAATGGCAGGGGATGAGAGAATCGAACTCCCAACAGTGGTTTTGGAGACCATTATTATACCATTTAACTAATCCCCTAGGCATTTGAAACAAAATAAAGTATATCACTAGTCTTTTTTCTTGTCAATTAATTAGTTTTACATTATAATATATATAGATGAATTGGGAGAATTAGATTATGGCAAAAGCAAAGAAGAAAAATGGTATTCAGATAACTAGTGTAAAAAGTGATAATACAGTCTTGAAAAAGGGAGTTAAAGCAACTGTTGTTAGTAAAAAACCACAAGCTGAAAAGAAAGAAGAAAAAACTAATAATGAAGTAAAAAAACAAGTAAAAAAAGTGGCTGTAAAGAAAACTAATTCTAAAAATACAAATAATAAAAAGAAGTCTACTAAAGTATCAAAACCCGTAGTTAAGAAAGAATTACCAGTAAATGAAAATAAGCCATTAACTCAGGAAGAAATAATAGCACAAAGAAAAGAACGTAATAGAAAAAAATACGAAAAAGGACAAAAAAAGTATCGCGAAAAAAAAGATAATAAAAAGATTCCTGTAGAAGTAGTTCCAAAAGAAGAAAAAATCGAAGTAAAAGAAATAGAAAAAGAAACAAAAAAACCAGAGATAGATCTTTCTCTTGAAGATACAGATTTAATTAAAAAAGTTAGAATAGAAACTGATGAAGTAGAGAAAACAAAAGTTGATCAAAAGAACAAGAGAAAAGAAAAAAGACAAACTAATCGTAAAACATCAGGATTTACTCAGACTCTAATAAATATTAAAGAATTAAGTGTTAATAAAATTAATGATGTTAAAGAAGTAACCAGTGATAATAAAATTCCGATTGGTAAGACTTATGATGAACAAACAAAAAGATCAAGAAGACTTATTAAAGAAGCTATTGTATATGCAGTTATTCTTACATTAATTAATGTTTTATGTATTGTCTTTATTGACTATTTTAATTTTTTAAGGTTATTTGATGTAAAATGGTTAAATGTGGTTGTAACCATATTAATATCACTTATTTTTAACTTCTTTGTAGCGTTCATGGTAGATTATTTTGTCACTAACGTATGGCTAGTTAAAAGACGCAAAAAGAAAGATGGTGAACAAAATGGAGATAATTGGACTCTCTAAAGAGAATATTGAGAAAATATCAAAAATAAAAGAAGAAAGTCAGTTTTTTACTGATTTTCGTCTTCAAAGTTTTGATATTTTTAATAAGTTAGATAATCCTACATTTGGACCAAAATATGATATTAATTTTGATGATATTATATATTATAAAAGTAATGAAGAAGGTATTTTTAATGATTGGAATAAAATATCATGTTCAATAAAAAACGAATTCCAAGATCTTGGTGTTATTGATAGTGAAAAAAAGATGGATGGTTTAGGTGTTCAATATGAAAGTGAAATGATTTATCACAATATGATTGAGGAACTAAACAAAAAGAATGTAATTTTTACATCGATTGATGAAGCTATTAAAAAGTATCCAGAACTTGTCAAAAAATATTTTGGGAAAATAGTAAGCAGTTCTGATAATAAATTTGCAGCTTTAAATGGTTGTGTGTTTTCTGGTGGTAGTTTTATTTATATTCCACCACATACAACTCTTGATCGTCCACTTCAAAGTTATTTTCGTATTAATTCAAGACGTATGGGGCAATTTGAAAGAAGTTTAATTATTGTTGATGATGATAGTCACTTACATTATATAGAAGGTTGTACTGCCCCAGAATACTCTGAATCATCGCTTCATGCAGCAGTTGTAGAAATATTTGTTGGACGTAATAGTACATGTCGTTATTCAACCGTACAAAACTGGTCTAATAATGTTAACAATTTAGTTACTAAGCGTGCCTTGGTAGAAGAAAATGGTACTATGGAATGGATTGATGGTAATATCGGTAGTGGTGTTACCATGAAATATCCGGCTTGTATTCTAAAGGGAGATAATTCTTCTGGTACATGTATTACTATTAGTGTTGCTGGTAAAAATCAAGAACAAGATACTGGTGCTCGAATGATTCACATTGGTAAAAATACTAAAAGTAAGATTATTTCTAATTCGATTGCGAAAAATGGTGGAAATGCTACATATCGTGGTAAAGTAGAAATAAAGAAAAGTGCCGAAAATTCTGAAAGTTTAGTTAAATGTGATAGTTTAATTCTTGATGAATTAAGTAAAAGTGATACATATCCAGTTAATATTAATAATAATGAAACCAGTAATATTATTCATGAAGCAACAGTTAGTAAAATTAGTGAAGATAATCTAATGTATTTAATGACTAGAGGTATTTCTCGAGAAAAAGCTACAGAGCTTATTATTCTAGGCTTTATCGATAAGTTTAAACAAGAATTACCAATGGAATATGCTGTTGAGTTAAATCAATTAATTAGAAGAGTTTTGTAGTGTAAAATTGTGTAAAATACGAGTTGGCTGAAAATAAATAATTGTCTTAATAAGGCAATTATTTTTTTTCATTTCATTAATCCAAAAACTATATTTGCTATGTAAAACGTAATTAAAAACCTATTTTTATCGATTTTGACTTTTTTCAAATTAGTTTACTATGATTAACTTGAAAGGAGGGATTATGGTGAATTCAGTTATGTTAGTAGGTCGACTTGCACAAGATATTGAAATTAAAAAATTAGATTCAGGAAGAGAAGTAACTAAAGTTGGATTAGCAGTACCAAGAAGTTTTAAAAATCCAGATGGTGTATATGAAACTGATTTCTTTGATTGTATTCTGTGGGAAGGACTAGCTAAAAACGCAAGTGAGTATTGCAAAAAGGGAGATACTGTTGGTGTTCGTGGAAGACTTCAAACATCAACATATGAATTAGAAGGCGTTAAACGTAAGGCAGTGGAAATAATAGTTGAAAAACTAACATTTTTATCAAGTAAAAAGACAGAACCAAAAGAAATAGATGCATAATCTATTTCTTTTATTTAATTGACATGAACTGGTATAAATGATATGATTTTTATGGTGATAATAATGAGAAAATATCTAATTTTATTTATCTTATTTAGTCTAATTATATTACCCATTAGTGCTTCTGCTATTACCTGGCAAGAGTATAATGAAGCTGTAGCAAATGTATCTATAAGTGCAGCGACTACATATGCAAATGAATTTGCATATAGTTATAGATGGGGTGGAGACCCTAGTAATCCGATTGATTACATGGATGAATTAAATTCACGTCTTACCTCAGCAAGAAAAGGAATAAAAACGAAGTTTGGATATATATATGGTTCTACCAAAGCAAAAGCAGGTATCAAAGGATCTTTTGCAAAAAAATTTGGAGTTTTTTGTGGAACATTTGTTCACTTAATGATTTATCATGCATCTGGTGGTAAAGTATCTTTAAGTGATTATGATACTATTAAGCCTAATGAATTACAAAGAGGTGATATTATTGGTTTTCATAACCATATCGCAGTGTTTCTTGATGATGGTGGTGATGATTCACCTAATACTTGGCGTGTGGCGGAAGCCTCATCAACTATCCGTGTTACCATCAATAATCTTGAATCAACTGGTGGTTATCGAATTAAGCAATCAGCTTTATCAAAATTAGATTATAATACTGTAATGGCATCATATGATTTTCATGATCGATTAGATGATCATGCACCAACAATTGAAAATGTTAGTGAAATACCTAATACTGATAGAATTAGAATTGTAGCAACAGATTATAAACACTATGAATTATCAGAAAAAAGTGATGATTTAGAACCAGAAAATTTTGGTATAGTTGCTTATCAAGTATCAAGAAGTAGTGTTGTTCCAACAACAGATTGGAAAGATGTAAGTAAAAGTCCAGTTTTAAATATAGAAGCAACAGTTGATGGAAATGGAACTTTCTTTGTCTTTGTAAAAGATGTAGGTGGTAATGTTACTACAAGACAAGTAGAATTAAAAAACATATATGTTGATAAAGAATTACCTACTTTAGGAACGTTTTCTTTTGAATCATTTTCTAATAGTATTAAAGTAAGTGTATTAGATGCAAAAGATAACAAAGGTATAAAAGAGTACCACTATTATTTAGATAATGATTTAGTTGGTAGTACCAAAGATAATGTTTATAAAATCGATTATTTAATGCCAAATCATAATTATAAATTTTATTATGAAGTTGTTGATGAAAGTGGTAATGTTAATAAATCACAAGAGTATGATGTAAATACTGAATATGATGCAATAGATATTGAATTAAATGAAGATAAGTTATATTTAATTGAAAATGCAACATATAAATTAGAACCTCGAATTATTATTGATACGGATAAGTATAATGTTAAATATAATAGTAGTGATGAGAAAGTAGCTACTGTTACTTCTAATGGAATGGTAACAGCTATTTCTAAAGGAAAATGTCGTATTACTATATCAGTTGGTAGAACTGAAAAAATAATTGAAATGGTAATATCACCATATGATATTGTTTATAATTTGTTAGAACTTCCAGAAGCATATATTGGCGAAGAATATCATGTGGAAATAAACACTAGTCCAAACAGTAAAGTAACAATTATTGATTCGCAATTACCTAAAGGAATGTACATTAAAGATAATATCTTACAAGGTATACCGGATTATAATACAAGTGGCGAGTATGAATTAACTTTTTTGGCAAGTGATGGTCAAGCTGAAATAATAAAAAAATATAATTTACTAGTCACATATAATTTAGTTCTTGATAATATTAATTTATCTCATGCAACTTTAAATAGGGTATATGATGAAGAAATAAAAGTAAATTATCCAGCAAAATTAACGATTGTTAAAGGTAGTTTACCAGATGGCTTATATTTATCTGGTGATCATATAGTTGGAACACCAGTAAAAAGTGGTAAGTATGAGTTTACAATTAAAGCGGAATATATGAACTCTCTTGCTGAAAAAGATTATGTTATTGTTGCAAGTATGTATAAAATAACGGATTATTTACTTATTATAAGCATTATCATTGCAATTGTTGTATTGGTAATAATCTTAATAAAATTAACAAGAGAATATCAAAATAAGCCAAAGAAAAAAATAGTTTAAAAACTATTTTTTCTTTTGAGCAACTATCCAATCAATTACTTCTTTGGTTTTAAAAGCAATATCTGTGGAATCATGTCCACCTTCATAGGTAGTTAATTTAGCGTTACCACCATATTTATTAATATTATCCACATGTATTTTTACATCATTGTAATTAACATTTTTGTCATTTCTTCCGTGAAATACCCATATTGGTAAATAAGTTAAGTTTTTCTCTTTATCAGTATATAATTGATAAGTAATACCAGATATTATAACTAAGCAAGAAAACTTATCTTTATAAAGTGAGGTGATTGTATAAGCACCTCGTGCCCCACTAGATCCACCAGCCATAATAATTCTATCAGTATCAATATTGTAATTATTTGTAATGTAGTCTATTAAATCAAGTACAAAGTTCATATAGTTTTCTTGAGAAAAATCAGAATAACTATTGCAATGTGGTGCAACCATATAGAATGGATAATCTTCACCTTCTTTAATATACTTTGGAAGGGCATATTTGTTAACGGAATTTACATTTGGTCTTCCTCCATCTCCATGGAAGTAAATTAGTAATGGAACTTTTTCTCTTTGAGAGTTTTTTGGTGTATATAACCAATATTGATAAGTTTTACCATGATAAGTATGGTTTTTTAAAGTATAACTTCTGTTAACTTTAGTGGAATTATCAATGGTGTTACAAGAAATAGTAGTTTTGTTATTTGCTTTATCATATATTGTTACATTAGCTATTTCATCTAACGTAGTAATTGAATAATTATTATTTGGCACGATGTTTGTTTTATTGTTTCCATAACTATATTCGTAACCATTTATTTCAGTGTTATCAGTTGCATTTACTGTTATGGTACCACCATTATTAGTTAATGATAAAGTACATGATCCACTAGGAACTTCATTATCTATATTATTGATATTAATATCATATTTAAATTCGTTATTGTTTTTATCAAAGAAAGCAAATGTATATAAACCATTTTCATTCACTTGATAATTAATGGTTCTTTCAGTTGTTTTATCATTATTTGGCAATAGAGTATAACTATATTGGTTATCGCTTATGTTTATATTAATTTCATTATTTTGGCTATAATCAATATATTTAGTACTTGCTTGAAAATCAAAAGAGTAAACTATAACCATTCTTTTAATTGTTTTCGAAATACCACTTGTGTTAGTTATTTGATAATCTATTTCATAATTACCATTTACTAAGTTATTAATATTGTTTGTTATGATACTACTATCAATATTGCCATCATGTCTATCATATGCTTTTATTCCTGGCTCAATATATTCTTTACCATTCATTAAATAGTATGGGTTATTCCCATATAAAGATAAGACTATATCACTTTCTTTATCTTCATTTAACACAGTTATTTCTCGCTCTAATGTTTTAGAAAACAATAATATTCTTAAGATATATTTTACTTTGTATGTACCTTCTTTAGTTAAATCTAGTTCATTAATCACTTTAACTTTATCTTTATAGGAATCACTAACATTATATCCTGGATCAGTCCATGAATCACTTTTGTTCATGGCTATTTTATCATGGCCAATTAACGTGAAATCTATATTATTTACAACCCTATAGTTTATGAATAGAAGGACTAGTACTACTAAAGTAATAATTGATATTAATATGATTTTCTTATTTTTCATATATCACCTATCATAGTAATTATAACATGTATTTAGAATTTTAAAAACATATTTTGTTAAATATAATTGACAATAAATATATAAAAATGGTATGATATTTAAGTCATTTGGAGTTGTACTCAAGAGGCTGAAGAGGCTCCCCTGCTAAGGGAGTAGAGTGGGTAACTGCTGCGAGGGTTCAAATCCCTCCAACTCCGCCATTTATGTTAAAGATCTTACGTTGTAAGATTTTTTTTATTGTATTTTCTTTTCGGTTATGGTACAATATACAACTTGTCGGAGGGTTTATGAAAGAATTTTTAGTATTTTCAGATTTTGAATTAGAATTTTTAAAAGCATTAGGTATTAATTTTGCCGATCACTGTTTTTATAATAAAGATAATAATCATGCATATTTCTTGACTTCAGCTAGATATAAAACATTGCCTGAGGTGTATTCAGCTACTGCATCATTTATGGCTTATGAGTTTAAAGGTAAGGATGGTACAATTGTATTTGTACGTAGTAATGATGGATCTAATGTAATTCCAGTGTATGTTAAATATAAGGATTTAATTGTGGAGTTTGGATCTGCAAAATATCCGCTTGCTAAAATACCAGATGATTTAAGTGATGAATCAAAAGAAATAATTAATAATCTTAGAAGTATAACTGTGTCTATAATGAAAAAGAAACAATTTTCTAGTATTTATGTTTCTCCTGTTATGGACTTCAATAAGATATTCCGTGTAAATATTTGGGGAAGAAGTCCTAGTGTTGCTGGTGATAGTGCAAATATTATTGGTAATATGAGTAGTATTGAGCAAACTATTGATAATAAAACAACTAACTATGAATTAAGTAAAGAAAGTTTTCAAGCAGTTTTAAACAATACTATTAATGAATTCTTTAAAGATGATGAAAGATTAAGAAATTTATTCTTAAAGTTTATACCATTATTTACAAAAGTATTTGAATCTTCTTTATATATGCCAGCTCTTTGTGAAGATTATTATCGAGATCGTATTCAGTTATATCGTGATTTAGTTCAAAAAAACTATGATGAAAGAACTGCTGAAGCGAAATTTATCTTAGATAATAAGACAGAGGACTTTAATAATCAAGAAGCAGCCCTTAATAGTATGATTGATGATTATCCAATTCATAAAACAAGTCAAAAATAAAAGAATGCTTATTTAGCATTCTTTTTTCTTATTGCAAGAACCGCAAGGATTATTCCTGTAATTAGTACTATTAAATAGAAACTAATTCCACGGGATAAAAGCATTGCCGAGTCAACATAATTTTTAGCTATAATTGGATTATATAATAAAGAGAATCCTGTTTCATTTACTCCAACTGTTCCTGGTAATGGTAATATTGAAACTGATAAATATAAAAATGATTGTAAGCTAGTTATTCTAAAATAATTTAAATGTTTAATACCTAAAGCCAGATAAACAAAATAACAGACACTATGATAAGAAACTAGTTGGCATGTGGATGTTAAAAAAGTTTTAATCATTAATCCACGATTACTGATTATTAATTTAGCACTTTCATGATATTCTTTTAACTGCTTTTCAATTTTCTTTTTAAATTTATTAGCTTTTTCTTCATTAATAGCTTTAAATATTTTATAAATTAGGTTAACTACTTTTTGAGCAGCGGTTTTAGAAAACATGGCAAATAGAGTTACAGCAATAATTAAGCCATTAACCATTAATCCAATAAAGAAGAAATATTCAATGAAACCTAAACTACTAATATAATCATAGTTAATAATATAACCCAATAGACCTAAAGTAGACATCATTGTTAAATACGCAAATGATTGAAGTAAAATAGTTATTGTTGCATTAGTATATTTAATATTATCTTTGTGCATATATAGTACTTGAACTGGTTGTCCTCCAGTAGCGGCTGGAGTTATTGCACTAAAGAAAAAGCCAACTATTCCATATTTTAAAGCTTGCTTAAATGTAACTTTTTCACCTAAAGCTTTAAGTGCACGGTAACTATTTAGTGATTCAAATATGATATTACCACATGCAAGTATAATTGCTACAGCAATAAACCATAAATTAGTATATTTAATAGCTTCTTGAATACCTTTACGATCTATTTTTTTAAAGATAAAATAGTAAGTTAAAATAATTAATAAAGCAAAAATAATAGCATTTCTAATAAGTTTTTTGGTGCTATTCTTTTTTATTTCTTCTTTATTTTCTATTTTAATGATTTTATCATTGGGATCTTCATTTTGTAATTCATCATCTTTTTCCATTTTTACCTCATATATTCTAACTAATTATATCACAATCTTGATAAAAATAGTATAATTTTGGGATATTTTTAATATTATCTTTAATTTATTTAAACTTTATTGTATAATAACTATCGTAAAGAAGGAGAAATTATATGAAAGTTTTAGCAGTAAATTGTGGTAGTTCATCTCTTAAATTTAAAATGTATGAAATGCCAGAAGAAGAAGTATTAATATCAGGTCTTTTTGAAAGAATTGGAGAAAAGATGTCTGAATATACTATTAAAGTAAATGGTGAAAAATATAGTAAGGAAATGGAACTTCCTAACCATAAGATAGCTTTTGAAATATTAGTAGAAGAATTAAAGAAAAATAAAATTATTAAAAAACTAGATGAAATAAAAGGTATTGGTCATCGTATTGTCCAAGGTGGTGATTACTTTGATAAAACTGTTATTGCTGATGATGATGCAGTAGCTAAAATTGAAGAATTAGCAGTACTTGCACCACTTCATAATAAGGCAGCAGTAACAGGTATCAATGCAGCTAAGGAAGTTATTCCTAGTGCAACCGAAACAGTTGTATTTGATACAGCATTCCATCAAACTATTGAACCAGTAAATTATATATATGCGGTTCCTTATGAATGGTATACTGATTATAAAGTAAGAAAGTATGGAGCACATGGTACAAGTCATAAGTATATTGCATCACGTCTTAATGCATTACTAGGACGTACTAATACTAAATTAATTACTTGTCATATTGGTAGTGGAGCTAGTATTTCTGCTATTAAAGATGGTATTTGTATTGATACATCAATGGGATTAACTCCTAATGCAGGATTAATTATGGGTACACGTTGTGGTGATGTTGATACATCAATTCTTACTTATATGATGCAAAAGAAAGATATTTCACCAAAAGAAA
>JAEEGL012241044.1_pt1 | contig 10306 bp, 2 predicted proteins | sample 9134231 | NCBI WGS metagenome assembly JAEEGL01 (sample SAMN16246548, study PRJNA631951) | gut metagenome | biome: gut microbiome; feature: rumen; material: fiber-attached | host: Bos | place: Iran: Karaj | collected 2018-10
AAATCGACAACGAGACGCCCACTACCAAGTCGGCTCAGGAGCTCGAAGGGCAGGTTGTCGGCATCGGACAGTATCAGCTCACCATCGACCGCATCAGCGGCAGCGCTGAGTCTGGCTTCAAGGGCGAAGGTCGCGTGGAGTGGAATCCGCTCGGGGCCACCATCATGGTGTGTGTGAAGTTCGACAATCTGAAGATCAACACCGACGACATCGTCTATTCCGGCGAATGTAAGACCTATGCCGAGACTCCGGAGTCGAGCATGGAAGTGGTCGATCGGCTCTTCTCTGATTGGGGCATCGACAACCTGATTGGCGAGAGCGGTATTCCTTATGCCGGCGCCCTCCAGAAATCAGCCACGGGCGCGGTCAAGGATATCGCCAAGAAGATTGACTTAGCGAAGTATTATAAGTACGTCAAGTCGGGCAAGAACATGAAGCAGCTGGTCACCTCCGGAAAGATTGAGCGCCTCTACATGCCCATTGCACTCCCCAAGGATATCAACAAGTCGCCGGTTGACATCCAGGTGGCCCACATGACTTTTGCCCCAGCGTATGCCACGATGGACCTCATTGGCGAGTTTACGCTGCCCGGCTCTCAGTACACCAAGAATGACATCCTCTGCTTCGGCGCTCCCCGCCTGTGTATCTCGCCCGAACGCGTTCTGCCCGAAAGCGGCACCATCGCCCTGCTGTCAGACTTCACCATCGTAGATCCCAAATCTACGTTTGAGATGACCTTCAAGGCTCCCGAGAATGTCATAGAGCCCGTGGACGGCTGCTATATCGCCTGGCACGCCGACACTCTGGAAATCCTAGGTCTTCATGTGGACATGAAGATTCCGGGCCTCGTCAAGGACATCAACGGCGTCGCCAGCAAGGAGAAGCCTGTGCTCACGGTGAAGACCTCCATCAGCGAATGGGATGACTGGATGGTTGATAACGTCAGCATCGACCCCTTCCAGGTTGAGACGCTTCCGGGCTGGACTTTCACCGCCTCCAATATCGTCTATGACCACAGCCTCTACCGCAACTCGGCGCACATGGGTAAGCTGCCGAAGGGCTACGATTTGGTAAAGGCCCACGTGACCCGAGGCGACCTTATCGATTGGCAGGGCCTCCATATCGGCAAGGTTGGTGTGAAGTTCCCCAAGGCATTGGAGTTTGGCGAGCGCGGCGACCGTCGCTTAGAGGTCTATGCCAAGGACCTGTACTATGATGACAGCGGAATCTCCCTGACCGTAGGAGCAGAAGATATCCTCAGCGCCAAGACCGGCAAGGCCGGTGGTTGGGCCTTCTCGCTGGACCGTGCACAAGTGAACATCCTGCAGGACACCCTGCAGATGGCTCAGCTGGCCGGTAAGTTCGAGGTTCCCCTGCTGAAAGGCCGCGTGGGCTACACCTGCAATATCCTGAAGATGAGCTCCAATGCTCGGCAGGCCGGACAGTATGCCTACGTCTTCAAGACGCAGCAGGTGGACAACCTGTCGCTGGACTTCTTCCTGGCCAAGGCCGACTTCGAGGAGGACCAGACCTACTTCCTCCTCGAGGCCGTTCCCGATGCGCTCGGCAAGCTCGACACGAAGGTTGAGCTGATGCTGGGCGGCACCTTGACCATCGGCGGCAAGGAATATTTAGAGAGGCAGGCCAAGCAGAAGCTGGCTATGAACTTCGAGATACCCGACGTACACTTCTGTGGTATGCGTGTGGCCAACTGCCCCAATTCGTGGGAATCGAAATTCGAGCGCGACCTCCAGCAGAAGGCTAAGAACGTCAAGCTTCAGGGCAAGGAGTTGTGGAAAGGCCGCGATTTCGAGTTAGCCTCCGGCAAGGTTTATTTCTCCACTGGCCGCTGGTCGTTTGCCTCGGCGTCCAAGAAGTTGGGTCCCTTCGAATTCAGCCTGGACAAATATGAATTCGATTACAAGAACTCCGAGCTCAGCATCTTCCTCAAGGGCAGCATAGGCCTTGTCACGGGCATCGAGCTGAGTGCTGGTGCAGGATTCACGATTTCGTCGGAAGTCACCCTGCCCAAAGACCTCACCGACCTGAAGAGCATCAGTATGGGCAAACCCGAGGTGGACTTCAAGAGTGCCGACATCGGTATGAACTTCGCCGGCACACATCTCGAAGGCCACTTGGACATCGAGAGGAAGGCCAAGGACCGCGAAGGTTTCTCTGGCAACCTCCGCATCGATTTTCCCGGTAACGTATTCTCTCTCTCTGCCAATGGCGGCTATTATAAGCTGAAGAAAGAAGATGCCAAGTACACCTACGGATGGTTCTATACCAGCGTGGGCGGCAAAGCGGGCATACCGTTAGACCCTGTCCGCATCACCCGACTGGCTGGTGGTTTCTATTACAACTGCCGCAAGGACGGCGAATCGGCGATTCCCGAAGAGGGCCTCATCGGCGGTGTGCTGGGCCTGAGTCTGTCCACATCTGCGGGCGAAAGCACGCTCAACGGCAACTTCGATGCCACGGTCATCTACGACCGCGCTCACAATCGTCTCAGCACCCTTCTTCTTCAGGGCGACGTGCACGCTCTTGACGATCTGGTCAATGCCAAGGCCAATATCGTCTATCAGCACGACAATCGCGACCAGTATTTCAATCTCGACATCACGGTCGATGCTCAGGCCGATGCCGAGGAACTGACGAAGAAAGTGGGCGACAGCAACGTCATGCAGTCTTTGGGCGACATGAAGAAGCGCCTCAATAGCGGCTACCAGAAGATCAAAAACACCGTCCCGATGGGTGGCCTCGGCGGAGCTTTCGACGACGAGCAGTCCAAGAATGTGCCCAAATCCAAGAGCGGAAAACAGGGTGAGAACCTCAACGCCAGCGCCGGAGCACAGATTAAGTTGAATTTGAAGATTACGATGAAGGAGAAGGGCGCTACCCTCCAGAAGACCAAGTGGCACCTTTACATCGGCGAACCCGATATCGACAAGCGCTGTAAGTTCACATTCCTCAAGGTCACTTCCGACATCGTCACCGTTGACATCGGTGCCAATGGCTATATCTGTCTGGGTAATGAACTGCCCAACAACGGCAAGTTGCCAGACATCCCGCAGAAGATCCGTCAGTTCCTCACCGGCAGTCTGAGCGAGAGCGGCATCCAAAGCGCCGATGTCTCCAAGGCACAGCGTGCCCGCGAGCAGGCCCTCCGCGACTTTGAGAGTCAAGTAACCAGCATCGGCGGCGGCGTCATGTTCGGCGCACAGGTCTATGGCTACTTAGACGTTAACCTCGGCATCTTCTATCTCAATGCCGGTGTCACGGCAGGCTTCGATATGTCGCTCGTCAAGTTAGGTCCGGACGTGGCCTGCACCAACTTCCCCGGCAAGCCAGGTTACAAGGGTTGGTACGGCTATGGTCAACTCTATGCTTACTTGTATGCCAAGTTCGGTCTGGTCCTCGACCTCGGTTTCTGGGAGGGCCGTTTCGATGTGGCCGACGCCGGCATCGGCGGTGTGTTCCGTATGCAGGGTCCGCGTCCCTCACATTTCGATGGTGAGGCTCGTGTGAAGCTGCGCCTCTTCAATGGTCTGGTCGATGTCAACCGCAAATTCCGTTTCGGCTGCGGCCAGGACTGCGACCTCTTCATGGGCAATGCACTCGACAACTTCAAGCTCTTCGGCGACCTCAGCATCGGCTATGACAACGAAGATGCCGGTTGGGCCGAGAAGAACCAGATTTCGCCTTCGCTGCTGGAGAACCCCATCCTCTACACCGAGGCTCCGCTGAAGCAGCCCTTCCGCGTCGTGGATGAAACGGAGCTGGCACGTTTGAAGAAGAACTACGACGGCGATGCCTCCAACCTGGAGATGGAAGCCAGCCGCACCTTCATCTTCCGCAGCGATGTCGAGAGCACAGTCACGCTCTATGAGTACAGTCGTCGGCCCGACGCCACAGAGCAGCGCGGAGGCAGGAGCAGCAAATACACTTCCGGCCGCAATCCCCTGCTGACCGTGCGCACATTCCGCATCAAAGGCCAAAACCGCTCCGCGCTCTATCTCGACATCACGAAGCTCAACCCCAACCGTTACTACAAGCTCACCGTCAGCGGCTATGCCAAGGAAGTCATCAAGGGTGTTGAGCAGGATCCTCTGAAGTACAACGCGCGCACCAATAAGTACTACAACTCGCCCTGGAGCCAGACCAAGACCTATTACTTTGCTACAGGCGCTTCGCAGGCGATTCCCGATATGCCTGAGTTGCAGGACTATGTGGCCATCGCCTACCCCTCCTACCTGAATAAGATTGTGCGCCCGGAGAACAAGCGCTACATCAAGGCGCACATGAACGACCTGCGTCGCCCCAGCATCTCGCTGACTACCGACATCAGCAAGTCGGCCTACAAGAAGGGCAAACTCTTCTGGCGCGCTTACGAGTACCAGAACAAGAACAAACTGGTGGATCAGGCAGCTAACACATGGGTAACGACCAACAACACCTGTATCATGACGCCCTCGCGTGCTCTCAGCTCCTTCACCAAGGACAAGGTGTATCGTCTGACGCTGGAGTATGAGTATTCCACCACCGATGCGCAGAAGCGCATCATCACCGAGACCATCCGCCTTGCCGACATGCTCGTGTCGCCGCAAGAGAGCACTTGGCGCACAGGATTCAACGGCAAGTCGGCCGATTACGAGAAGCCCTTCGTGGGCGCGCGCATCAACAGCGTCAACCAAGTAGCCCCCGCCCGCTACAGCGACTATGAGATGCTCCAACACAAAGGAGGTAAGTACTACAATATCAACGACCCGTACATCTACATCGCATACCTCAGCAACTACGCCTTCGTGGGCGGCTGGGAGTTCGATGCCAACCGCATCGACGTGAACGTCACCACGGCCCAGTCGCTAGTCTATACCGACAAGGGCGGTGTCTATGAAGGCCGCTTAGGCGCCAATGAGAACAACTACAACGCCTACAACGACTGGCAGAAGATCCGCAACCTGTCCGTCTATGACAGCTTGCAGTGGAGCCGCATCACGCCCTATCCGCTGCCCGTGATGGAGGGTGAGTATTCCTATGCGCTCTCGGGTCTCGACCGCGCCAACTCCTACATACCCAGCAAGGACAAATACGTTCAGGTGTGTCGCTGCATCAACGACATGTACGCCGTCTATAAAGCCTGCAACAGCTTCTCGAACACCATCCAGCAGACCCTGAAGGACATTGACGCCATCGACTACAAGAATAACAGCAAAACCTTCACCGTCAAAGCCAATGAGATGGAGAAGTGGTATCAGTCACGGCGCGGCCAGTATGCCTCCACGACTGACGGCCGATGGCTGCCCTCGGGCTACGAGTACTTCGTGCGCCTGCAAGTGCCCTACTACCAGTTCCCGCTGCTCTGGGGCTCCACGCTCGACAACTCCGGCACAGCCAAGAAGCTCGTGCTCTGGACTACACTGAAGGGCTACGCTTCCAAGTGCAAGAAATACGACACGGCCCGCGGCCATCGCTCCAACAGCCTTGGCGTCTTTGCCTCGCTTCTGGGCGCGGACAATTTCAACAGCCCAATCATGAAGCAGATGATAAAGTACCTTGACTTCCCGTTCGACGACTTCAAAACCGACGCTGCCACACTCAACAGAATGCGCTCAGCCACCTTCTCCGTCTATCGCGTCAACGCCTACGACATCAAGAACTGCCGCTACATCGTTCAGCCCATCGGCCACGCCGACCCGCACGAGGAGCGCTTCACACTCGAATACCCGCTTAAACACATCAACAGCAAATGATACGTCATTTCTACATATTATTATTGTTCATCATCTCCTCCACTGCCTTCCCCCTAGCAGCACAGGAGGTGACCGACAGCCTGGACTACACCCCGGAGTTCCTCCCCGGCGAGGTGCGCGACACCACCGCTTTGCAAGAGGAACTGCGAGCTAAGGACCGCCAGCTATACTACTCCGAAATCAAGCTTCTGGCCCGCTCCTATGGCGACAGCATCGTGCTGCGCTGGGCTGCGCCGGATTATGTGGCATGGCGCTTCATCAACCATGTCGGAGTCAACATCTTCCGTTGGGAGGATGGCGTTGGCGAGATTGACACGCTGGCCATGGCCCTGAAGCCTACGCCTCTGGAGCGCTTCCGTGCACTCTATTCCGAGAGCGACTCCATCGCCATCATGGGCGTGGGTTCCATCTACAACCAAGTCCACGCCAACCCCTACGACCAGCGCGACGAAGCCGGCAGCGTGGGTGCCCTCTTCGACATCCACGGCGAACAACAGATGCAATATGGTGTTGCCCTGCTGGCAGCCGATTGGCGGCCTGATGTGGCCAACCACATGGCTATGCGCTTTGTAGATCGGACCGCTGTCAAAGGCCGTCACTACACCTACTCCGTAGCGCCGGCCGCTGAGGACACTACGCTCAGCGTGCTCCTCTCCGCAGGCCTCTGCCTCATTGAGAACGTGCGCTACACGCCCACGCCCTTGGACATCGAGCTTGCCGATACGCTCACGCCGCCGGCAGGCGTCCACCTCACGTGGCCCCGCAAAAACTACTCCAGCTACGAGGTGGAGCGCCGTCAGGGCAGCGGCAGCTGGCAACGCCTCAATGAGCACCCCTATCTCATCATGTTCGGCGACGAGCAGGAGGACTGCTTCTTCGACGACCGCGTGCCCAATCCTGGCCACTACGAGTACCGCATCCTGGCCCACGATGTCTTTGGCGACCTCACAGCACCCTCGGAAGCGCATGCCGTTCGCGTCCGCGACATGGTACCCCCACGAGCTCCTGAGATCACGCAGATTGTCATCCGTCGCCCGCAGGAAGATGCTCCCGGCGACGAAGTCTGGGCCGACATCCACTTCCTGAAGGACACTCTGGAGGCCGATGCCGCAGGGCTGCTGCCTGTCTATATGCACGAGCGCATCACGGGCGGTGAGTGGCGCCCGCTGCTCACCACTCCCCTCGCCCCCACGGACACCCTCTGCACCATCGACGTAACCAACCTCTCCACGGGCGACATCGCCATTGCCGCTTACGACACGGCCCATAATGTCAGCTATTCCATGCCCCAATTGCTGCGTGTGAGCGATATGAGACCGCCCAAGGCGCCGACCGGACTCCACGCCGTCACCAACGCTGACGACGGCACCATCACCCTCATGTGGGATTCCATACGCGACGACAATATCGACTACTACGAGATTATCTTTGCCAACGACTCCACCCACGAGTTCCTGGTGCAGAAGGGAGGCCAGGTCTCCGACACGATTTTCGTGGACAGCATTGACATGACGGCCAATCAGAAATATATCTACTACAAGGTACGCGCCATCGACTACGCCACAAACCAAGGCCCCTTCACGGATATGTTACAGGTCATCCGTCCGAGCAACGTGCCACCCTCGGTGGCCCACATCGACTCGGCAGCCGTTGATGGGCGTCGCGTGTTCATGCGCTGGATTGTCGGCAGCGATGAGCAGATGGCCTACCACCACGTGCTACGCCGCCGCGAGGACCAGCGCCAGTGGACGCTCCTCAAGCGGTGCGACGCCGACTCCCTCAAAGCGCTGGCCAACCACCTCGAACTCACTGACACCCCCACCGTCAACACGACCTACCATTGGGTCTATGCCATCGAGTCGTTCAACTATAGCAACGTCAGCAGCGGCCTGAGCGTGCAGTATATGACACGCTTCCTGGGCGAACGCCAATTCGCGAGCCCCGTCCGCCTCTTTGGCAACTACCTGAAAGAGGACCACGAGACCCGTCTGGCTTGGGAGATGGACGCACAACCGCCCTATAGCGGCGAGTGGTACTTCTGTATCTACCGCCAAGGGCCCGATGACATACGCCCCAAGTTCTTCATCTCGGCCGACCCCGATGAACGTGCTTTCAGCGACTATCTCCTCCAGCCGGGGCAGACGGCCCGCTACTACATCACCATCCAGTACCCCGACGGTCGCGAGAGCCAGCCCTCGAACATCGTGGAGGTGAGCCGAGGCGACGAATGACAAGCAACAAGGAACATGATAATCAGCAGATAACATGATCAAGAACAGGAACTATATATGGCATCACGACACCACCGCGACGAAGCGCCCGCTCCGCCGACTGGCCCGTGCGCTGGGTCATCTGTCGTTGCTCCTGACCACCATGCTGTTTGCATCCTGCGGACTCGTTGACATGGGCCTCGAGGAAGCCCGCAACGAGCTTGCCGCCACTATGGAGCTCGACCGCGACACGCTGTATGTCATGCAGGGCGACCATTTCATGCTGAATCCCATATTCACGCCTGATTCCATTTCCAACCAGAGCATCTACTATTTCTCCGACGACGAGAGCGTCGTGCGCATGGACAACGATTCCCTATGGGCTGTGGGCCAAGGGTGGACCACGGTGAGAGCCATCTCCGTCACCTCGCGCCTCACCGACAGCTGCGCTGTCTGCGTCCTGGAGCCCTGGACACCCGTATCGCCCTACGCCTACCCCAACGAGACCATCGTCTATGCCGAGGCCAGCGTCGATGGCGAGCCTGTCCTACCGGCCGCCGATGGCAGCGTCATGCTGGCCGCCCTGATTGGCGGCGAGGTACGAGCCCTCGGGCAGCGCATCGAGGCCTTCGGGCGCACCCTGATCTGCTTCCGCATCGCGGGCGAAATGACCTACGAGGAGGACGACTCCCCGTCAACCGTCTCTTTCGCCTACTACCATCGCCCCAGCATGCGCTACATCCTCTTCCCGCAGTATGTCAAATTCGACGGCGAGACCCACGGAACGCCCTCCAAGCCGTTCCTCCTGGAGGCGAGCGAATAAAAAAGAACGACGACTTAACACCTGAGCACCTATGAGAGTTGCACATATTCTATATACGCTTTTCCTGTCCGTGATGCTGTCCTCCTGCACGCTGATGATGGACGACTTGGAACTGGAGCTGGAAGAAATGGGCTTCGACGAGCCCGTGGTGGAGCAGACCCAATTTGGTAATGTCACTTACCAGTACAACGAGGGTGTGCACCCCATCACGAGCAATGTGCAGGAATATCTTGTCGCCGTGCAGGACGACAACACGCTCTATTTCATGGACAACCTCCCGGACAAGTGGCAGCTGCAACCCGGCGATCTGCTTGCTGCCGGCTGCTCCCGCAAGTTGCCAGGCGGACTCAACCACCGCGTGGTAAGCGTCGAACGCACAGGAGGACTCATCAAGGTCGTCACCACTCCGGCCACACGCAATGAGATCTATAAAGAGTTGAACATCCGGCTGGATTTCGACTATACTGCGCCCGAGACCTATGCCTACGACCCCGAAGAGTACGAAGAGAAGGGACTCAATCCCGACGACGAAGCCATCACCGACTTCAGTCTGATCGACGGCGCCGATGACGCAGAAAACGGCATTACACGTGCCGAAGGAGAAAAGAAAGACACGACCCTCGTCATCAAACCCTCGCTTGAATTCCCCAAGTTCAAGAAGATTGTTGACTTTGGTATCTCCGCCACTATCACGCATCAGGTCATCCAGCACATCTACTACGAGGAGCGGAAAGAAGACGATTACAAGGAGAACTGGACCGAAGACCGTTCCGTCACCACCTTCGACGTGGAAATCCGTGCCGGTAAAGCCTTTCCCAAGGGCACCTCCCTCAACTCGCTCGACAACACGCGAGAGGTGACCAAGCTCCTGAAGGAGATGAAGGCGCAGGACCCCAATGCCCAGGAGTCCAAGTCCTTCAAGTTCTTAAAAGTCACCGTACCCATCCCCTGTGCTGTGCCGATTTCAGCCTTCCTGGAATTTGATGCCACCGTGACTTTCAATGTAGCTGCCATCGGCCACGTCGTGATTACCCACCACCACCCGTGGAAGCGCAGCGGATACATCTACAATAAAGGCGAGAAGACAGAGATCGACGGCAAGCCGACACGCGAAGGAGATACCGAAATAAGCCAAGCCGGCATTATTGGTGAATGTTCAGTAAAGGGCAACGTGCGCGTAGGTCTGGGCATCGAGCTTACGGGCGTCGGCATAGGCAGCTCGCTGGGCATCGCCCTCAAGCCAGGTTTAGAGTTCAAATACCCCATGGAATGGTGCAACGACACCACCGGCATCGACCGCGAAGGGTCCTATCTGAAATTCTATGTCGATTTGGCGGCCGACGCCTCCATCTTCTTTGCGCCCGGAGGCCAGAAGTTAGCCAGCGCCTCTGTAGAAATCGCCAAGAAGAACTTATATACAGCCACCACACACTTCAGCCCGAAAATAGACCCCGACTATTGTTCCCACACCTACAAGAGCGTATGGGATGAGAACCAGAAAAAACATGTCACCAACTACG
>JAEEGL012285548.1_pt1 | contig 10306 bp, 8 predicted proteins | sample 9134231 | NCBI WGS metagenome assembly JAEEGL01 (sample SAMN16246548, study PRJNA631951) | gut metagenome | biome: gut microbiome; feature: rumen; material: fiber-attached | host: Bos | place: Iran: Karaj | collected 2018-10
CGAATGTTTTGTATTTCATCGTCGTCTTCATCATCTTCATAATCATCGTCATCTACTAATCCTGATAATCTATCTATTTTTCTGCGTACATTTTCATCTTCTAATTCATCAATACGTCCTACTAAATTGTTGTAACGTGATGAATCTATTTCATTATTTATTTCTTCTTCTGGATTATAGTCAACTTTTTTGCGACGAATATTCTCATACATGTTGTAATCATCATCTGCTCTATAATCACTAGAAACTTCTTGCTCAATTTGCTTAGTACTTTCTTCAAGTGAACGATAAATTTTTTCTTTCATACTAAGCTCATGATCAAGAGTATCGCTTGCTTGTTTATCAGAAACAATTCCTATTTCGCCAGTTTTAGCAAAATCTTTATAATAAGATCTTGCTTCATCTGATTTTTGTTTTTCAAGTTCAACCTCACGTTCTAAGCGATTACGAAATTGTCTTTTATTATCATTAGATTTGCCATTTTTAGCATATTTGCCGTGGCCCATCTTATCCTCCTAAAATAGCTTACATATATTAGATTTAAAACATATGTAAAAAGTTTCTTTTTTATAAAAAAATGTCCCCTATATATAATACAATTAAAAAATAATTTTGTTTCACTTTTTTGTAAAAAAATTTATAAACCACAAACGTATTATATACATTTTTTGAATATATTTCAACTATTTTAGGAAAAATTTTATAATAAAAAAAGTACACTTTAAAGTGTACTTTTTTTATTGTTCTTTAATGTTCTTTTTATTAACTAATTCATAAATAATATATCCAACAAACAATCCGCTAAAAACAACAGAAATCATCTTAGCTATTTGCATTTCAGAACTTGTTTTATATTCTACTCGAATATTAAAATTATCTTTCTTAGGAAGTTTAATGCCTAGCATTCCATTATTAGTTTCAAAAGTAATAAGCTTAATTCCATCTGCTGTAACATTGTAACCTGGATAATAGATAAATGGCAATTCATAAGTTGTATCTTCATCAATTGTTTGAATCTTGCAAGTAAATATACCATTTTCTTTTTTATTATTTTCTACTACGCTACGACCTTCCAAAACCTGAATTTCTTGACTACGTGTCGCAATATACATTCTATTATCATATGCCTTTTTAGGTAAGTATTCTAAATAATTTAATCCAACTTGTACTTCATCTTGTTTACCTGTAATATGTCCTACTTGAACTGAATAATCATTTATCTCTTTTTGATTAATATGATTTGCTAAAAATACTATACAAATTATATTTAATAACAATAATAAAGCAATATGTTTAATCTGTAATCTGTTAATAACAGCACCAACATTTAAACTACATATTATTACTAAGAAAAATGTTGCTATATTTAACAATCTATAAGGTGCTTGTAATTTTGCTCCCCATACAGCAAATGTATTCCATGGAAACAATTTTGTAGAACAAAATGCAAATATTAAAAATGCCAACAAGTAAAAAATATAATTCTTTTTATATTGTTTTGCAATTGACATTATTCCAATAGGCATAATACCAAACATTGCTATTAGAATTGGTCCTACTTCAAAAACAAAAACTTCTGATTTACCGGTAACAAATAATTTACGTATATCTATTGCATTATTTATAAATAATTGCTTTTCTGAATCTAGCATTTCATTTACTTTATATGTTGTACTTAAAGCAGTTTGCAATTTTGCTAGCCAATCAAATGAAGTTATAAATAGTACAAAGCATATATCTAAAAGAAATCTTATAGTAAATTTATTTTCTTTTAATAATCTTATATTAATCAATGCATATAAAATACTTAATACAAAGACCATCGCACCAATTGTATTATCGGTTAATAATAAAAGTGCACTTGCTACAGGATATACTAAATGTAACTTTTTACCATTAATTAAGTATTGTACTCCAACAAATACAAGCGGAATTAATACAAATGTTAATTGCTCAATTACAGAATTTGTTACATAAATACTTGTTAAGTGGTATGGAAGCATTACATATAAACATCCTGCTAAAATACCTATTTTATGATTTGAACTTATAACTTTAACAAGCCAATACATTGAAAAACCTGCTAATAATATCATAACAAATTCAAATAATCTAAAGCCAATATTATTGCCTAATAGTAAAAATAATCTTAATATATCATATGTTAAATTACCTTCAAACAAAGCCCAGCTATAGCCAAAGCCATTTGCTAAATCAGGTAAAACTTTTGCAAAAAATCCTTGTCCATTTAAACTGTTGCTTCTTGCAATGCTTGTTGCACCGCTTCCAGCCAATATATTTAAATTAGGCAATAACAAAGGAATTGCAACAACTATTACTGCAACTAATAATAATATAATGTTAAATACTCGTTCTTTTTTCATGACATTTATTATAACAATAATTAATAATTATTTCAATAAAATAATAAAAAAACACAGCTTAAAAGCTGTGTTTTTAATTCTAATCTATTATTTTTTTTCTTCTTTTTTTGCGATAACTTCTTTTCCGTCATAATAGCCACAATTTGGGCATACTGTATGAGGTAATATAGCCTCATGGCAGTGAGGACATGTTGCTAAATTTTTAGCGTCTAATTTCCAAGTAGATCTTTTTAATCCTGTTCTTGCTTTAGACCATCTTCTTTTTGGTTGTGCCATTGTTATTTCCCTCCTTTAATTCGCTATTTGTTTATATCAAATATCTCTTAATTTCAATCATGTACCCTAATAGTATACTATCAAAAAACCGGTTTGTCAACATTTTTTAAATAAAATATCAAAAATATTTAATTAAATCGCAAATTAGAACATATCTGGACTAGCACCCATCATTCCATCAGGTCCATCATGATGTCCGCAACTGCATCCTTTTGGTTCTTTTTTATCTGTTACAACACTTTCAGTTGTTAATATCATACTTGCAACTGATTCAGCATTTTCTAATGCACTACGTGTAACTTTTGTAGGATCTACAATACCTGCTTTTTTCATATCTACATATTCTTCTTTAGCTGCATCAAAGCCTATTCCTTTTTTACTTGCTTTAACCTTTTCTAAAATAACAGCACCTTCTAAACCACAATTTGTTGCAATTTGTTTAATTGGTTCTTCTAAAGCTTTAATAATAATTTTAGCACCTAATCTTTCTTCTTCTGGTAAACTATTAGCCAATTCTTCAACTGCTGGAATAACATTTACATATGCTGTTCCACCACCAGGTAAAATACCTTCTTCAACTGCAGCCTTTGTTGCAGATAAAGCATCTTCTATTCTTAATTTCTTTTCTTTCATTTCAACTTCTGTTGCAGCACCAACTTCAATAACAGCAACACCACCACATAATTTTGCTAAACGTTGTTCTAATTGTTCTTTATCATAGCTTGATTTTGTTTCTTTAATTTGTGCTCTTAATAATTTAATTCTTTCTTGTAATGCATTTTTATCACCACTGCCATCAACAATAACTGTATTTTCTTTTGTTACTTTAACTTGTTTGCTTCTACCTAATTGATCTATTGTTGTGTCTTTTAATTCAAGTCCAACATCTGATGTAATTACTTCTGCACCAGTTAATACAGCAATATCTTGTAACATTTCTTTACGTTTATCACCAAATCCTGGAGCTTTAACTGCTACAACATTTAATATACCACGTAATTTATTTAAAATTAATGTTGATAATGCTTCACCTTCAAAGTCATCTGCTATAATTACTAACTTACCACTACTTTGTGTCAATTGCTCTAATAATGGTAATATTTCTTGAATATTACTAATCTTTTTATCTGTAATTAATATATATGGATTATCATATACTGTTTCCATTTTTTCTGTATCTGTTACTAAATATGGACTTACATAACCTTTATCAAATTCCATACCTTCAACAACATTTACATTTGTAGAAGATGTTTTACTTTCTTGAATTGTAATAACTCCATCTTTACTAACTTTTTCCATAGCATCTGCTATTAATGAACCTATTTCTTCATTGTTTGCACTAATTGATGCAACACGAGCTATATCTTCTTTACCAGAAATTGCAACAGAATTTGCTTTTAATTCTTCTATAGCTTTTGATGTTGCTTTATCCATACCACGTTTAATTGATAAAACATCACCACCTGCTGCTACATTTTTAACACCTTCTTTTAACATTGTTTGTGCTAATACTGTAGCTGTAGTTGTTCCATCTCCTGCTACATCATTTGTTTTAGTTGATACTTCTTTAACTAAACTTGCTCCCATATTTTCAAATGGATCATCTAATTCTATTTCCTTTGCAATAGTAACACCATCATTTGTAATTAATGGAGCACCATAACTACGATCTAATACTACATTACGTCCTTTTGGTCCTAATGTGACCTTTACTGTATCTGCTAATTTATTAACACCATTTAAAAGACGTTTTCTAGCATCTTCACCATATTTAATATCTTTTGCTGACATATCTAATCCCTCCTTATTCAACTACTGCTAAGACATCATCTTGTCTAACAATAATGTATTCCTCTCCTTGATATTTAACTTCTGTTCCAGAATATTTTCCAGTAATAACTCTATCACCAACTTTAACTTGCATTTCTATTTTTTTGCCATCAACTACTTTACCAGGGCCAACAGCAACAACTTTAGCAATTTGTGGTTTTTCTTGTGAACCTGTTGATAAAATTATTCCTCCTTTTGATGTTTCTTCTGCTTTTTCAAGTTGAACAACAACTCTATCATCTAATGGTTTTAACATTTAAAAATACCTCTTTTCCGATTGCCCAATTTTTATTATTTATACTAAACTACTATATAATTTAAAGTCAAAATGTTAATTAATATAATAATGCAACACAATAATAAGATAATAAAAATTAGCAGTCAATTATTTCGACTGCTAATATTATATATCTTATTTTAAATTTGTCAAGAGCATAACAAACAAATTATTATACAATATTTACATATTTATTAAGAATATCTTTTACTATATTATTATTGTGCTTAAATATAACTGAATACAACAAATAATCTTCCCAAATAGTAATACTTTCTTTTTCTTTTTCATCTAAAGAAGAATAATCATTTAAATAATTCTTTAAACCTTCAATTTTTTCATTTACTAATTCACCATTTTTAGAACGAGCATATTTATTTTTTACATTTTTTATAATATATGTTATTAAAAATGCCAACAATCCTATTGGGAAGAAAAACAATAATATAAACACAAAAATAAAAAATATTATAAATACCTCAACATTAAAAGCAGAAGAATTATTGAACATTGCAATAGTAATTAATATTGTTATAATAGTAAAAATTGGAAAAGAAAAAATAATTCCTATAATAGATTTTACAATTTTAGCGTTCTTTATTGTTATATCTTTTAATAAATCATTTCTTAAAGAATCTTCTATTACTTTAGATTTAAAAGCTTCATCATTATATTCAACTAACTTGCCATTTTTTATTCCACTTAAAATATACTTTTCATTTTGTGATAAATCTTCAATTGAATTACTAATAACATTAATAACTTCATTATTTTCATCAAATGAAATTGCACCTTTTAATCTAAGTGATAATAAAGTTGCAACAATATCTTCTTTATAAGATAATTCAAAATCATCAATATAACTTAATTCAGCAGGAGAATATTGTTTAAGAATATCTCTAAAATAGCCTTCATAGTTTTTTAAATCAATATTAGATAATCGTTCTTTAGTATACTTGTTAATAGCTAATTTAATAGCTATATAAACAACAATAATAAACAAATTATTAAGTACTACATTTAATAAGAAATAAATACCTATTTTAAAAAATAAATCAGAAGAACTATATTGTTCTCTTACTATATTCCATCCACCCATTTCATCTATTTCAGCAAAAGCATTTTTAATTGAAAAAATCAAAGAGATAATAATGCAAAGCCAAAAAACTATTTTAATAATTTTTAAAATATTTCGTTTTGATTTTACTATTATCTTTCTTTCTAATTCGTTTTGATTAGTCATTTTAATCTCCTAAAATAAATTCTTATTAATTATATCAATTATCAATATTATTAGCAATAATATTATAAAAAATAAGCAAACCAAATTGGTTTGCTTAAAAATGGTACCGATGGTGGGACTCGAACCCACATGGTTTCCCGCACGATTTTGAGTCGTGTGCGTCTGCCAGTTCCGCCACATCGGCTTTTATGTTTGACACAACTAATTATAACATTTAATTATTAACTGTGTCAAACATTTTTATAGTATATAAAACCTTTATTAATATCATTGCACTTTTCAATAATTATACATCTTTTATTGTTTTTGTATTTCTAATTTCAAGTGCTTTACTTAAAACAGTTGCCTCAAACTCCCAATCAAGATTATCACTATCTGTCATAACTATTTTTTCTGGATGATTCGTTGTTTTAAACTTTATTTTTTCTTCCCAACTTGAATCTTCATAATTATATGAAGATATTAATGTATCGTTTAAATTTCCAGATATTATCTTTGCTTTTGTACAAGTTGATTCTCCATTACCTTCTGTAAAATAATAAACATATTTTTCATCCATATCTATTATATAATAAATATCGTATGAACCTTTTTTAATATATGAAAATACACCAGTTTCACCCTTTTTAGCTGTTTCTAAATCATTAGTTGAATAATATACTGAAATCTTATTCTCATTTGTTGAAGCTATATCTGTCTTTACATTATTATCTACATTATTTTCAACAACATTTTCTGATTTATTATCATCATTTATTACTTTAATACCTACTTCTGAATTGTAACAATTAATCCTTAATTCTATTACTTCATCTTTATCAGCATTAATAGCTAATTCTCCTTTAATATCAGGATCCTCACTATTCTTAAAAATTAGTTTATGTTCTCCTCTTTTTAAAGTTAAATTTACTTCTTTATCTTGACCATGAGTTAATGTTTCTTCAGAAAAACTATTATTATCTACATAAAGCTTTACATCATACTTACTAAAAATCCAATTTTCAACAAAATCAATTTTTAAACCAATAAAGTATTCTGGCTCTTTAACAGAAATCTTAATTGTTTCATTCCCTAAATAATCTACTTGAATACTATATTTTTTACTATTTTTTGCACTAAACTTTCTATCTTCACGTTTTAATTCATCATCAAATCCATTTTCTATACATGTAGTAACATAATCTTTATAACTAATATATGAATAATTGCCTAAAATAACAGAAAAAATTTCATTATTATTTTGTTCAATCTCTCCAACAGTAATATTAGGAGTTGGAAGAACATTTATTAGATCACTTTCTGGCCATTCTATTTCTTTTAATTGTTTAGTTTTTGATAATTCAATATCAAGTATTTTATTATACTCATTGTATTTTAAATCTAATTCATATTTATTTTTAGAAAAAGCATTAAAATGAAATTCTTCTTTTAAAATATCTACATTATAACCTGTTTCCTTACATAATTCTATATAATCGTAAAATTGCTTGCTAGTAATATTTTCAATTTCAAAATACAATCTCTCATCAGAATTAGTATAAATATGACTAATAGTACCTGAAATATTTGGTATTTCATTTGCTAACACTAAATCATTCCATTTATTATCACTTTTTCCCGTTGTATTTTTTCCTTTTAAAGTACTATTTGTAATAACAAAACCTATACCAGCAGCTATCACAATAAATATAATTATAATCTCAATAATCTTTCTTTTTTCTTTACTAAGATTATTCCACATTTCCTTTATTCTATTCATAATACTTTTTCTCCTAATATCTTTATTAAAAAATATCATTCTATTGATTCATTATATTGATTATATAATCTATTTCTTCTATGCTATATCTTTGATCACAAGGTACTGCAAGCATATGATTTACTATGTCATTGCAAAATGAAAATTGCATTCCATTTTGTTCTTCCATCATGGGCCATATTACTGGACAATAAATATTGTTTTGTGCTAATTTCTTTTGTAATTCTTTTTGATTATTTACATATATAGGAAAATATTGTCCACTGCAATTTGTACCTTTTGAAAGTGATTTAATAGTACTATTTTCTAACTTGCTTTCAAAATGTTTTATATGTTCTTTTCTAACTTGTAATATTTTTTCAAAATCTAATTTATATAATAATTCTTTTGAAAAATCACTCATTTGAATTATTTTATTATCAGTATCAATTAATTCTTCAGCTTGTTTAAATAAATTCATAAATTTTTGTTTAATTGAAATATCATGAGTACTAAGATATTCTGATTTAATATCCATAGCTTGTTTTTTTAGATTAGCATATTCTAAATCTAATTCATCATAAACTATATCAAGCTTTTTGTTACTCCACATAATACCACTATCTGGTAAGCCCGCCCATTTACGTGAGCTAAATATTGTATAATCATCTTTTGTTTTATCACTATTTAATGCCTCTTCTAAACTTTGAGTTACATCTCTTACTATTACAACATGATGTTTTTCTTTTAAACTATCTAAAAATGTATTTTCTTTTTCTATAGCTTCCTTAGTTTTTAAACCCAAATAATTATTAACTAGAATTATTTGATGTTCTTTAATATTATCCAATAAGAATTCTTCATTAATTGTATAATCGCTATTTAGAGGATATAAAATATATCCAACACCATATTGCTTAAATGGAATTGCCATAGATTCACAACATAAAGCAGGTACAAATACAATTTTACATTCTACTTCTGTTTTAGCTATTACTTTTAAACAATCTCGTCCACTACGAAATAAATAACTATTATCTAACCAACTTGTATTAACATTATTATTAAAATAATCTTCGTTTGATTTTAAATCAATATCACTTCCAAATTCAATATGCATTTTATTCTTCCTTACCATTACGTTTTAATCTATCAATTATAAATACTGGTGTATGTTTTGCAGCATCTAATGCACGCCATACATACTCACCAATTATTCCTATTGATGCCATAACAATTCCAAATGCTATTAAAATCAAAATGCTTAAAGTTGTATAACCATCAACAGTAATTGTTCCTGTTAAACGTTGTACTACTAAAACTACTGCCCAAATTATTGAAATAAAAAATGCTAAAAATCCAACTGTTGTAATAAATCTAATTGGAGCATAACTAAATCCTAATAATGAATCAAATGTCATTTTTATTTTTTTAGATAATGTCCAACGGCTCTTTCCTGCTGTACGTTTTTGTCTATCATATTCAACAGTCGCATATTCGTATCCACTCCATAAAATTAATTCTGTTAATGGAGTATTATTTTGATTTAACTCAATTAAAAAGTTAATAATTTGTCTATCTATTAAATAACTATCAACTCCACTATCTGGCATATTTTTAAGAGCAAATTTTTGAATTGTTTTAGTATATAATTTTGATAAAAACTTTTCATGCCATTTATCTTGACGACTTTTACGTGTTGCAAACACTACTTTATTACCTTCTAAATATTTATCTATCATTTCTAGTATCATTTCTGATGGTTCTTGTAAATCTGCTGCTTTTCTTACAGCAAAATCGCCTGTACAAATTGAAAGAGCAGCTAATGTTGCAGCATGTTCTCCAAAGTTACGAGCAAGCTTTGCTATAACTACATTTTTATCAATTTTAGCTATATCTTCCATAATTGAATATGATTTATCTTTTGATCCATCATCAACCATAACTATTTCATAAGCTAATTTATATTTGTCTAATTTATCAATTACCTTTTCTTTTATATCTGCATATAAAGGTAATAAATTTTCTTCGTTAAAATATACTGGAATTACTATAGATAATTTTTTCATATAATCCTCCAAAATAATAATCGCCTATATTATATCATTTTTTCGCAAAAAATCAACTAGTACATAAATATAAAAACCCAAGATGTTAATTAATAACATTTTGGGTTTTATTTATATTTATATATTTTTTACAACTCTGAAAAGACTTTTATCATTTTAGCCATTTCAGCACGTGTTGCCGTTCCTAATGGATCTAAACATAATTTAGAATTTATTGTTTTTCCTGTTACTACTCCTTTATTTACTGCCCATTTTATTCCTTCTAATGCATAATTATGTGCTGTTTTATAATCACTAAATTGTGTTAAATCTTGAGTTACTATTACATTCATCTTTTTAATGTTCTTTGCATATCTCATGAACATTATCATTAATTCTTCACGGCTTACATTATTGTTTGGTACAAATTTTCCTGCATTTTCTCCACTTCCATATCCTGTTACTATTCCATTTTTTGATGCCCATATTACTGCATCTTTATACCAA
>JAEEGL012351269.1_pt1 | contig 10306 bp, 8 predicted proteins | sample 9134231 | NCBI WGS metagenome assembly JAEEGL01 (sample SAMN16246548, study PRJNA631951) | gut metagenome | biome: gut microbiome; feature: rumen; material: fiber-attached | host: Bos | place: Iran: Karaj | collected 2018-10
ATTTCCATTCGCTTGCCCCCGCCCTCGCCATTTGAAAGGACAACGGCAAGTCCTGAGCCGGGGCGTTCCTTATCTCCCTTTCTGACCCAGCCGATCAGGTTGGGATGATCAAAATAATCTACCTGCTCCCCATAGGCATACTTTCTGCGGATCTTGATCATCTTCCCAAGGTTGGGCACCATAGGACGATTCCGTCCGGGATTGCCGTAATAATCGGAATAGAATATACAGGGCATCCCTCCCTTTCTCAGCAGGATCAAAGCATATGATATCGGTTTGAACCAGTCCTCGATAAACGACTGCAGACTCTGACCGTACTGAGTGTCGTGGTTGTCGACAAAGGTTACGGCGTGCTCCGGATCTCTCAAAACCAGGCTGCCGTCAAATATCGTCCTCATATCAAAGCCTTTTCCGGTGATGGAGGCATTGTGGAATTTGTAATGGAGTGATACATCGAATACCGACATCTCCTTCTCCACCGTATCTAGATAATAGCAGAGTCTGCCCAGATCATCGCTCCAGTACTCACCTACGGCAGGCAGCGGAATCCCCATTTCCTTCCGTACTCTTTTCAGCATATCCCTGTAAAACGTGAACTTGATATGCTTGACCGCATCCAGCCGCACACCGTCGATACCCGTTTTCTTGATATACCAGCAGAGCCACTTGAAGATCTCCTCATTTACTGTCGGGTTATCCATATCTATGTCGCAGCCCATCAGATAGTCGAAATTCCCATTTTCCACATCAGTTAGCTGAGACCAGTTTTTGCCGGAAAAGCAGTACAGCTCGTTACTGTTTTTTGTGTTATCATCCCAATCGGTACCGCTGAAACAGGTATGATCCCATATGAATTTGCTGTACTTTCCGTTCCTGCCGGGAAATGTGAATTTCGTCCATGCCCGGATGGTCCTCTCTTCGCCGATCCGCTCGTTACGGTTACTTTTATTAACGGGAAACGCCTGCACATCCTCGCATTCGTCCGCACCCATCTTGTGATTCAATACGATATCGGCATAGACCTTGATACTGTTTTCGTGAAAAGCCTCTATAGCCTGGATATACTCTTTTACCGTGCCGTACTTGGTCCTGACGGTTCCCTTCTGGTCAAACTCTCCCAGATCATAGGTATCGTAAACCCCGTATCCCACATCATTCTGACTCGCGCCCTTATAAGCCGGCGGCAGCCATACATCGGTAATCCCGAGGGCTGCCAGGTTTGCAGCCTTTGCAGCACATCTCTTCCACCACAAACCGTCATTTGCCAGATACCACTCAAAATACTGCATCATGGTCCTGTTCTTGTTTTCTTTCATGTCTGCCTCATCTCCAAAAACTGGTGTATAGATTATAAACTAGGTCTTAATGCGTATTATATATTCTTTTATGGTTTTCTGCTATTTTTATCCCTTTATAGGTTATATGCTTTGAAAACAACAGCGCAAGTGTCCTGCATACAGCTTATTTCCTGCTTGTGTCGACTATCCCACAGATTGAAAACATTAACCCAATCACAAATAAAATCAGAAAAGCGTCATCATTTGCCGCACTCATGATATATCCGGCCGCAGGGTAAAACAATGCATCCGGACTGAATCCGAAGAATGAAACCATCCCGATCATAGTCCCTAACATATATCCGGGGATTTCTTCCTGTGACACCATGGCCAGCGCGATCGATTTCACACCCAGTGTAACCAGCGTTATAGCGCATGTCACCGCAACAGCCAACAACAATACGAGCGTCCCCTCGATTCGAAATCCTTCGATCAAAACAAGTATGCCGAATAGAATGGCTAGTAATATAAAAGAAAACCTGATAACCTTTCTGACAGATTCAAACCGTTCTGAACACCTTCCCCAGATAATACCTGACACCAGGCATAACGCTGCTATCCTTGCAGAGGCGATCAACTGGGATGCTTCCATAGAAACATGGAATCTGTAAATAAGATACGGCGTAAAATAATTCATCAGACAAAATACGATATAGTTGCAGAATACAGCTATGGATATGATCCACATTCTCGAATCTTTTAACAATTGAGGAATGCACGACAACCTGATCCCTGAGTCGCCGCTTTGAGGATCTTTCGATTTTCTGAAAAATACCAGAACAAGCGCTCCCGCCAAAAAGTCTATCAGAGCATACACTCTTAATAGTCCCGAAAACATCATTTTAGGGTCATTCGACCGTATAAATATCCCCGAGGCGATCATGGCTATACCAGCGCTTATGATCCCTGCCGCGCCATAGTAGATCCCGAATGCCATTCCTGCTCTGTCAGAAAAGACCTGTGTGATAAGCTTACTGGAAGCCGAAAAAAACAGAAAAACAGCGCAAAATCCCATAGCTGCAGACAGAAGCATTAAAACGGACAAGCTTGCGCCTGCCTGTGATGTCATTAAAGACATCAAAAAATGAAGCACTCCGGAAACCAATAATGACACACCTATCATACGCGAAGGGGCCACCTTGTCTGAAAGATAGCCCCCTCCGATGTATGACAGCATGCCAACTATTCCGAACGTGCTCCAGACTATTCCCAAGTCCAGATCGGAGATATTAAGCGCCTGTTTGATAACCTCATAGAATACCAGCTTCATGTCACTGAAACCGTACACTCCTATCAGTCCGGCAATCAATATCGTCAGTATTTTAGTCTGCTGTCTTTTATTCACTTTCTGACCTACTTGGCAACAGCGGGAGTCAGATCTTCTCCGAAATACTTCTCACTTAACGCCTTTGCGGTTCCGTCAGCCATTACTTCCTTCAATGCGTTGGTAACGTCATCTCTGAACTGCTCAGCATCATCACCATATCTACTCATCATGAAGTAGGTAAAGCTGCTGTCCATATACTGTGACAGGAAGTCTGCATCCAGCTGTGATACGTTTACATTGAAATCGCTCTCTGAAAGGATACCGGTTGCCATACCGTAATCGGTCAGCAATACTACATCTCCCTCAGCCGCCTTGGAGAATATCTGGAAGAAATCCGTCTCGGCATAGTCGATATTAACCGTTTCATCAGGATGAGTCTCGTTATACGACTCTACAGCAAGCGCCCAGATGCTTCCCGGAGATGCGGGGATCGTTTCTCCTGCGATATCCGCAAATGTCTTTACCTCGGGATGGGAAGGCTCTGTTACAGCTACTACCGGATCATAGAAAATGGGATCCGAGAAGTAATATTTTTCTGCTCTCTCCTCACTGTAGAAGATGCACTCCGTACTGATCTGATACAGACCACTGTCAAGTCCTGTCAGTATCGCATCCCACTCGTTGAGTTCAAACTGCAGCTCGTACTGCGGCAATCTGTCAAAAACCGCCGTGATAAGCTCGATATCATAGCCTACAAGATTGTCATCTTCATCCGTGAATACAAATGGATAGTAGCCTGTCGTGGTTCCACAGACTATAGTTTTCTTATCCGAAGAACCGGTTGCCGCATTTGCGCTTCCACAACCGGACATAATGCCTAAAACCAGGCTTGCCACCATCAGTACACTTAATATTCTCTTTTTCATCGTTGATACTCCTTTACTTTTCTTCAACAACTACTGCTTCTATATCAGATCGGGTCAGATAAAATAATCCGGCTCCGATAGGATATTGATTTTACTCAGGAACTCCTTTAGCCTGTCATTCTTTGGATTGTTAAAGACCTCTGCCGGTGTTCCCCATGCCACGATCTTGCCGTGTTCCAAAAAGATTATCCTGTCTGCAACCTTGGCAACAAAGTTCATCTCGTGAGTTACCAATAGTATCGTGTTACCCTCTGATGCAACATCTTTGATCGTAACCAATACTTCTCCGACCAGTTCCGGATCCAGCGCCGATGTCGGCTCATCCATCAAAAGCAGGTCAGGCTTCATAGCAAGCGCTCTTGCAATGGCAACTCTCTGTTGTTGACCGCCGGATAAGTGCTTGGGATAATGATTGATCTTATCAAGCATTCCTACCTGTCCAAGTTCCTTTAATGCAATCTCCTGCGCCTCATCCTTTGACAGTTTTTTTACGGTTACCAGAGCCTCCATGACGTTCTCCAGCGCAGTCATATTCTTAAACAGATTAAACTGCTGGAATATCATTTCGGTATGCTGTCTGAGCGCCAGCACTTCAGCCGACTTTTTTGTTGTCAGATCATATTGGTTTCCGTTTATCGTAAGCGTTCCGCTCTCCGGAACTTCCAGCTGATTAAGTGTTCTTAAGAGTGTGGATTTTCCTGTTCCGGAAGGACCGATTATTGCAACGACTTCTCCCTGGTCAATATCCAGATCCAGATCATCCAAGACCACATTTTCTCCGAACTTTTTACTTAAGTTTTTTATCTCGATATAGCTCATATTTTCACCTTTTCCACTACCTGATCAGGGATCGAGAATCTCTTTTCCAGTTTCTTGAAGACAAATTCCAACCCTACGGTCACCAGCCAGAAGATTATCGCTACAGAGCAATATGCTTCAAAATATCTGTAGTTTCTTCCTGCCATTATCTTTCCCTCAGCCGTCATCTCAACAACTGAGCAGACGAAAACGAGGGATGTGCCCTTTATCAACCCTATAAGAGAGTTGCCAAGCGGCGGTAACGCTACCGAAAATGCCTGAGGCAGAAGGACTCTTTTTAATACCTGTCCCGCCGTCATGCCAAGTGACTTAGCTGCTTCTATCTGTCCTTTTTCCACCGACTGGATTGCCGCTCTGATCGTCTCAGAGTCAAACGCCGATTGATTCAGTCCAAGCGCTATTACCGCAAACAGTACCCCGGGTATCGCATTGATGTTGTAATCCGTTCCTCTGTAATAATTGATATATCTCAGCACGATCGGTATTCCGAAATATGTTACATACAGCTGAACTATGATCGGTGTTCCTCTCAGTAGTGATACATACGCTATCGCCAGCTGATTCAAACCGGGAACCTTGTTGATCCTTATCAAAGCAACTATCAATCCTACTATCCAGCCCATGACAAGCGCTATCACCGCTATCTCCAGGTTGATCGGCAAATACGCCAGCAACTTGGGTATCTGTGTAAAGACAAGTTTTATATCAAATAGTTTCGTCATATCATCCTATCCTCTTTGCCGGATCCGAATAGTCATACTCGCGGAATCCGAATCTGCCATCTTTTTTATAGATCGCATATGAAACAATGTGCTCCGGCTCTTTTCTGTCACCGTACTTTTCCCAATCCGCATACTTTCTGACTCTCTTGTATGGTCCTACACCTTCCTGCCTGTGATCGGCCGCTTCAAATATCGCCTCAGCGGCATCGATAAGTGACAATACCTGGAAAGCTCTTGCCATCTCGTGAGGATTGGATGCATAAAGGTTCGGATCATCACGCAGCTGACGGATTTTTTCAAGCGCATATCTTACTCTGGTATCGGTAATCGGAGATGTTCCGAATGTATTTACCACCCCTCTGGCAGCTGCTTCGACATTTTGCCAGGGCTCTCCGCTTTCATTTGCCTTGATCTTCTCCACGAGTTCCTTAACCTGTACGGTTTGATCATCCAACGGTTCAATTCGCTCATCCAGATTCCTGGCGTATGCAGCCGCCTGCAATCCCGCTTCGATTCCATAAACCACGGCGAACGGTCCACTGCCTGCCCCAAGTCCCATAGTGTCTCCAGCCGCATATAGTCCACGCACGGTCGTCTCGGTTTTTTCATTGACAACTACTCCGGAGCATACACCATGCATGGATACCTTCTTTTCGAACTTGTATGGCAGCTTTACATCCTTAAGGTCTATCCCTGCCCTGTCCAGGTTCTGTATCCACAGCCAGCATCTGCCTTCATGTCCGAGTGTCCATCTGATGTAGTCGACTTCTTTTTCACTGGCTTCCTGCAGATCCATATACAGCGCGCGTCCGTTAACTATAGCTCCGTGCATCGCATAAAAGGAATCCATGAACTCCTTCCACATCTGTGTATGCTTTTCAATATAATCGGGTGTATCAACAGGCAGATCATAGATCCTTTTTACAAACACCGTCCCATCGTCATCTATCGCTCGCGCTGCTGGCCACCATGAACTGCCGGGAGATCCTACACGTGTGGAAAATCCCATATATGACAGTTCTCCTTCAGCTAATGAAAACTCAAGGTTTGCTACGTCAGCTCCGGCAGAAAGCGGTAAAGTGATCCCGGCTCCGCTCTTGCTGGCCGTGGGGTTTTCATAGTGGCGATCCTCTTTGTTGCATGGATACGCTAATTGGCCGGCTCCGCTGTTCACCGAGATGACTACTGCTTTTGCATGTATCTCGAATATGAGATCCTCTCGGGATGATACTGCTACTGCTCCAACGGCATCACCGTTTGCTCCCGTGAGTATCTTTACAACCTGTGCATGGTTTATTATGTCAACGTTCTTTTTTTTCATTTCTTCGGTAAGCTTGACCTTCAGATCACGCCCCTCAAAATTGATGCTTGTAGGAACGTTTTGGAACTGAGGAACCATCCTGAATCCTTCCGGCAGATGTGAGTCCTCAAAACCTCTCAGTTTCAGGCCGTATTCCTCTAAGCCGATGATCCTCTCATAACTGACGTCCACGAAATGATCTGTGATCCTGCGGTCACCGAGACCTCGTCCGATCCAACCGCCTGCCATCTCCTCCTTCATCATCTCCCTGGTATAACCGATGGCTTCATGGAAAGGTGGCACATAACTGGTCAAGTGATCTATTCCCGATCCGGCGCATCCGCTTCTGTAGGTGTCCGCTCTTTCCAGGACGATAACGTCAGCGTTCAGCTTTGCCGCCTCTATGGCTGCGAGCGCTCCTGCTATACCGCCGCCACAGATTAAAACGTCACATTCTTTTTTTATGATCTGTGTTTCCTGACTCATTTCAAATATCCTCCTAAAGCGAAACAAACATAGAATCCGCATTAACCTCGTAATGCACCTCTATCGCGTTTACTGGGCAATCCATCTCACACGCTCCGCAAAGCCAGCACTCTTCAGGATATTTCACAAATACCTTTCCCTCATCATCCAGGCCGAATGATTCCTCCGGACATCTGTCAAAGCATTTCCTGCAACCGATGCATTTCTCTGTGTCAATGATCACTGCCATATCATTTACTTCCTTTCTATCAATCCCTTAATGCCTGATCGATATCAGCTATCAGATCATCTATATCCTCAATCCCGACCGATAATCTGAGTGAGTCGGGAAAAACACCTGCCTTAGCATTCTCTTCTGCCGAGTGTCCGAAATGTGTCGATGACTCCGGGTGAACTATCAGTGATTTTGCATCCCCTACATTTGTCATATAATCAAAGATCCTGACCTTCTTTAACACGTTAAGCGCTGCTTCCTGACCGCCTTTAACCCGTATTGTCATGATCGCTCCAGCGCCTCTCGGAAAGTATTTTTTAGCCAGTTCGTAGTAAGGGCTTTCCTTCAATCCCGGATATCTGACCTCCGTCACATTCGGATGCTGTGACAGATACTCTGCCAGCTTTATGGCATTTGATGTGTGCCTTTCCATACGAAGTGACAGCGTTTCCATTCCCTGTAATACATAGAAGGCCGTCTGCGGGCTCATGTGCGCGCCCAGATCTGTCAGATATGTGATCCGAAGCCTCTTTGTAAACATCTGTGTCCTTAATGTCTCTTCATCTATCCAGTCCTTGAACTCCTCATAAAAAGCATCCATTTCAGGGAATCTGCCGTTTCGGAAATCAAACTTCCCACTTTCAACAACGATACCTGCTATATTCACTCCGTGTCCGGAAAGATACTTTGTTGCCGAGTAGCAAGCGATATCAACTCCGTGTTCAAAAGGCCTGAATAGATACGGCGTAGCGAATGTATTGTCTATAACCACCGGTATTCCATATGAATGGGCCAATTCGCTTATCTTGTCGACATCTAGGACATTCATACCCGGATTTCCGAGTGTCTCTATATAGATAGCCTTTGTCCTCTCATCGATATATTCTCTGTAGGACTCGACGTCGTTCTCATCCTGGATGAACCTTGCTTCGATCCCGTATAACGGTAATGTTTTCTGTAAAAGTGTCGTACTGCCGCCATACAAAGTCTGTACCGCTACAATATTGTCTCCCTGATGTGCAAGCGTCAGAAAAGTATCCGATATTGCCGCCATGCCAGAAGCCAGGGATACCGCTGCAGATCCACCCTCCAGGGATGTCAGCCTTTTCTCGAGTACCCTGTTCGTCGGATTTGAAAATCTGACATATGAATCTCCCTCCTCCTCATATTTGAACAGTCGAAGGCATCTTTCATAGTCTCCCAGTTCAAATGCTGCGGTCTGATATATTGGGACAGCTTTTGACCGGAAGTGCTCTGACGGATCATATCCCGCATGTAACTGTCTTGTGGTAAACCCCAGTCTCTCGTCTTTGAATGCCTCGTAACTCATTATTTCCACTCTCCGTTTATCTGAATAAACTCTTCAGGTCTCTCTCTAAGTGAGAGCGCCTCCACCGGGCAGGCCCTTCGGCACAATCCACAACCTTCACACAGCTTGAGGTCCACATCCAATCGGGGCTTTCCATCATCTCGCTTAAGAGTCAGAGCTTTAAATCTGCAACGCCCCACGCATTTTCCGCAGGAAATGCATTTTTCGTTATCATGAGAAATGATCCAGGAAGCCTTCGGCCAATAACCTATACTCTTTCTCTCGCGTTGAGTTCTGAAAAGATAGCAGCAGTCATCACAACAATTACATATCCCGTGATCACTGACCGTATGGACAAGTCCTGCCTCATCTGCCATCCTAATCACTTCCTTTGCCTCTTCATGGCCTATCCTTTGAGATATACCCCTTGCAGCAAAGCTGTTGATCCCTGGTGCATAGTTTATGCAGGTCCTAACAGGAAGTCCGCAGTCACCCTTAAGGCTCTTACAATCACAATTACTCAGGTACAGATCCTCGGGGCAGGAATCGATGAAATCAAGCATCTCTTCAAGGGAAAGTATCCGGTCCGCGGTAGGTCGCCTGGAGAAATCCTGATCCAATCCATCTGCATAGGATCTGAAATACCAGTTATCGATACTGTCACGTGTTTCCTTTGGAAGACTTTTGTATCTCTTCGGATCGCTGACTACGAAAACATCAAGCATCCCATAAAAACTGTTAAGGATATACCCGCTGCCGGACTCGTCCGTCTTTTGGATCAATCCTCTTTTAAACAGATCTTTGCAACAACCAGTTTCGTTTTCGTCTATCTCAGACTCAGCGATCGGTCTGTCAGGAAAAGAAGAAATGAACTCCAGGTCTTCCTCTGTGAAAAAGAAATCAAGAAGATTTGAAGCCTCCTCCGGTATTTGAAATCTATTGATCACTGTTTCATTTATTCCCACTTTCCTTCCCTCCTGTTTTTATTTCCTACTATCTCTATAGGTTTTCTAATATTTATTGGTACGTATAATACACGAACGTTTGAAATGAGTCAATACCCTTTTTTAAAAAAAAAGAAAAAAACCTGTGATCAGTAATGATCACAGGTTATAAAGATAGGTAAAACACTGATATTATGAGGTTTTTGTGTCGATCATTATCAGTTCTTTATTGTCCTCTCTATCCTCTCGAGCGCATCCGTAAGCACCGATCTCGGACAAGTGACATTGATCCTTTGCAAGCCGCTTCCGCCCTTTCCGAATATCCTTCCGGCATCAAGCCAGAGCCCTGCCTTGTAGATGATCAGATCATCCAGTTCCTTATCATTCAGTCCGAGTGCCCCAAAATCCAGCCACATCAGGTATGTTCCCTCGGGATCGGTCACCTTGATCTGCGGCATCCTCTCCATGCAGAAATCAAGAGTATAGTCAATGTTGGCTCTTACATATTTTTTCATAGCCTCATACCACTCATCACCGTGCTCGTAGGCGGCCTGAGCGGCTGTGATACCGCAGATATTCGGTTCACCAAGACCTGTGATCTCATATTCCTTATCGAACCTGTCATAGAGATCCTTATTCGGAATAAACAGATTGGACTGCTGAAGTCCCGCCAGGTTAAAGGTCTTGCTGGGTGCAGTGGCGGTAATGGTGAACTCCCTGAACGAGGGATCAACCTCCTGAAATACGATGTGCTCACCCCTCCATACAAAGTCGGAATGTATCTCATCCGCGAAAACCACTACCCCGTGCTTTTTGCAGACATCCCCGACAGCCTTCAGTTCATCACGGGTCCACACCCGTCCTACAGGGTTATGCGGACTGCAAAGGATGAACATTTTGACATCATTCTCGACGATCTTTTTTTCAAAATCATTGATATCAAAGGTATAGTTGCCATTACCATCGTTTATCAGTTCGCTCA
>JAEEGL012489398.1_pt1 | contig 10306 bp, 9 predicted proteins | sample 9134231 | NCBI WGS metagenome assembly JAEEGL01 (sample SAMN16246548, study PRJNA631951) | gut metagenome | biome: gut microbiome; feature: rumen; material: fiber-attached | host: Bos | place: Iran: Karaj | collected 2018-10
GTGAAGTTTCCGGGTGTGATCTCGTTACGGAATGACTTACCTACCTGACCTATACCGAAAGGGATCTTCTTTCTTGAAGTACGCTGAACGTTCTTAAAGTTAACGAAAATTCCCTGAGCTGTCTCGGGACGAAGATATACGGTGTTCTTTGCATCCTCGGTAACGCCCTGGAAAGTCTTGAACATAAGGTTGAACTGTCTGATGTCGGTGAAGTTGTGCTTACCGCATGAAGGGCAGGGAATGTTGTTGTCTTCGATGTACTGCTTCATCTCATCCTGTGAGAAAGCGTCTACGGGCTTGGGAAGAGCCACACCCTTCTCTGCTGCATAGTCTTCGATGAGCTTATCGGCTCTGAAACGCTCCTTACACTCCTTACAATCCATAAGAGGATCGGAGAAGCCGCCGAGATGTCCCGATGCAACCCATGTCTGAGGGTTCATGAGGATGGCGCAGTCTACGCCTACATTGTGGGGATCTTCCTGGATGAACTTCTTCCACCATGCCTTTTTAACGTTGTTCTTGAGTTCAACGCCGAGGTTTCCGTAATCCCATGTATTTGCAAGTCCGCCGTAGATTTCCGAGCCCGGATATACAAATCCGCGGGACTTGGCGAGTGCTATGATCTTATCCATTGTTTTTTCAGCCATAATATTATCTCCTTGCTATAGAAATTCTTTTGAATTTTATTCTTCTTCTGCTTCTCTGTCAAGTGCTTCCGTGTAGACAAAATATTCATCTATGCCGTCCGCGATACCTTTTGCGATAAGCTTTTGATATGCGGGTTCAGCCATAAGCCTGTCTTCATCGGGGTTTGACATAAATCCCATCTCAACGATGGTAACCGGGACTTTTGCCCAGTTTATGCCGCTCATTGTATCCGTTTCCCAAATGGAGCGCTTCTTCGCCCCCGTGTACCTGCATAAGTCGTTTATGATGTACTCCGAAAGTTTCCTTGACGCATCGTACAATTCGGAATTGTACGGATTGTCCTTTGTCATGCATATGGTCATGGCTCCGCGGGCGCTGCTGTTGTCTGAGCTGTCGGCGTGGATGCGTACAAAAATATCCGCATTTGCCTCATTTGCGATCTCAGCCCGTTCAATGTTGCTTATGTTCACATCGTGGGTTTCCCGGGTCATGACTACGGTATATCCCCTGGCCAAAAGCTCTTCCTTAAGTAGCAGCGAGACTTCAAGATTGAGCTTATATTCCGGGATTCCCGTTGCCTTTCCGGTCGTTCCGCTTGAGACCTTTGCCTTAAGCGTTTCGGATCCCGGTGCTACCGGCTCTTTTTCGCTGTTCCCGTGGCGCTGATGTCCCGGATCTATGCAGACAACGTATGAATTCTTTGGGGATTCATGCGGATAGTCCGAAGGCTCAGGGATCACGATCTTTGTAGGAGAAGGCGAAGGCGCAGATGTCACTGTAGGGAAAACCTTAGTTTCATCAAAGTCCCCTACCCCGTCAAAACGTATTCTGCTGTAGCCCTTATAGAAAAAAAGCCCGAGAACAGCCATTATCCCGATAAGGAATGAACTTATCAGCAGATTACAGCGCATTCACATACTCCTTAAATCTGTCTCCCCGTTCCTCAAAGTTCTTAAAATATCCGTATGAAGCGGCTGCAGGTGAAAGTATCAAAGCTTCGCCGCAGGCAGTCACGCTTACCGCAGTCTTAAACGCTTCTTCAAGATCTGCGGTCACTATAACATTTTTAAGCGTTCCCGCTTCCCTGCTTATTCTCTCTCCCGTAGCATACATAAGAATGAAGCGTATATCCTGTCTTTCTTTCATAAAATCTTCCAGGATATCATAATCTATGCCGCGGTCCATACCTCCGATAAGCATCGTGCCTGTGTTCTTCACGGCTTCCGCGGCTCTTATGGCAGCTTCCGGTATGGTTGATATTGAATCATCGTAAAATCTTATGCCGTTTTTTTCGGCAACAAGCTGCAGCCTGTGATCAAGTCCTTTAAAGCTGCACATGCCCTCGATCACTTTGTCTCCGGGGAGTCCAAGGACATCGACCGCCATTGTATATACAAACTCGGCATTGAGCTTATTGTGTCGACCCGCCAGGAGCAGATCGTATTCCTGTCTCGGTTTCTTAACCACGGTAACGCTTGCCTTAGTTTCGATATGGGGAACGTTTTCTCCCACCAGCAGGTGATCTCCGGCCTTCTGATGAGTCGTGATGTTTGCTTTTGCTTTAAAATACTTTTCAAGAGTACCGTAATAATCCAGGTGTTCCTCGTAAAGATTAAGGAATACCGAGTATTTCGGTGCTTCCTCCAGCTTTGATAGCTGGTGGCAGCTGAGTTCAAATACTATATATGTGTCATCATCGATCTCGTCGTAATAATCGATGCATGGTCTCCCGATGTTTCCGAGAAGTATCGCCTTCTTGCCGGAAGCTTTGAGAGCTTCGTACATAAGGGCGGATGTGGTGCTCTTTCCCTTTGTGCCGGTGATACCGATGGTCCTGTCCCTGAATTCGTTTAAGAACAGTATGGTAAGCGATGTGTATCGCTTGTCGTCGGTAAAATATACGATCCCCGGGCTTTTAATGATGTAGTCGTACTCGTTTTCTTTAATGCCGGAATGATCGCCCTCGTAGATATCCAGCTTTGCTGTATCGACATGAGTTTTTAAAAAGTTCTCGGTCGCTTTTCCCTCACGGCCGTAGCCCCAGATTAGTATCCTTTTTCCGGAAAGCATATCCTTTATCTTCATATCAAAAACTCCCCTATCTTTGCCTGTAATGTAACGATACCGTTATATTCGTTCTTTTCCGGCGTGTAGGTTGCGGAAAAAACAACATTGTTTGTGAGGCCTTTTAACATTTTATCAACCTCATCTTTCCCGAATCTCTTTGTCAGTCTGTCAAAAAAGTCCGGAATATCGCCAAAGTACAGTCCCGGGAACCTAAAGCCTTCGGTATTTATTAAATTTAGTTTTAACAAATTGCCGGTTTTCCCAATGACCGATGCCTTTAATACTCTCAAGTCTTTTTCCGCAAACAGTATCTTTTCATTGCCTTTTCCGAAAGGTTCAAATCTCTGTATCTCTTCAATAAGGTTATTGTCTACCTGTCCGAAAGGAAGCTTCATATCGATGCGGACCTTCTTTTTTAGCTGGTCAGCAGTAAGTGTGCAGTTCTCATTTATCCGTTCCTGAAATGCGGGAAGATCATCTGCTTCAAGTGAAAGCCCCGCAGCCATGGGATGTCCGCCGAACCGCTTTAAAAGATCTTTCACTCTGCACAATTCCTCGTACATGGAATATGCTTCAATGGACCTGCCGGAACCTTTAACTCCGTCCTCATCGTTCGTGGCATTGGTAAACACAAAGGTCGGCCTGTTGTATTTGTCTTTGACGCGCCCCGCTATGATGCCCGCAATGGACTCATGACAATCCTTTAAATTTATTACAAGCACGCGGTCAATGTATTTTTCGGGGTTTTCGGGATCACCTGCAAGTTCTGCTTTTCTCTTTGCCACGGTGTCAATTATAAATCCCGCTCTTACCGCCCCCTGTTCGGTCATGTCTTTCCTTGCCCGGTTAAGCTCCACAAGCTCCGCAGCAGCTGCTTCAGCTCTTTCCGGGTCTTTTTCAAGAAGAAGCCCAACAGCCTTTTCAGCGGTATCAAGACGCCCCGAAGCGTTAAGGCAGGGGCCTATCACAAATCCGATATGATAGGCGCTCAAGCGGTCGCGGTTTAAGGCATTGGCGGAAATAAGTGCGGACAGCCCCGGATCCGTTGTACGGCGGAGTTCCGAAAGGCCTAAAATGACTATTACCCTGTTCTCATCACAGAGATCCATAACGTCACAGTATGTGGCAAGTGCCGCATAGGGAAGGAAAGGCCTTATATCCGCGCCAAAGCATTCCATTACTTTGAGTGCCACGACGCATCCGCAAATATCCGGAAAAGGATAAGTTTCTCCCGGCTGATGGGGATTGACGATAATGTCCGCAAGAGGAAGTCTCGGAACAGTGTTTCCGTTTTCATCAAGCACTGTCGGGATCTCGTGGTGATCCGTCAAAATAAACTTCATTCCCAGATCTTTGGCATGCTTAACCGTATCATATTCTGAAATGCCGTTGTCGCACGTGAGGATGAGATCCACTCCGTCATTATACGCATCGTCCACCATCCCGGTGTTGATGCCGTATCCGTCGGCGATCCTGTCGGGAATCCTGTAGGACACATCGGCTCCGGCTTCCGAAAGAGCGGTATAAAGAACATATGTGGAAGTAATGCCGTCCACATCGTAGTCTCCGATTATCCTTATGCGAAGCCCGTCAGCCACTGCTTTTTTAAGCATTTCCGCAGCCTTTACTGCGTTAAGGAGCAGGGCCGGATCCCTTAAACCATAAACAGAGGGATGCAGATATACATCCCTCTGTTCTTTAGTTATTAAATTTCGATTTAACAATAACTGTGCGGTAATCTCCGAAACATTCTGTTCCTCGGCTATCGCCCGGACATCACCGGTCTTCCTTTTTATCACCCAATTCTGTTCCATTACCGCTTCCGGTCTGATCCGCAGGCTTTGCATTGCCCATGTTCTGAGCGTTTGCCCTGTACTGAGCTGCGTAAGCCGCTTTTCTTTCCCTGTCTTTCTTTATGCTCTTTCTGATAAGAACTACCGCAACAACAATGATGATGATCCAGACAGTGATACCGATTATGTGAGTGACTGCCCAGATGATGAATTCCTGAAGGCCGTCCCAAAGTTCGTCCATATGCTCTGTAAAGCTGATGGCGATCTTTTCACCCAGTGTCTTTTCCTTTTCGGGTTCGGTTGTAACGGGAGTGATCCTGTCAACCTCAGATACATTGACATTTACGGTGCTGAATGTGATCTGGTTATCATAGGTGCGGAGTCTCGAAGTGTAATTCTCGATCTCGTAGTTTACCTGTGAAAGTCTTGCCTCAAGCTCAATGACATCGTTAATGATGTCTGCTTTTTCAAGGAGCTTAAGAAGTGTTTCCTGCTCTGTGTAAAGAGTTTTGATGCGGCTCTCAACGTCAACATACTGGAGGGTTATGTCGTCCTCGTTGTAAGTCGTTGCTGTTACGGTACCGATACCGTTTACCCTGTCGATAAAGGCTTCGATCTTATCTTCGGGTATCCTTATGGTGAAACTTGCAGACCTTTTTGTAGTCTTGTAGATGTTGTCGCCGGTCACATTTGAACGCTCGATGTAACCGTTATAAGCCTCGATATCACTCTTAAGGGCCTGGATAAAGTTATCGAACTCAAGTGTTTCGACCTTTAATGACGCGTTCTTGATGACTTTTCTTTTTGTTCCGGTCTCTGTGGAATTGATGACCGCATTGTCATCGATGGCGCCGCTTCCGGAACCGCTGTAGGAAGATGAATCGGAAGTTTTTGAATAACTCCTGTCACCGTTTGCGGTAAATGTCACGTCATAGGCAGCTTCCGGTTCAACGTCGTAATAACCGTAATCCGCACTGTCGGCCGCATAATTTACCAGCATTTCTTTGCTTGCGTATTTACTTCCGCTGGATCCGCAGCCTGTGACAAACGCGAGCATTAAAGCTATGATTACAAATGCCGAAAATCTCTTTTTCATAAATCTGTTCCTCCTTTTATGGGATTCTGCCCAAAGAGTATCACCCTTTGTCTGTAATCCCGAAAAAGATCCAGGTTCGTTTCAAAAGATCACCATTCTTTTGCAAAATAGTCGTCGCGGTATTTTCCGCCGGAGTTCCAGTACATCCAGATGTTAATGCCGTTATCGTAGCAAGCCTCAACCTGCTGTCTGCACACATCTCCGGTGTATTCAACATAGCCTTTTACCCAGCTTGCGGTAAATGCCTGGAGCCAGGGTCTGCAGAGAGCATATTTTTCGCCTGTCTCCTCTTCAGCTTCGGCAAGCTTTTTGTTGGATTTTTTCATCTCGAAGTCAATGAGTGCATAAGGATCGGCATCGGGAACCGAGATCCCCGCATAACCAGCGGCGTAATGGCTCGGATATACCATGGGACATATGTAATCAAGGTATCTTGCCATGGCAACATAGTCCTGTCCGATGATGGCGGCATCAACGCTTGAATTAATGATGGCGCCGAAAACGGATGCGCTTAAGAATCCCCCGAGAGGCTTTACGCGGTTGGCCGCATATTTGCAGAATTCCGCGATCTGCTCCGTGAGGGTGAATCTTTCGGCGTTTCTTCCGAAATCGACGGATTTCATTCCGCTGTATGTGCTGACACGGATGTAGTCGAAGCAAACTTCGTCAAATCCGTCTATGATGCACTGGCACGCAACATCCACGATATATCTGCAGGCAAGTTCGTCATAAGGATTGATCCACTTTCTCTTATCGCCGTCCACGTATGTGGTTCCGTCCGTCTTCTTGGCAAAATATTCGGGATGTGAATCGTGAAGCGCAGAATCAAGGAATGCATCGACTCTGGCGATACAGTAAATGTCGTGGGAATGTAACAGTTCCAAAAGGCCCTTCATGTCACCCACGGTATTTTTGATGGTACCGGCTTCCTTTACGCTCTCACAGTCCATGTCGTAAGAGATGGTTCCGTCATCGTTCTTAACGTTGATAACGATGGCGTTTATCTCGGTATTGTCGCAGATATCAATATAGTGCTGCAGGCGGTCCGATGTAAGTGAGATATCGGTGGCGATGATGGCGCGCACGTCTCTTCTCTCACGGGTATCCTCAAAGCCCTCAAGGTATGCGGTCTCATACATCATGATCTCACCACGGGGTGTAGGTGTGGGAGAAGGTGTAAGTGTGGGAGTCGGAGTTTCCGTCGGAACTTCCGCAACCTGCGTAACATTCGCTCCGCTGTTGGGATCGAGGAAATTGGTGAGCTGGTCCGTTGAGGGTTTGTCGCCAAGGTTTCCTTTTGCCAGCCAAAAAGCGGTAAATCCGCATGCTACAGCTATGAACACAACGAAAACTATGGCGGCAACAGGGCCGCCGTTATCGCGTTTTCTTCTTCTGGAACCGTATTTTATATAATCATCTCGGCTCATTATAAACAACCTTTATTTTCCGCAGCAGAATTTGTATTTCTTTCCGGAACCGCAAGGGCAGGGATCGTTTCTTCCGACTTTCTTTCCGACTACAACAGTACCGGACTTCTTCTGCTCCTTGTAAAGTTCCTTTCTTCTTTCCTCCGTAAGAAGGCTGTCCCACTGAGGAAGGCCGTAAAGCCAGTCTGCCTTGGCTTCTACCATGTTATAGTAAAGCTTCTCCTTATCGAACTTAAGGGAAACTTCGGTATTCTCATCCATATCGTCAATGGGATTGGGAGTAACGAGTGAATCGTTGATGCCGTCAAGGAATCCGACAAATATTGAAAGCTCGCACTCATATTTCTTTGCGAGTTCGGAAACCGTTCCTTTTACTTCGGTATCGGGATCGGAAAGGAGCTTCTCGTAGATGCCTTTCTCAATGTTAAAATAATTGCCCCAGAAAAGCTGGCCTTCTCTTGTGTTTGTGTCGAGAGAATATGCGTGATCTCTCCAATCGGTAAGTAATGACATGTTTTTTTATCTCCTAACTTATTTATTTTCGCTATTATACTTTTTATCTATCTCTTCCGCAATAGTTTCGGGATTTTCGCCGTTCTTTAAACGCTTGTTGTATTTTCTCATCTCGGACACGGAAATGCCGCCGTTGTCCTTAGCACCGAACCTGTCGTATAATCTCAGCAGTACCCAGAGCGCTATCGGAACTACTATCGTCATGCCGAGGCTTGTGAAGAACATGCCCTTTGCGGCTTCTGTGGCTGTAAGCGCACATACGAAGGTCGCAACGTATGTTCCGAGAAGGAGCACTATTCCCGCTATCGCAACTATCCTTTTAAACATATGATACCTCTTTTATTTCCTGTGTTTCTTTTTTATACTCTCAAGTCTTTCGGAAAGCTCTTTTTCAAGTCCCATGTCTGAAAGTGAGACAAACTTTGTTCCGCGGATGGCTTCGGGAAGATATTCCTGGCCGGAATAATGATCCGGGAAATCGTGGGAATACTCGTATCCCAAGCCACGTCCCAGCTTTGCTGAGGACTTGTAGTGTGCATCCTGAAGATAAGGAGGAATTGGAGCCGTCCTTGTCTTTTCCACATTCGCAAGTGCATCGTCAATGGCGCATATGGAAGAATTGCTCTTGGGTGCGCATGCAACATATATCGCAGCCTGGGAAAGAACTATCCTTGCTTCAGGCATTCCGAGCCGTTCCACAGCCTGAGCTGCTGAAGTCGCCACCACCAGTGCCATGGGATCGGCATTTGATACGTCTTCCGATGCGCATATCATTATACGCCTTGCGATGAAAGCGGGTTCCTCTCCCGCCGCAAGCATGCGGGCAAGGTAGTAGACAGCGGCATCCGGATCCGAGCCTCTCATGCTCTTTATGAAGGCTGAGATCGTATCATAATGCGAATCGCCGTCTTTATCGTATTTCAACACTCTTTTCTGAATGCATTCCGATGCGATGTCGAGAGTGATGCTTATCTTTCCGTCTACGGGAGCTGTAGTCAGGACTCCCAGCTCTATTGCGTTTATTGCGGATCTTGCATCGCCGTTTGCCATGTCCGCTATAAAGTCAAGAGCTTCCTCCGAGGCTTCGGCATGATACATTCCGAGGCCTCTTTCACTGTCTGTGAGAGCACGCTTTAGTAAACCCTTTATTTCATCATTTGTCAAGGGATAAAGTTCAAATACTATGGAACGGCTTATAAGAGCCCCGTTTACTTCAAAATAGGGATTCTCGGTAGTCGCTCCGATGAGTATCACCGTGCCGTCTTCAACGAAAGGGAGAAGATAATCCTGCTGTCCTTTGTTGAACCTGTGTATCTCGTCTATAAAAAGTATCGTCTTTCGGCCGTAATGTGAAAAATCATCTTTTGCAAGGGCGATGACTTCTTCCATATCTTTCTTTCCGGCTGACGTGGCGTTTATCTGCTTAAACTCCGCCTTCGTGGTGTTTGCTATGACCCGGGCCAGGGTTGTCTTTCCCGTTCCGGGAGGTCCGTAAAAGATTATGGACGAAAGCTTATCCGCCTTTATCGCACGGTACAGGAGTTTATCCTTTCCCACGATGTGCCGTTGCCCCACGACTTCTTCAAGAGTCCTCGGGCGAAGTCTTGCGGCAAGAGGCGATTCTGTCTCTTTATTCTGTTTTGACATATAAGAAAAAAGATCAAGATCTTCCATTTATTTTACACAGCCGATGATCTCTTTGATGTCGTTGATGCCGTTTTTCCCGCAGTATTGTTCGAGGCCCTTTATTATGTTCACGGTGGCATAAGGATCGAAGAAATTGGCGGTCCCGACAGATACCATTGTTGCGCCTGCCATAAGGAATTCAAGGGCATCTTCGTAGGTTGCGATGCCGCCCATTCCGATGACGGGGATATTTACCGCATGAACGACCTGATATACCATTCTCACCGCAACGGGCTTTACCGCAGGTCCTGAGAATCCCCCGGTCTTGTTTGCGAGAACGAAGCGCCTTCTGTTTATGTCTATCTTCATGCCGATCAGCGTATTTATAAGTGACAGCGCATCGGCTCCACCCGCCTCGGCCGCTTTTGCGGTCTCGGTGATATCCGTCACATTGGGGCTGAGCTTAATGATGACAGGCTGCTTTGCTGCCTTTTTGACTTTCTTTGTCACTTTTTCAAGGAGCTTGGGATCCGTTCCGAAGGCAATGCCGCCCTCTTTTACGTTGGGACATGAAACGTTTATCTCAAGCATATCCACGGGAGCATCCGCAAGTCTCTTTACCGCCTCAACATATTCTTCAACGGAGTGGCCGCAGACATTGACTATTATCTTTGTATCGTACTTCTTTAAGAAAGGTATGTCTCTTTCAAGGAATACATCCATACCGGGATTTTGAAGACCTATGGCATTAAGCATGCCTCCGTAAACCTCGGCAACCCTCGGTGTCGGATTTCCTTCCCATGGTGTTATGGCAACCCCTTTTGTGGTTACCGCTCCCAGCATATTCAGATCCACAAATTCATTGTATTCCATTCCCGATCCGAAGGTTCCGGAAGCCACGGTCACGGGATTTTTAAAAGTAACTCCGGCGAGTTCAACATTCAGATTCAAAGTTCTATCTCCTCTGCCCAGAATACAGGGCCGTCCTTACAAACTCGTTTGTTGTTCACGTTTGAATGATCGTCTTTTTTTACGGTCTTTACCACGCATCCGAGACACGCGCCGACACCGCAGGCCATGCGCTCTTCCATGGATATCTGCGCCCTTATGCTGTGGGAATCCGCAAAGCTCTTAAC
>JAEEGL013521366.1_pt1 | contig 10306 bp, 6 predicted proteins | sample 9134231 | NCBI WGS metagenome assembly JAEEGL01 (sample SAMN16246548, study PRJNA631951) | gut metagenome | biome: gut microbiome; feature: rumen; material: fiber-attached | host: Bos | place: Iran: Karaj | collected 2018-10
CGCTACGTCGGTCAAGTAGAACACATGGACTATGGCACCGAGAGCAGCGGTGCTCAGGCCGAAGACATCCTGCGCGCCGTCAAGTTCTTCGGCTATGACGATGATGCCGAGGTCGTTTATAAGGCGATAGCCGACAACTTCGGCAACGAGACGGACATCTATAGTGACGAGGAGTGGGCCGAGTTGGTGCGTACCGAGTTGAGCGAGGGTCGTCCTCTGGTCTATTGTGCCTACGATTACGATAGCTGGACTGGATGGGCGGGTCATGCCTTCAACGTGGATGGCTATAATATCGCAGACAACACTTATCATGTGAATTGGGGATGGAGCGGTAACGGCAACGGAGACTTTGCATTGAATGCCTTCTCCTATAATGGCTTGACGTTCAATATCGAGCAGGTGATTATCAAAGGCCTGCAGCCACCCATCACTACGCCCACTATCAAGGTTGTTCCCGCCCAGTTGACCTTGTCGGCTTTTGCCGAGCAGACCGACACCGCCACCTTCACCATCAGAGGAAAGAACCTTACCGATAACGTGACGCTGGCGCTCAATGATGAGAATGGTGTATTCTCGCTGAATGCCACCAGTCTCACGCCCGAGCAGGTTGCTGACGGCTATGAGGTTACCGTGACCTATTCTCCCATGTTCAGCGGTAACCATGAGGCGACCGTTACTTTGAGCAGCCCTGAGGCCGAGGATGTCGTCGTGGCCTTCAATGGTGCCTCCACGCTGGAGACCTATGCTCCCGTGATGCTGCCTGCCGACAGCGCTCACATCAACCTGACGTCATTCCGTGCTGACTGGACCGACCTCACCGCTGCCAAGAATGTGTCCAGCTACACGCTGGAGGTCAACACCAAGCCAGGCACCGCCCTGATTGATATGGCCGATTGGACCGATATTGTTGAGAATACCACCAACTATGCCTCCAACCCCGATTTCCTGATGCCCGATGGATGGACGTTCAGCGGTTCGGCTATCTGGTGTGAGGATGCCAGCATCTCAATCAATAACCGGAGCTCGCTGATTACACCGTTCTATGATCTGGCAGGTTATGAAAAAGTGACCGTGGTGATTACCGCCAAGTCGATATCCAAAACCAGCAGTTCCCGATTCACGATTTCGACAAGTGTCGCAAGCCGCGAAATCACCTGCCCTGGAGGGACTGAATTCAAGACCTATGTTGTCAAACTTGATTGCGAGGAGCTGGACCAGCTTACCTTTGCAGGCACGAGCAACTATCCTCAGTTCCAGAAAATCTTGATTTATGCCGGAGACTATGACGAGCAGCAGCTGAGCACCGTCAACGAGGAGGGCGGAGCCGACAGCCGACTTGTTACCGGAATCACCGACAAGAGCTATACTGTGAGCAATCTCACCGCTGGCGGCACATTCTACTACAGAGTCAAGGCCTACTATATCGACGGCACGGCCAGCGAGTGGAGCAAGAGCGAGCGTGTGACGCTGTTCGAGAACAGCCATAACTTTGAGCTGGGTGATGTGAACCATGATGGTGCCATCAATATCGGTGACGTGACCGACCTGATCAATAGGCTGCTCCGCCACACTGGTGTCTGCGACATCTGCGGCGACGTCAATGGTGACAACGCCATCAATATCGGTGATGTGACAGCATTGATCAACAGGCTGCTCTCAGGCCATTAATCTGGTATATCCAGACTATAGGAAACAGTAGTGGGGTGATGGAGCCGTTAGAAGCTCTGTCACCTCGCGTTTTATTGAGCACCTCGCGTCGTTTGGTAATTGCAGGATAGAGAAAATGCCTATTTTAAAGTGTTTATTTTTTGTATATTTTTAACGGTAATAGTTGTGGAATTGATGTTTTTTGTGTAATTTTGCGACTGTTTTTAATGTCATTGCTGCAGGCAATGATATATTTTTTAACATTAACAAACTGAAGCATTAAAAATTAACAATTTAATAATCAATCATTTATGAAAAGAATCTTACTGTTTGCCGCAGTGGTTTTTGCGGCTATTCAGCTGGTGGCAGCTCCCGTTGATATGAAAACGGCACAGTACACCGCTCAGCAATTTGTTAACCAGAAGCTCTATGGCGGTACTCTCATGGCCCCCCTGAGTGGTCAGTTGAAGCTGGCTCATGTGGAGATGAACTCCAAGATGTTTGACCGTGCTGTTTATTACATCTTTAACACGAGCAACGGCTATGTGATCGTGGCAGGTGATGACCGTGCCGAGCAGATCCTGGGCTACGGCGACAGCCCGATTGATTTCAATACGATTCCCTGCAATATGCGTGCATGGCTGGGAACTTACAAGGAACAGATTGAGTACTTGCAGGCTCATCCTGACCTGGTGGTGGAGCGTTCCTCTCAGGGCAACCGTGGCGTTACCGTTGAGCCGCTTCTCACGGCGTTGTGGGACCAAGAGGCTCCCTACTGGAATATGTGCATAATCAATAACCATCAGTGCTTGACGGGCTGCCCTGCCACTTCAGCGGCGATGGTGATGCACTACTGGAAGTATCCCGACTTTGAGACACCCGAGGTTCCCGCTTATCGTTGCAACCTGTCGACGAGCTACTATTCATCGACCTATGTGAATGTGGCAGCTCTGCCCCCGATCACGTTTGACTGGGATAACATGCTTGACCGCTACACTGGCGGCTATACTACAGCTCAGGCCAATGCAGTTGCGCAGTTGATGCGCTATGTAGGCCAGGCCGAGCGCATGGAGTATGGCACGAGTTCAGCCGGTGGCAGCGGCATTTTGACCGACAGCGTCCAGAATATCGTGGACATGTACAAGCTGTTTGGCTATGACGAGGAGACGGTCCGCATGGTGCGCAAGCAGGGCGAGTATGCCAGCAACGCCGTGTGGGGCGGCATGATCCAGGAGGAGTTGGCCGAGGGCCGTCCTATCGTATTCTGTGCCGTTTCCGGCGGTTTCTTTGGCGGCGGCCATGCCTTTAACGTTGATGGTTATGATGCCAATACCAACAAGTATCACATCAACTTCGGTTGGAGCGGCACGTCAAACAACTACTATGCGCTCAACGCCTTTGACGGCTATAATCAGGACCAGCAGATGGTAATCGGTATCCAGCCACCGCTGAAGATGCCGCGCCTGCGTACTGACAAGAGCGAGCTCTCGTTTGAGTGCTTCAAGAACGATGTTGCCGGTGACGGATTCACCGTTACAGGTCGCAACCTGACGGGTCCTGTGACTGTGACGCTCAATGACGAGAACGGCGTGTTCAACGTCAGCGAGAATACCCTCGTTCCCGATGAGGAAGGCAAGATCAGCAAGGCTATCAGTGTTACCTATTCCCCCAAGGCCGAGGGCCGCTACACCGGTACCATCGTCCTCAGTGCCGAGGGTGTTGATGACTATGTAATTACCCTGTCGGGCCATTCAGACTATGAGCTTTATCGTCCCGTAATGCAGCCCGTTGACGAGTCGACGGTAACCGCCACTTCGTTCCGTGCAGACTGGACCGACAACACGCCCGCCGAGAATGTGACCAGCTACTCCCTCGAGGTGAAGGTGAAACCCGACGTATATCTCATCACCGAGGCCGACTGGAGCGACGTGCCCGATGATGACACCAACCACGCCAGTGACGTTCAGAATTACCTGCCCGAGGGTTGGACCTTCACGGGTAACTATTTCTATCTGGATGGCGGCTTCGTTTCTGCCAATCGTAACTGCGTGTTCAACCCCAACGTTGACCTGAGTGGCTACAATAAGGTGAGCCTCCTCGTTACCGCCAAAGCTTATCCTAGGGGCGGTACGAGCGACTTCACCGTCAATACTGATATTGCCAGCCAGAAGATCGTTCTCGCTAAAGAAGTGGAGACCTATCTGATCGTGCTCGAGGTGGGCCAGCAGGGTAGGCTTAACATCACTACCGGCTACTATCCTGAGTTCCAGAGCATCAAGATCTTCGGCGGCGAGATTACCGATCCCGAGCCCTTCATGCTCAGGGGTGCTACCGAGACTGGTGATGCCGAGTATCGTCTGATCGAGGGCATCACGCCTGACAAGTTCTACACCGTGACGGGCCTCACTCCCGCAACGTCCTACCTGTACCGCGTGAAAGCCTACTATGTAAACGGCACCGAGAGTAACTGGAGCAACAGCAAGGAAGTCGTGATGCACGAGGGTGGCGAGGCCATGCGTGGCGACATTGACGGCGACAACCTCGTTAACATCAACGACGTGACGGCGCTCATCAGCTATCTGCTCTCTAATGATGCCACTGGTATCAACCCGCAGGCTACCGACTGTGACGGCGACGGCAAGTCCAACATCAACGACGTGACAGCCCTGATCAGCTATCTGCTCAGCAAGAGTTGGTAATACTGATGCTCGCTGCGCTAGCAGTTTAGTAATTAGAGGTTAAAGATTAGTGAGGTATCCGCGTTTGATGCTCGCAGTTTAACCTTTAGCAATGATGATTTAAGTCCCTGGGTGGTGCACCGCCCGGGGACTTAAACTTTGATGTGCTGTCAGGGCATTGGCAAATAAAAAGATGATTATTTTGCCGTTATGTAAGATTTGCACTACCTTTGTAGGCTCAAGTGGCGTGAAGCCGCTTGTCAAGACCGTAATTGACTTGAAGAATCATTAGGTAATGAAGATACTTGTGACAGGTGGAGCCGGCTTTATCGGCAGCAACCTGACTGAATATTTGCTGGAGCATGGACACCAGGTGCGTGTCCTTGACAATTTCGCGACAGGGCACATCGAGAACCTGTTGCCGTTTTTTGACCTTTACCCTGACACGTTTGAGTTGCAAGTGGGCGACATCCGCCATCTGGATGATTGCCGGCGAGCTGTCGAGGGTATGGAATATGTCCTGCACGAGGCAGCCCTGGGCAGCGTTCCCCGCTCGGTAAAGGATCCCATCACGACCAATGAGGTGAACATCGGCGGTTTCCTGAACATGATTGTCGCTGCCCGTGACGCGGGCGTGAAGCGATTTGTGTTCGCCGCGAGCAGTTCAACCTATGGCGACAGCGCCAGTCTGCCCAAGGTTGAGGACGTCATCGGCAAGCCGTTGTCGCCCTATGCCATCACCAAGTATGTCGATGAGCTGTATGCCGATGTGTTTGCCCGCACCTATGGCGTGGAGTACATCGGTCTGCGGTATTTCAACGTGTTCGGCCGTCGCCAGGATCCCAATGGAGCCTATGCCGCGGTGATTCCGCTGTTCGTGAAGAAATTCATGAACCACGAGGCTCCCAACATCAACGGTGACGGGGAATACAGCCGCGACTTCACCTATATTGACAACGTGATCCAGATGAACATGCTGGCCTTGACGACCACCAATGCCGAGGCGGTTAACCAGATCTATAACACGGCCTATGGTGAGCGCACCACGCTCAACCAGTTGGTGAGCTACCTGAAGGAATTCCTGGGTGAGTTGGACAATGAAATCCTGGCGATAGAGCCCACCCACGGTCCCAACCGCGTGGGCGACATTCCCCACTCGCTGGCATGTGTGGATAAGGCGAAGAAGTTGCTGGGCTATGATCCGCAGTTCAGCATGCGTGAGGGACTGCGCGAGGCCGTGAAGTGGTATTGGAAGAACCTGTAATCAACAAGAATCAGACGACGAAGATGAATCAGATTAAGATATGCGTTATCGGGCTTGGATATGTAGGTTTGCCGTTGGCAAGGCTGTTTTCTACCCGTTATCCGACAATAGGATTTGACAAGAGCCAGGCGCGCGTCGATGCACTCATGTCAGGGCATGACGCTACGCTCGAGGTGGATGATACCCTGCTGCAGCAGGCTCTCGCAGGCGGATTCACATGTACCACCGATATCGAACAGATCAGGGACTGTAATTTCTATGTCGTGGCTGTGCCCACACCCGTTGACAGGAACAACAATCCCGACCTGACGCCACTGCTCGGTGCCAGCACCGTGGTGGGCCAGGTCATCAGCAAGGGCGATATCGTGGTCTATGAGAGCACGGTATATCCCGGTGTGACCGAGGACGACTGCATCCCCGTCGTGGAGCAGACCAGCGGTCTGAAGATGAATGTGGACTTCTTTGCCGGCTACAGCCCCGAGCGCATCAATCCCGGGGACAAGCAACACACCGTCGAGAAGATCAAGAAGGTCACTTCAGGCTCCACGCCCGAGGTGGCCGACATCGTCAACGAGGTGTATGCGAGCGTCATCCAGGCAGGCACTCACAAGGCCAGCAGCATCAAGGTCGCTGAGGCCGCCAAGGTCATCGAGAACTCGCAGCGCGATATCAACATCGCCTTTGTCAACGAGTTGTCCAAGATTTTTAACAAGATGGGCATCGATACCCAGGAGGTCCTCGAAGCTGCTGCTACCAAGTGGAACTTCCTGCCCTTCAAGCCCGGCTTGGTCGGTGGACACTGCATTGGCGTTGATCCCTATTACCTGGCCCAGTGCGCCCAGCGTTATGGCTACAACCCCGAGATTATCTTGGCGGGCCGCCGCATGAATGACGGCATGGGAGAATACGTTGCCGGCGAGACTGTCAAACTCATGCTCAAGAAGGGTATCCAGGTGCTGGGCAGCGACATCCTGATCATGGGCTTTACCTTCAAGGAGAATTGCCCTGACGTGCGCAATACCAAGGTAATCGACATCTACAAGGCACTGCAGGAGTTTGGCGTGAATATCACGGTCTATGATCCGTGGGCCAATTCTGAAGTTGCCCATCGTGAATATGGCATCGACATCGTCAACGAGCTGCCCGCACAGCAGTTTGACGCTGTGATACTTGCCGTGGCCCATAGGGACTTCATGGACTTAGATATCCGGCACTTGTGCCGCGAGCGTCATGTCATCTATGACGTGAAAGGCATTCTGGACAAGAGCTTCATTGATGGCCGTCTGTAAGCAAGGCTATGAATCGTGATGAAATAAAACAAAAGTTCATCATCTACAGCGGCATCAATGCCTATAGGCGCCGCATGAACAGGAAACCTCGCGTCCTGTTCTGGCATGGCATCTACCCTCAGGTCAACAGGGCCTTATGGCCAGAGAATTTTTCGGCCGAACTTTTCAAGAAACAAATCCGATATCTGCGCCGGCATTATGACATCGTGTCGGTCAAGGAGTTTGACCGCAGGCTTGCCGAGAACAGTTTTAATGGCCGCGAGCTGTTGCTGACCTTTGATGACGGCTATGCCAACAACCTGTATGTCGTCGAGCCTATTTTGTCACAATACAACCTGCCTTTTACTGTTTTCATTTCAACTGATAACATCACCACGGGAGATCTCTTCCCCACGTCGGTCAACAGGATGGTTACCCGGGCCGCTGGTCTGGACCGGCTGGTGCTGCCCTCGATTGATAATGAGTTCAGCATGCCCACCGATGCCGACAGGATGACGACTTGCCGTGCCATCGGCAAAATCCTCAAGACAAGCCCCTTGGATCAGGTGAAATCCATTGTCGCCGATTTGAGGCAGAATGTGACTGACCGCCAGTGGGAAGACCTGACTCGGCAATATGAGCGTGTCAGGCCGATGAATTGGGACGAGGTCATGAAGCTGTCGAGAATGGATAACGTCACCATCGGCTCGCATTGTTGCTGGCACATCCTGTGCCACGATCAACAGCAGCCCGAGGAGGTCCGCCGACAAATTGAAACCAGCCGCCGGATTATCGAGGAACGCCTGCAGTTGCCGTGTGATTATTTCGCTTATCCGAATGGAAGTCACTCTGAGTTTTCAGACGAATGTGTGAAAGCCACCTACAGGCTGGGATTTGGTGCCGACCAGAAGACCACGGTCTGTCAGGAGCAGAGCTATGTGCTGCCCCGCATCCTGGCATACTTGAAGCTTGACGTATTTAAAAGACTTTTAAACACCTGATGATGAGTAAGATAATAGAAGACATCAAGAAGCTGGAGATGGTGGATGTCAAGGCTGTCATCATGCTGCTGCTCACTGCATTGCCGGCCTTGTTCGTGAAGTGGCGCAAGAAGAACGTGTGGCTCATTGTCGAGCGCGTCAACAACGCCCAGGACAATGGCTGGATTTTCTTCCAGTGGTTGAAGCAGCATCATCCCGATGAAGCCTTCTATTTCATTTTGGACAAGCGTGCCGATAAGTTTGATTCCGCCGATAAGCACATGATTGCCTGGGGTAGCTTCAAGCATTATCTCTACTATCAGGTGTCCAACATGCACGTCAAGACCAACTTCATGCCGCCGCGCCCCACTCAGAGGGTTTGCTCTTACTATGAGCACTATCTCAAGCGGCACATCAAGCGGGCTTACCTGCGTCACGGTATCACTGCCAGCGGGGTGGAGCATCATCGTTACAGCTTGTTGGGGGTAGATATGTTCGTCTGTGGCGCGAAGCCCGAGTATGACTACATCTGCGCGAATGCCGGTTATCCCGAGGGATATGTTCAATATACCGGGTTTGCACGCTTTGATGACCTGCTGGATAACCAGTCCGACGGCCGTTTCATCCTCATTATCCCCACGTGGAGACGTTATATCGTCGAGCTGGGCAACACTACCGAGCAGAATGAAGAGAGTTTCCTCTCGTCGGCCTATTATCATCACTTCAAGTCCTTGCTGTCCAACACCGCCTTCATCGACTATGCTGAGAGTATCGGGCACAAGGTGAAATTCTGCATCCATGCCGAATTCAGGCGTTTCCTTCATCACTTCCAGGACATTGATCCCCGGGTTGAGGTGGTAAAAAGCGGAGAGTCGATTCACGACTTGCTCATGGCGACAAGTCTGCTGATTACCGATTATTCCAGTGTGCTGTTTGACGTGGCCTATATGCAGAAACCCATGATTTTCTATCAGTTTGATCAGGAAGAATACCATCAGAAACATTTCACCGAAGGCTACTTCAGCTATGAGCGTGACGGAATGGGCCCCGTTGTCAAGACGGAGCCGGAGTTGCTGGAAACCATCAAGAGTTTCTACAATGGGCAGGCATTTGTGAACAATGAGTACTATCTGCAGCGCTGCGACAAGTTCTTCCCCACCCACGACAACCACAATTGTGAACGCATTTATCAAGCTATCAAGCGGATTGAGCATTAATTCAATCGCGCACATCGGTTATGGCTAAGCGATTAGAAGAGTTTGACGTATTGAAGGGCATCGGCATCCTGCTGGTTGTGCTGGGGCATTGCAAAATCGGTGATATGCTCAGCCGCATCATCTTCAGTTTCCACATGCCATTGTTTATTATGGTGTCGGGCTTCTTCTACTATCGGCAGCCGCCTATTGCGTTCTTGAGGAAGACGACGATGCGACTGCTTGTGCCCTGGCTGTTCTTCGCTGGACTGAATATCCTCTATGAGTTTGCAAGGAATTATGGTGATATCCCTGATCTCAGGGCAGCCATTGTGGAAACTTTCCGCATGATAACCCCTCTGGACGAGGAATGTGATTTGTTGTATAGGTCCATCTGGTTCCTGGTAGCGCTGTTCATTGTCGGCAATGTCTATAATCTCATCCGCCATGTCTTGTCCAGATTTAATATGGATGGCGGGCGTGTGCTTGACGGTGTCGTGTTGGTGACCTATGTCATCGGCTACCTGCTTCAATTGCATTTGGACTTGCCATTCTATCTGGACACGGCTATTTCTATGATTCTCTTCTACCATCTGGGCTCAGTAGTCAGGTCATTGTTGCCAAGAGTGAACATGGGCTCTATCTGGATGTCTCCATGGCTTTCGTTGCTGTCGTTTGTGGCATTAATGTGTATCCCAGCATTGGCTCTTATGCCCGATGTGGCTATTAAAACGAATGATTTCCCCTGGTGGTTGCCGATATTTGAGATTCCAGTCTTTATTGCCTTGTATAACATGGTCAGCTGGCTCTGTAAGCAGGCGGCCCTGCTGCCAGTGCGCAAGCTCTTTGTCGATTGCGGCAAGTACAGCATCTGCTTTCTAGGCTTCCACCGCATCTTCCTCGATGCGATTTATGTGGTTTACGGCGGCTTCCCGAGGATGAATGATGCAGTCAACATCATTATCTACTTTGTGGTGCTGATTCCGTTGGTATTGTGGCTGTCGAGGTTCCTGGAAAAACATGCTCCGGTATTGATCGGCTCCAAGCGCAAGGGGTAAAGAAATCTCACTAATTTTTCTAAAAAAATGGGGTGGGGATGTAACTTTTAGGGACATCTTGAGTCTAAGAAGTGTAAAAATCAAGCAAAAATGTTTGACTTTCGGTAAAAAGATGTAATTTTGCAGATTGAAACAGAACGAAGACGTCAAGATGAAACGATTACTTTACATAGTTGTCTGCCTGTTGGCGATGAGTGCAGCGGTTGCTGTGCCCGTTC
>JAEEGL014090927.1_pt1 | contig 10306 bp, 7 predicted proteins | sample 9134231 | NCBI WGS metagenome assembly JAEEGL01 (sample SAMN16246548, study PRJNA631951) | gut metagenome | biome: gut microbiome; feature: rumen; material: fiber-attached | host: Bos | place: Iran: Karaj | collected 2018-10
CCAAAGGCAGCCCCTACAGCGGGGTGTCCCCGCCGCCAATCCACGTTGCCGCTCGTGACCTCGCTCACTCTGTTCAAACGGCTTACTCTGCTTTCGCTCGCTGATACATACGGGTATGGTTACCGGGCGACTTCTTCCGTTTTGTACACGGTATATTGCGAAATTACCTGCGGAGGTGACTCCCCACAGTGCGGGGGAGATGTCAGCAAAGCTGACAGAGGGGACGGGCTGTTCAGCTCCGCCTGTAGGGGGCGATGCCCACATCGCCCCGTCAGATATGACATACGTATGCGCATATGTTCCGGCGACATAATTGAAACGGAACATTTCCGTAGGGGCGCCCTCCGTGCGCCCGCAAATTCCAAAACAGCGACCGCAAAACAATTTCCGTAGGTGCGAACATTGTTCGCCCGCGTGATTTCAAACATATTTCCGGCAAATTTGCTCCCGCGCAAAAAAAGCTTGAATTATTTCCCATTTTATGGTAATATAATTCTATAAGTTTTTTATAAGGAGATGAAGCTTTGGAAGCATCAGAGTACAAATGTCCGAACTGCGGTGCCGTGCTCAAATTCACGCCCGAAACGCAGAAGCTTTCTTGCGAATACTGCGACAGCTCGTTCACAATAGATGAGATAAAGACTATCTATGCCGAGATAGAAGCGCTCCCGACCGATGAAGCCGTCGAAGAGGCTAAAGACGAGTTCGAGGAGCATACCAACCTCTACCACTGCACAAGCTGCGGAGCTCAGATAATGGCTGACGACCAGCAGACCGCTCTTTTCTGCTATTACTGCCACAATCCGGTAATCCTCGCAGGAAAGCTCACCGGCGACTACAAACCGAGCAAGGTCATAGGCTTTAAATATAACCGCGAGCTTGCTCTCGGAATGTTCAAGAACTGGTGCAAAAAGCGCTGGTTCCTGCCGAGCGATTTCAAGACCAGTCAGCAGCTCGAAAAAATGACCGGTCTGTACGTTCCGTTCTGGGTAGCCGACTGCGATATGAAAATAGACTACGCCGGCATCGGCAAGAAGGTGCGTCACTGGACCTCCGGCAACTACCGCTACACCGAGACAAAAGAGTACCGCATAATCCGAAATGCCCGCGTCCTTACCAAGGGCATTCCCGCTGACGGCGAAAGCAAGATAGACGACCTCCTCATGGAGGCTATCGAGCCCTTTGACTACAATGAGCTCAAGGACTTCTCGATGTCCTACTTCAGCGGATTCTTCGCCGATAAGTACGACGTCGACCGCGCAGGAGTATTCCCCCATATCCGCGAAAGAGCTGTAAGCGCCGGCAAGAGCGTCATAGACGAGAGCATAACCGGCTACACCAGCGTAAGACCTGAGCGTCAGAACTACAATATACAGAGAACAGACTGGCAGTACATCATGCTTCCGGTATGGTTCATGTCCTACAAATACGAGGGCAAAATATACGAATTCGCAATGAACGGTCAGACCGGCAAGCTCGCCGGAACTCCTCCGCTCTCCAAGCCAAAGCTCGCGGCGTTCTCGTCGGGTATCGGCTTTATAGGAGCTATCCTCGGATTGTTGGGAGGTCTGCTATTCCTATGATGAAAAAAATGATAGCGGCAGTTATTACCCTGCTGACCCTGACAGCCATTTTCCCGCTCTTCACCGCGGGAGCATACGAAGACTATGACGACTGGACCTACAGCGACTACCTCTCCGGAGTCGAGGACGAATTCGGAGTTTTCAACGGCAACGACTACGAGCTTGAGGCTCTGAACAAGGAAGTCCGCGAATGCTCGGAAAAGCTCGGCATAAACATCTACGTGCTCATCGCCGGCGAGGAGCATTACATGAGCGACAGCCAGACTCCCTCATTCTGCGACAACGCCTACGACAGCCGCTTCGGACTTGACACCGACGGAGTTTACTTCTTCATCGACATGAGCGGTAAAACTCCCGCATACGATTACCTCTCAACAAGCGGCAAATGCATAAGCTGGTACCGCGGCAAGACAGACGCTATCCGCGAGGCTACCTACGACTATCTCCCCTCCTCGAGCGAGGGCAACTACGCCGAGCACCACTCCGACGTTAAGCGCGGCATCGAGGTCTTTCTCGACGGACTTGTAAAGTACAAGAAGCGCTATGATATGCGCTATCTGCGCACTCTCCCGTGCGGAGCGGGCGGCTGGCTGCTGGTAACGCTTATCTCTTATTTCATCGGCAAGAGCCGTTACAAGTTCAAGGACAAGACCAATCCGAGAATCTACGTCTCAAACGAGGAGAGCCGATTCAACGAGAGAAATGACATCTTTATCCGCACATACACCACCAAGACCCGAATACAGAGCAGCTCCGGCGGCGGTCACGGAGGCGGCGGAGGTCACCATGGCGGAAGCGGCGGTCACAGATAAATAATCGTGATAAAAGGGCGGTATTCCGCCCTTTTTGCTTTTCTGACACGCGGGGGATCGGATATTTGGCGGGCGAACGATGTTCGCCCCTGCAGGCGGAGTACCTCCGCAGGTAATTTCGCAATATACCGTGAATAAAACGGAAGATACCGCCCGGTAACCATACAATCATGTGCCAGCGAGCGCAAGCAGGCGCGGTGTCCGCGCAGCCAATATCGCAATATACCGTGAATAAAAGGGAAGATACTGCCCGGTAACCATACCCGTATGTATCGGCGAGCGAAAGCAAATTATGTCTTTTGAACAGAGTGAGCGATGCGTAGCGAGCGGCAACGTGGATTGGCGGCGGGGACACCCCGCTGTAGGGGCTGCCTTTGGCAGTCCGCAAAATATGAAAACGCAAATCGTTCTGTAAGGCACGGGCGCACGGAATGCGCCCCTACGAATTGGGAATGTCAAATATATGAGCGGGGCGATGTGGGCATCGCCCCCTACAGCAGGGTATTCCCGCGGTATATTTGATATTGGACGGACGCCCAAAGGGCGCCCCTACAGAAATGTTCCGGCAGCGTCCCTGCCTCTTGACAAATCGGAATTTATGTGATATAATGCAAGCATAAACCAATGACGAAGTGTAAGTAGCGGTTTTGAAGCATCTCAGAGAGCCTGCGGTCGGTGCGAGCAGGTATGCTCAGTGCTTGCGAATGGACTTCCGAGGGCAACCTTAAAGGGCTTATCGCCTGAGTATGCGCGCCGCAGAGGTACTGCGTTATCAAATCCAGTGTATGAAAGTACACATGAGCGGACGTATCTGATACGTCAAGCGGGGTGGCACCGCAGAAGCTGAATGTCTATTCGCTCCTGTCCCGGCATTGATTGTCGGACAGGAGCTTTGTTTTTTGTCCGATACCGCTTAATTCTAAATCAAAAGGAGAATGATTCATCATGGCAAACGAGAAGATACCCTACAAAATTTACCTCGAAGAAAACGAGCTTCCCAAGCAGTGGTACAATGTCCGCGCTGATATGAAGAAGAAGCCCGCTCCGCTCCTCAACCCCGGCACAGGCAAGCCTGTAACAGCCGAGGAGCTCGGTGCTGTATTCTGCGACGAGCTCGTTAAACAGGAGCTCGACGACACAACTCCATACATCGATATCCCCGAGGAGATACTCTCATTCTACAAGATGTACCGTCCCTCTCCTCTCGTAAGAGCATACTGCCTCGAAAAGGCACTCGGTACTCCCGCAAAGATATACTACAAATTCGAGGGCAACAACACCTCGGGAAGCCACAAGCTCAATTCCGCTATCGCGCAGGCTTACTACGCTAAAAAGCAGGGTCTCAAGGGCGTTACTACCGAGACCGGTGCAGGTCAGTGGGGAACAGCTCTTTCAATGGCTTGCTCCTACCTCGACCTCGACTGCCACGTTTACATGGTAAAGGTATCATACGAGCAGAAGCCCTTCCGCCGCGAAGTTATGCGCACCTACGGCGCAAGCGTAACTCCCTCGCCTTCAAACACTACCGAGGTCGGCAGAAAGATACTCGCTGAATTCCCCGACACTAACGGAAGTCTCGGCTGTGCTATCTCGGAAGCTGTTGAAGCTGCTACTACCCGTGAGGGCTACCGCTACGTTCTCGGAAGCGTTCTCTCGCAGGTGCTCCTCCACCAGACAGTTATCGGTCTCGAGGCTAAAAGCGCAATGGATAAGTACGGCATCAAGCCCGACATGATAATCGGCTGTGCAGGCGGCGGCTCGAACCTTGGCGGACTTATCGCTCCGTTCATGGGCGAGAAGCTCCGCGGCGAAGCTGACTACCAGTTCATCGCTGTAGAGCCTGCTTCATGCCCGAGCCTTACACGCGGCACCTATGCATACGACTTCTGCGACACCGGAAAGGTTTGCCCGCTCCAGAAGATGTACACCCTCGGAAGCGGCTTCATGCCCTCGCCGAACCACGCAGGCGGACTCCGCTATCACGGCATGAGCTCTATTCTCTCCGAGCTCTACGACCAGGGTCTCATGGAGGCTCGTTCAGTCGAGCAGACAGCCGTATTCGAGGCTGCTGAGAGATTTGCACGCGTTGAGGGAATCCTCCCCGCTCCTGAGAGCAGCCACGCTATCAAGGTAGCTATCGACGAAGCTCTCAAGTGCAAGGAGACAGGCGAGGAAAAGACTATCCTCTTCGGTCTCACAGGAACAGGCTACTTCGATATGTACGCTTATGCCGCTTACAACGACGGCAAGATGAGCGACTATATCCCCACAGACGAGGATATCGCAAAGTCTATCGCTAACCTCCCCAAGATAAACGGTTAAGGCTCTGCCTTAACAATCCGGCAGGGACGCAGTCCCTGCACCCTGCCAGAGACGCCGTCTCTGGACTCTGGTCAAGGCTCTGCCTTAACAATCCGCCTAAGGCTCTGCCTTAGGAATCCGCAATGGCTCTGCCCTTGACCCGGCAGGGAGCGAGCGGCTCCCTGCACCCCGCAATCCACGGGCTTACTCTGTACAAAAGGCGAAGTTTGCTTTCGCTCGCTGGCACATGATTGTATGGTTACCGAAAAAAACTGAAACAAGCATAAAAAAGCACTCCTCGCGGAGTGCTTTTGCTTTATTCAACTGAGATTATATAGTAGTAAACAGGCTGTCCGCCGTTGACGAGCATGACCTCTATCTTGTCGCTGAGCTTCGACTGGAGAAGCTGCTGCATCTGCTCGGCGTTCTCCTCGGTCACGTCGGAGCCGTATATCACGGTAACATAGCTTGCGCCGTTCTTCGCGAGCTTCTTGGTGAGCTTCAGAGTTGCCTTGCTGATGTCCTTCTCGGTGAACGAGAGCTTGCCGTTATCGAGCGCGAGTATCTCGCCCTCCTTTATGGTGTGACCCTCGAATTCAGAGTCTCTTGCGGCAAATGTGATAAGACCTGTCGAGACCTTCTCGAATGCCTTTGTCATGTTTATCCTGTTCTCGGCGAGTCCGAGAGTATCATCGAATGCCATCATAGCCGATATTCCCTGCGGAACAGTTCTCGTCTGGAGCACGCAGACGCTCTTGTCCGTGAGCTTTACAGCCTGCTCAGCCGCCATGATGATGTTCTTGTTGTTCGGCAGGACAAATACTGTCTTTGCCGGAGTTGCCAGTATAGCGCGGAGGATATCGTCCGTGGAGGGGTTCATGGTCTGACCGCCTCTTACTACGAAATCAACGCCGAGGTCAGTGAAGAGCGCCTCAAGACCGTGTCCGGCAGCAACGGCTACAAAGCCGAATTCCTTCTCGGGAACAGCCGGAGCAAAGCCTGCTTCGAGCTGCTCAGCCTCTTTGACCTTGTTCTGGTGCTGAATGCGCATATTCTCTATCTTGGGCTTGGGGTCGTTGATGAAATAGCCGAATTCAAGCGCTTTCTGGAGAGCCTTGCCGGGGTTGTCGGTGTGAACGTGTACCTTGATTATCTTCTCGTCGTCTACAACAACAACGCAGTCGCCGATAGTTTCGAGGTAAGCCCTGAGCATGAACGGGTCGGGACAGTTATCGTTCTTTTCGAGCATGAACTCAGTGCAGTATGTAAAGGTGATATCGTCGTCGTACTGGCTTACGGCAGTCTTGAACGCCTCGATAGAGTTGTCGTCCTCGCCGGGCTTTTCAGCGGGTTCAGCGATAGCTCCGCCGTTGAAGACCTCGTACATCGCCTTGATTATGATAGTAAAGCCCATACCGCCGGCGTCGACAACGCCTGCCTTTTTGAGCTGCGGGAGCATATCCGTAGTCTTTGCGAGAACAGCCTCCGCCTCAGCACAGACATCGTGCCAGAAAATGACGTCATTGCTGTTTGAGAGAGCCGACTCCTTAGCCTTTTCGGCAGCAGCCTTCGAGACCGTGAGGATAGTACCCTCTACCGGCTTCATAACAGCCTTGTATGCAGCTTTAACGCCGAGCTCGAGAGCTCTTGCGAAGTCCTCGCAGCCTGCCTCGTCGAGACCGGCAAGTCCCTTTGAGAAGCCGCGGAAAATAAGCGAAAGAATAACGCCGGAATTACCTCTTGCACCTCTTAAAAGCGCAGAAGCAGCGGCAGATGCGACCTCGGAAACGGTCACGGAGTCGGGCATTTTTTTCAGCTCGGCAATGGAATTTCCGATAGTCATGGACATATTCGTACCTGTATCGCCGTCGGGAACAGGGTAAACGTTCAGCTCATCGACCTCGCGTTTTCTGTTGCCTATGGTAATGGCGGCGGAAATAACAGCGTCTCTTAATAACGCACCGTTTATCACAATAAAGCTCCTCCCAATCAGTAATTCATATCGTCAACGTAAACATTAACTCTTCCGACGTCGATACCCACGGATTCCTCGATAGTGAAGGTTACCTTGTGGGTGATGCTTCTGACGGCGGCTGAGATGTTGGTACCGTAGGTTACCTTTATATGCAGGTCTATGATAAGGCTGCCGTTGTCGTCAGTACGGACGAGCACGCCCTTGCGCTTGAAGAGCCTGCCGCCGGTAAGCGAGGACACGGCTGAGCGGAAGGTGTTGACGTTGCATACGTCGGCAACGCCGAAGCAGTCGCAGACAGCGTGACGGATAAGCTCGGTCAGATAGGTTTCAGAAATTGAAATTTTGCCGATATGATTTTCAACGGTTACCATTGAGCACACTCCCTTGAAATAGAATCAAAACAAAAACCGTGCGATTTTGCACACATAATAATTATATCATAGCTTTCGGGAATTTACAATAGCTGATGCGGATTTTTTTATATCCGGCGTGATAATTGTTAATATCCTGTCAATGAAAAATTTGTGCAGATTGCGTACCTGAGCATTATTTCGCAGTAAACAATTCGTAAACCGCCGTGACCGATATGTAGGGGCGCATTCCGTGCGCCCGCAAGTCCACAAACAGCGACCGCGAGAATTCTTTGTAGGGGCGCATTCCGTGCGCCCGCAAGTCCACATAATCGAGCAAAGCGCACTGGCGCACACTGTGCGCCCCTACAGTTTATTTCGTCAGCAGGAAAAGCCTTCCGCTGTACGGAGGGATATCCATATCGAGCTTTGCGCCGTTCTTTGCGAATTTGGTGCTGCCATGGGGAGTTGTGCCGCTGTAGAGCTGGTCGTCGGAATCGAGGAGGAGCTCCGCCTTGTACTCGGCTCCGATATTTACGGAGTAGTCGAACTGGAACCAGTCCGAGAAATTCAGCACCGCGAGGATATCTCCCTCGGCGCTTTTGCGGCGTATAGCGTATACGCAGCGGTCATTCGAGGAGCAGTCCTCCCACATGAAATTGGTCGGGTCGTAATCGTAGTGCAGAGCCGTATATCTGAGGTATATCCCGTTCAGCGTCTTTACGTACTCGCGGAAGGAATCGTGCATGGGATATTTCAGCATATCCCAGTCCTGCTCGCGTTTTTCGTCCCATTCGCGGAGCTGACCGAATTCGCTGCCCATGAAGTTGAGCTTCTTTCCCGGGTGAGCTATCATGTACATATAAAGAGCCCTCGCCTGCGGGAATTTGTCCTCGTACTGACCGTTCATCTTCTGGAGGATAGTCGCCTTGCCGTGGACTACCTCATCGTGCGACAGCGGGAGGATATACCGCTCGTTGTAGAAATAGAGCATGGAAAACGTCAGCTTGTGGTAGTCGCGGGTGCGGTACATTGGAGCGCTCTGGAAATATTCGAGCGTGTCGTGCATCCAGCCGAGGTCCCACTTGTAGTCGAATCCGAGACCGCCGTCGAATACGGGAGCGGCAACCTTCGGGTGCGAGGAGGAGTCCTCCGCCGCGAGAATTACTGACGGGTGACGGGCTTTCAGACCGCTGTTCATGTCCTTGAGAAGCTGTATCGCGTAGCGGTTCTCGCCGAGGTATTCCCTGCCGTTCCAGTATATCATATTGCGCACAGCGTCCATGCGCAGACCGTCGAAGTGGTAGACCGAGAGCCAGTAATTCGCCGCCGACTGCAAAAACGAGCGCACCTCGCCCTTTGAGTGCATGAAATTGCGGCTTCCCCACTCGTTGTAGGCGGCTTCGTCGTCGGGGAACTCGTAAAGGCGGGTGCCGTCGTACTCGGTGAGACCGTAGTGGTCGACTGCGAAATGCACGGGTACGAAGTCCATGATAACGCCGATGCCTTTTTTGTGGCATTTGTCCACCAGCTCCATGAGCTGTTTCGGAGTTCCGTAACGCGCTGTCGGAGCGAAAAATCCGGTTATCTGATAGCCCCACGATTCGTCGCTCGGGTGCTCGGCGAGGGGCATGAGCTCGATATGCGTGTAGCCGTTTTCGGCGGCGTAATCAGGCAGTATATCGGCTATCTCGGCATAGCTGTACCAGCCCTCGAGCTCGCGTATCTCGTCGCCGGTCATTCCGGAAACGTCCACCGGCGGTTCATTTTTTTCGTGCAGAACAGTTCCCGGCTTGCGCTTCCACGAGCCGAGATGCACCTCGTATATATTCAGCGGCTTGTCGCGGCAGTCGCTCCGCCGCGCGAGCCATTTATCGTCCGCAAATTTGTAGCCCTCTATGCTCCTCACGACCGAGCAGGTATTCGGCCGCATTTCCATACCGAAGCCGTACGGGTCTGCGTGGTCGATGAAATTGTCCTTGCGGTCGTAGATACGGTATTTGTAGCGCATACCCTCCTTTGCGGCGGGACAGGTCAGCTCGAAGAATCTGCCGTCGGCGACGCGCTTCATCTCCTCGTCCTTCCAGCCATTGAAATCGCCGACTACAGCGACTTTCGAGGCATTTGGCGCATATGTGCGGAAAACCGTTCCCGCGGGAGTCAGATGAGCTCCGAGGTATTCATAGGCTTCAAAAGCTTCTCCCTTGTAAAAACCGTAGATGTCCATAACAACACTCCTTAGCGATGCGTCAGCCTTAATAATCGAGAATCAATGTGTCTGTCTGCGCAGACCTGTTTAAGGCAGTCGATGACCGCAAAAAAATATATTTGCTCATTCTTAATTGTATTGACATACAAAATGCTGTGCAGTATAATTATATTATATGACGAGAAGTGAAGATTTTCAATCATCATTTTTCCACACCTGTCGCATATTAGACTAAAGTCGCAAACTGTCTATAAAGGAGTACCACATGGACCTCAGAACCGAAAAGACCCGCCGAGCAATAATCAACGCATTCATAAAGCTGCGCTCGAAAAAGCCGACGGAAAAAATAACGATAAAGGAGCTCGCCGAAAACGCTCAGATAAACAAGGCGACGTTTTACCTGCATTACCGCGACATCTACGACCTGTCGGTGTCGCTTGAGCGTGAGGTCGTGAGGGACTGCCTGAAAGGTATCCAGCACCCCGAGGATATTTTACACGACACCCGCCGCTTCATCAAAGACCTCGAGGACTCGTTCGTTGCCAACGAGCAGCTGATAAAGATACTCTTCGAGGGCAGCCGCAGCAGCAGCTTCGTCTCGCTTTTCGAGGAGGAGCTCACGGCGCTCATAATAAGCGCATATCCCGACTACGAGCCAAGTCTCGAGAGCCGCATGATGATGTCGTATCTCATCTACGGAGGCTACTACACGTATTTCAAATACTGCGACGAAAGCGGCATAAAGCCCGTGCTTGAAATAATCGAGAAGCTCTCCGACGGCATCGTAAAGCTGTACGAAAGTTAAAGCAGGGCTTTGCCCTTGACCCGGTTAAGGCTCTGCCTTAACAATCCGGCAAGGGGCTTTGCCCCTGCACCCCAGTCAAGGCTCTGCCTTGACAATCCGCCTAAGGCGCTGCCTTAGGAATCCGCAAGGGCTCTGCCCTTGACCTGCCAGAGGCTCTGCCTCTGGACTCCGCTGGGGCTCTGCCCCCGTCCCCGGCAGGGAGCGAGCGGCTGAACAGCCGGTCCCCTCTGTCAGCTACGCTGACATCTCCCCACCCCGTGGGGAGTAACCC
>JAEEGL014323283.1_pt1 | contig 10306 bp, 6 predicted proteins | sample 9134231 | NCBI WGS metagenome assembly JAEEGL01 (sample SAMN16246548, study PRJNA631951) | gut metagenome | biome: gut microbiome; feature: rumen; material: fiber-attached | host: Bos | place: Iran: Karaj | collected 2018-10
ATATTCTCTAAGAAACTATACGACTACAAGCCGTCGTGGCGCATGCTACGCCCGTCGTCGCTCACTGATCAACTGTTCATAAAGGCTAAGCGCATACGCACGCTGGAGGTGACAGGACAATCTCTGGTGGGCGAAGGGATACTGCCGGAGTTCATGGCGCTCATCAACTATGGCATCATAGGACTGATACAACTGGAGAAGGGCTATGCCGACAAGGTTGATATGACCAACGATGAGGCAATGGCGCTGTATGATGCACATGCCAAAGCCTGCCTGGACCTGATGCGCAAGAAGAACCATGACTACGGAGAGGCATGGAGAGACATGCGTGTCAGTTCATATACGGACATTATCCTCACCAAACTGGAACGCATCAAAGAGATAGAGGACAAGAACGGATTGACGATTGTCAGCGAGGGGATAGACTCAAACATCATGGACATTATCAACTATTCCACTTTTGCTGTCATCAAACTAAAGATTGAGAAATGCTGAAGTCCATCATTGTAAACATAGCTCGCATTCTGTTAGGATGTACCTTCATTCTGTCCGGATTTGTAAAGACCGTGGACCCTCTCGGCACGCAGTATAAATTAGAGGATTATGCCATCGCAATGGGCTTTGACGGCATCTTCCCCGCGTGGGTATTCCTCTGCGGCGCCGTGTTGATGGCTATCTTCGAATGCATGATGGGCATACAGCTGCTATTTGCCATCAACCGACGAGTAGTGTCTAAGCTGTCGCTTGCCTTCATGCTTGTGATGACATGTCTCACCGTGTGGATTTATTTTGATAATCCCGTGGAAGACTGCGGCTGTTTCGGTGATGCCATAAAGCTGACCAACGGACAGACGTTGGCAAAAAACATTGTATTGCTCGTCTGCTCCACAATCGTTGCACTTTGGCCAAAGAAGATGCCGCGGATGATAGCCTTGAGCCGACAGTGGATTGTGTTCCACTACTCGGTACTGTTCTTCATCGGTCTGGCGCTGCATTGTATCTATCATCTGCCGGTTTTCGACTATCGTCCATACCACATCGGGGCCAACATAGCCAAAGGAATGGAGATACCGGAGGGAGCGGAGGCGCCCATCTATGAGACTACATTTATCATGGAGAAGGACGGCAAGCAGGAAGAGTTCACGCTTGAGAACTATCCTGACTCCACATGGACTTTCGTTGACTCCAAATCAAAGCTGATAAAGGCGGGCTACGAACCTCCCATCCACGATTTCTATCTGCAGGACAGCGAGGGTGAAGACTATACCGATGCTGTGCTTTCAAAGCCCGGCTACACATTCCTCCTGGTAGCGCATGACATCACGAAAGCTGACGACACGAACTTCGGCACCGTGAATACCATCTATGATTATGCCACCCAGCACAACATTCCGTTCTACTGTCTCACAGCCAGCGAGGATGAGGCGGTGGATCATTGGATTGATATCACAGGCGCGGAGTACCCCTTCCTGAATTGCGACGGCCTCACATTGAAGACCATCGTACGCAGTAACCCGGGACTGGTATTGCTGAAAGAAGGCACCGTAACAGCCAAATGGGGAAGCAATGACCTGCCTGCCCTGACCCCCGACACCAAGATTGAGACACTTGACGAGACTGAAGCATACGAGACGAACAAATGGAAGACTTGGAGCTTCATACTGCTTTGGTACATACTGCCGCTGACGATTCTCACCATAACAGACCGTCTGTGGGCATGGAGCAGGCGCATCAGGCATGCAGAGCATAAACATTCATACAAACTAATAAATCTTTTCAAAACAAAAAACAAGAAACCAATGAGAAAGAAAATTGTAGCAGGTAACTGGAAAATGAACAAAAACCTGCAAGAGGGTGTAGCTCTGGCTAAGGAGCTTACCGAGGTAGTAAAGAACCCTAACTGCGATGTCATCATCGGCACACCATTCATTCACCTGGCAAGCGTGGCTGAGGTTATCAAGGGCAGTTGCATCCAGCTCTCTGCAGAGAACTGTGCTGACAAGGCCAGCGGTGCTTACACAGGCGAAGTATCTGCCGAGATGGTAAAGTCAACAGGTGCAGAGTACGTTATCCTCGGTCACTCTGAGCGTCGCGAATACTATAAGGAGACACCTGAAATCCTCAAGGAGAAGGTGGAGCTAGCACTGGCAAACGGTCTGAAGGTTATCTTCTGCATCGGCGAGTCACTGGCAGAGCGCGAGGCTAACAAGCAGAATGAAGTGGTAAAGGCAGAGCTCGCTGGCTCAGTATTCCACCTCACAGCAGAGCAGTGGAAGAACATCATCATCGCCTACGAACCTATCTGGGCTATCGGAACAGGCAAGACAGCTACAGCTGATCAGGCTGAAGAGATACACGCATATATTCGCTCTTGCGTAGCAGAAGTATATGGTGCAGAGGTTGCTGACGACACCACCATCCTTTACGGTGGCTCATGCAAGGCAAGCAATGCTCCTGAGCTCTTTGCCAAGGCCGACATTGACGGCGGTCTCATAGGCGGAGCATCGCTCAAAGCTGCTGACTTCAAGGGCATCATCGATGCTTGGGCATAATGAAAAGAACAATTATCATAACATTCTGTCTGGCATTGGCACATACAAGTGCCAATGCACAGACTTTCCTTGATGACCTGCGAACGGACAAGGCTAATCAAGGACAGGTAACGGTAACCCAGTCAAGAGACATTGACGCACTTGTGAACGGCGAGCCAGACCTGCCACAACAGGCAGAGAAGCCAGAGCCGGCAGAAAAGAAACAACCGTCAACAACGACAACAACGTCGCCAACGACAACAACACCGGCAATACCGACAGAAGAAAACAAAGCTCCGTCACATGCCGCTACTCCGGCCCCGTCATCCTCTATAAGCGATGATTTCGCAAAAGAAGAGGGTGTTGTAGATACGCGCAAGAAACTCATGCGCAACAGCTACAAGACGCAGGGCTACAGAATACAGGTGTTCTCGGGCGGCAATTCACGCTTGGACAAGCAGAAGGCACAGACGGCGGGAACTGTAATGAAATCTAATTTCCCATCGGAACCTGTCTATGTACACTTCTATTCTCCTTCTTGGAAATGCCGTATGGGCAACTATCGCTCCATAGAAGAAGCAAGACGGCTGCTGAAAAGAGTCAAACAACTCGGTTATCCGCAAGCTAACATCATCAAAGGAACCATTTCCGTTCAGTATTAACACTAACAATGCGACTTATCTCTTGGAATGTCAATGGCCTCAGAGCCTGTGTGCAAAAAGGATTTGCCGATGTATTCAACACGCTGGATGCTGACTTCTTCTGCATTCAGGAAACAAAAATGCAAGCCGGACAGCTGGACTTAGCCTTCATGGGCTATCAGTCCTATTGGAACTATGCCGAGAAGAAAGGCTATTCAGGCACTGCTATCTATACCCGCCACACACCGCTGAACGTCAGCTATGGCATCGGCATACCAGAGCACGACAATGAGGGACGCGTCATCACTTTAGAGTACGCGGACTTCTATATCATCACCGTCTATGTGCCAAATTCACAGGACGAACTGCGCCGACTGGACTATCGCATGCAGTGGGAAGACGATTTCCTGAAATACATACAGGCATTAGACGCTAAGAAACCCGTCATCTTCTGTGGAGACCTCAACGTGGCCCACGAGGAGATAGACCTTAAGAATCCTAAGACCAATCACCACAACCCAGGCTTCACCGATGAGGAGCGTGGCAAATTCTCCACACTCCTGAAGGCTGGATATACTGACACATTCCGCCACCTGCACCCTGAAGAGCAGACATTCTCATGGTGGTCATACCGTTTTCATGCACGTGAGAAGAACATCGGGTGGCGCATAGACTACTTTATAGTCTCCAACCGTTTGCAATCCCTTATCTCCAAAGCCGACATACACACCGAGATTCTTGGTTCGGACCATTGTCCTGTTGAGCTTGAGATAAACATATAACCGCCAAAAAGCAACCGCCCCCCTGCCCTGCGAGTGTCTCGCGATTTCCCGCGAGAACACATAGCCACCGTGCCCTGCAGTTCTCCGCAGGCTATAAAAAGCAGCCACACCGCAAAAAAAACAGCGCGCAGACTTAGCCACCGGCTTGTTTGCCCGCCTTTGCTTGCGGCTTTTCTTTATTATTAACTTACAAAACAATTAACAAGATGAGAAAAACAACCTACAGGTTGCGTTGTCTCGCATTGCGCTTCAAGCAATTCTCGCGCAAGGGCTACTCCCTCTTCGCATGCTTGGGACGTGAGGTGATCATCTGCACCCTCAGTGTTGCCACACTCACCCATGCCAAAGCCAACGGCATCAGCATCGTCAGCGCAGCAGCGGACGACAGTCTGAACCGCCAGGAGATGAGGCTCGACGAGGTGGTGGTGACAGGTGCACGAGCGCCACTAACGCAAGGCGAGGCCGCTAAATTGGTTACTGTTCTCACGCGCGAAGACATCAATGGCTATGCCGCAGAGACAGTTAACGACGTTCTAAAACATGCCACCAGCGTAGATGTCCGTCAGCGCGGGGGCTTTGGAGTACAGACGGACATATCCATCGGAGGAGGAACATTCGATCAGATTGCAATTCTTCTTAATGGTGTCAACATTAGCAATCCACAGACAGGACACCTCTCCGCCGACTTTCCCGTATCGCTTGACGACATTCAGCGCATCGAAATAATACAAGGTGCTGCCGCACGCGTCTATGGCGCAGGTGCCTTCAACGGCGCAATCAACATCGTCACAACCCCACAGGCAGGTCCACGAGGCTCAGTATCTGTTGAGGGAGGCTCATACGGAACCTTCGGAGCCGCTGCACGATTTGCTTTTCCCTCCAATTCAAGAGTAGGCGACGACAGCTTCACGCCCCTTGACAAAAGCAAATTTGGCGTACATTCACTATCGGCAGGCTACAAGCAGAGCGATGGAGGAACGACCAACAGCTACTTCCGCAAATCGAACGCATTCTATCAGGGTGCGCTATCACTACCAAAACTACATGGGCAGGGCCGACTGGACTGGAGTCTCGGACTATCTACGATGCGTTATGGCGCAAATACATTCTATTCTGCTGCCTATCCCGACCAGTATGAGAGCAATGCCCGCATATTCGCCAACATCAGGGGTTACTTACCAATATCCATAGGACACGCGCAGATTGCGCTCACTCCATCTGTATATTGGAACCGCAACTACGACCATTTCCAGCTCATTCGCCACTCCACGACAGGCGAGAACTTCCACCGCAACGATGTGCTGGGAGCATTGCTGAATGCATATACAGAATGGGCACTGGGCAAAACATCCATCGGAGCAGAGCTGAGGAAGGAGAAAATATACTCCACAAACCTTGGAATACCAATGAGTGAGGACGAGTGGTTCAAGGTGCCCCACTATGATGTGAACTACACAAAAAGCAAAGGCCGCACGGACCTGAGCCTCTTCCTGGAGCACAACATACTGCTGCAGCGCTTCACCGCCTCGCTCGGAGTGATGGCAAACAGGAACACAGGCTACAACGACCGTTTTAGATTGTACCCAGGAATAGACATGAGCTACAGGCCATCAAAGCCCTGGAAGATAACCCTTTCATGGAATATGGCGTTCCGTATGCCCACGTTTACAGACCTCTTCTATAAGTCACCGACACAGGAAGGCAATATAGGTCTTAAGCCAGAGAAGACAAACTCTCTGCGATTGGGCGTGCTGCATCGCGCCAAAGGCCTGCAGGCACAGGTCAGCGCCTTCTATGATTTCGGCACTGACATGATAGACTGGGTGATGTATAGCGCTGATGACAAATATCATTCAGCGAATTTCAGGCTCGACAACAGAGGCTTTGAGGTCAACGCCGACCTCATGCCGCGAGAGTGGAACCCTACCTATTATATTAATAAGGTACACGTGGGATATGCTTACATCAACCAGGCCAGATATGATGATATTACTATATACAAGTCAAACTATGCTATGGAGTATCTGCGCCACAAGGTTGTAGGCTCCATAGATCATCGCATTTTCTCTGCTCTGTCTGCCTCATGGACGTTCAGATGGCAGGAAAGGATGGGGTCTTACATCATATATGAGAACAACAAATCCACTGGCATAGCAAGACCATACTCGCCCTACGCCTTGTTTGACGTGAAGCTGATGTGGCAAAAGCCAAGATATGACATAGCCCTCTCGCTCAACAATCTCACAAATCGTCGTTACTACGATATAGGAAACGTAGAGCAACCGGGCTTTTGGCTCATGGCATCAGCAAAAATAAGGTGGTAACAACCGTTTATGTCCAAGTATCTGCGATACCATCGCAGATGAACCATATACAGTAAACAAAAAGAAAACATCCGAACTGACCAGAGGTTTCAAGATAAACCTGTTGATTAGTTCGGATGTTTTCGTTCTTTATTGAGTGTTGTAACAGCGATTACAGAGTCGAATCACTTGTTTAGTTTCTCGTTTTTCTTTCTGTCATAATATTCTGCCGTAGCGGTAAAGAATACGTCTCCGCTTGAGTTGAGGGCGGTCTCAACGCTATCCTGTACCACGCCGATAATAAATCCTACGGCAACAGCCTGCATGGCTATATCACTGCTGATATTGAAGAACGAGCATGCCATTGGTACTAACAATAGCGAACCACCGGCTACGCCCGATGCTCCACAGGCAGCCAAAGTAGCAATGATACCGAGGAAGAGAGCCGATGCGAATGACACATCCACTCCAACGGTGTTTGCCACAGCCAGAGTCATCACAGTGATGGTAACAGCTGCACCGTCCATATTGATGGCTGAACCAAGGGGAATGCTCACGGAGTAGAACTCCTCATCAAGTCCGAGCTTCTGACACAACTCCATATTTACAGGAATGTTGGCAGCTGACGAACGGGTGAAGAAGGCCTGCAGTCCGCTTTCTTTCAGGCAAGTGAAAAGCAGGGGGTAAGGGTTGCTATGGAGCATCAGATATGATATGAGCGGATTGAAAACAAGCGTGTTGACCAACATACAGCCCACAAGCAGCATTAACAAGTGCCCATAGGTGGTAAATACCTCTAAACCGGTTTCTGATACAGATACAAAAACCAAGCCCATGATGCCGAATGGGGCACACTGGATAATCCAATTAACGATATATGTGAATACATCAGAAAAATCCTGAACCATATCTATCGTTGGTTGACTTGCCGTAATTTTCAAGGCAAGCCCCACCAAAATAGACCAAAACAGGATGCCTATGTAGTTACCATTTGATATGGAAACTATAGGATTGGAAACCATGTTGGAAAGAAGATTGACAAAAACATCTGTGAGGGAACCGGGAGAAGCTTGGTCAGCAACGTCGCTCAGCTGCATCGTTACAGGAAACAGGAAACTTCCCACCACAGCACACAAGGCAGCAATGAATGTACTCAGCAGATAGCGCGAGATAACGACACTGAACCGGGGACCCAAGCCTTTACCGGCCTTGGCAATACTTGCGATGATAAGTACAGCGACCAATATGGGGGCTACTGCCTTCAGCGCACTGACAAACACAGTACCCAAGATGCCGATACCATGCCATTGTGGCACTACGAGACCAAGAATCGTACCGATAATGAGTCCTACGAGTATGCGGAGCATAAGACTCATCTCGCTCCACTTGCTAAACACCTTAATAAATGTCATACCTTAATCAATCTGAATTCCTACTCTTCTATCCACTCAAAATGCTGATAATCCTTGCATGAAGTCCATGAGCCACCCCACTCAAAGCCTGCCGCAATGAAGAGTTTGTAACAGAGGTCTTGCTCATCTATCTTATAAGGGAAGGCCCACGAGCGATCACAGAACGTGGTTGATATAGCTGGTTGCACATATCGCGTACCGTCAGCACGATCCTTATAGTATGGATTATAAAGTGTGTTGACATCAATAGCCAATCCGCGTGCATGCTTTGACAACGTGGTGGAACCTGAAATGCTGCGATAACAGAACGAGCTGGTATTGTTGTCGCGCATCTGCGTTTCGTCATCAGCGTTATAAACATCAGGCAGCACCATTCGCTCGATTGGATACTTCTCATCATACAGTTGCCTGAATATACGCACCACGACATCAGCAATCTGCTTATTTACAACCATTTCGCCAATATGACTCTTTTGGTCGTAATCCCAATGCAGGGCACGGATATGGCGCAAGTCATCACGTCCTATATATGGATTCTCCTTATATGTCTTGTTCTGCATACGCTGCCATACATCATCAGGGATAGGCTCTGCAGCAAAACACTTATCGACGCCACCGTAAGCACGGATAGAAGCATCATTGACAACAGTACCGGCCTCCCATTTCTCAAGCGCCTGAGTATCTGCCACAGGCACTTTTGGAAAACGCAGTTGATACTTCAGTTTCAAGATACGATACACACTCTCATCGATTCGCTGCTCACTTATATCGCCAGTGGTGACAGCTTCTACGACTGCATCAAAGGCTTCAGGGAAATTCTGCGGGTTGAGAATGATGTCAACACCAGCCTTGATAGCTTTCAAAACAGCCTCCTTATTGCTATATTGCTGTGTTATGGCACCCATCTCCATAGCATCTGCTATGATGATATTCTGGTACCCCATCTCCTCACGCAGTTTGTTCTGCAGAATGACACTTGACAACGTAGCAGGCATCTCTGCACCAGTCACGTTGGGCAGAGAGATGTGAGCAGTCATAACAAGCTCGCAACCCTTGCGAATGCCTGCGCGGAAAGGCACCATCTCGCAGTCACGTATCTCGTCCCATGTCTTCAGACTCTGGGCATAACCAAAGTGAGTGTCAGCCTTAGTGTCACCATGACCAGGGAAATGCTTTATACAGCCCTCAACGCCAGCATCCCTAAGACCTTGCAGATAACTCGCCACCATTGGAGCGGCAACATATTGATTGTCTGAGAAGGCGCGGTCTTTGATTACCCTATTCTCTGGATTCGTATTTACATCGGCAACAGGAGCAAAGTCAATATCGAAGCCATAGCGATGCAGGTAGGTACCAATAGTGTTACCACACTCGTATGCTTTGCCGGGATCACCCGTATTGCCGATGCTCTCCATGGAAACGAATTTCTCCACGCTGAAGTTGGAGTTGTTGGCGATACGAGCCACTCGACCACCCTCCTCGTCAATACATAGCAATGGAGAACCGTTAAGGGCACGCAACTGTGTGACGAATCGCTCCAACTGAGCTTCGTCATTGATATTGTGAGCATATAAGATGATGCCACCAATAGGATAATTTTTGTTTTGTTCCAGCATCGCCTGAGTCACCTCTTGCATCTTCAGCGAGGCATAGTCTCGCGACGTCACCGTAGGATCCATCGTCTCTGGGCGAATGTAAAATATCTGACCCACCTTCTCGCGCAGGGTCATATTGTTTATGATATTTTCTATCTCGTCAGTATCAGGATCAACCCAAGGCTCATCATCGCTGGAACAAGAGGTAATCACAAAGCCGCAGAACAACAAGGCCACAAAAGCCCAAAACTTAACTCTCAAATCACTTTTCACGCACATAGCGTAATGTTTTTTACTACATCCCATAGAGTAATTATGCAATTTATATAAGTATTAAACTCTCAGGAAATCCTAAAACAATGTGCAAAATTACAAAAAAAACAGTTAAAAACAAAATAAATGGAGTATTTTAATTGAATATATGCCACAAGAAAGCATCAAGTAATATTATCCATCTAATTATTATAACCGTCATTGCCCATTACGCGCTATATTACATAATAAGTAATCAACAATAATGCCTTACCTATATATACATGATAGTGCTATACACATGGCTGTACATACGGCTTCACACTGCCAGCGAATTTGTGGACTACAACGACGGGTAGAACCACTGCTATAAAATAAAAAGCCTCACGAGCAAAAACTCATGAGGCTTTCGAAATGAAAAGGAGGCGGCTTCCTACTCTCCCGCATTGTGGTGCAGTACCATCGGCGCAAGTGGGCTTAACTTCTCTGTTCGGAATGGGAAGAGGTGGAACCCCACCGCAATAACCACCTGATATTTCTTCTATTGCAGATTTCATAGTGCATGATCACATATGATACTCTAACATAATGATATGCTGCAAAAGTATTAGGTTGACTATTGACAAGACAAGAACTATAGAGAGAGAAGTGTGCAACTTCTTATCTCAGCTGAAACTGTGAACTTCACTCAATGAAAGTCTCGGGCTATTAGTAATGCTCGGCTTTGACGTCACCGTCTTTACACCTGCATCCTATCAACGTCGTAGTCTGCGACGACCCTCAAGGGAAA
>JAEEGL014946721.1_pt1 | contig 10306 bp, 9 predicted proteins | sample 9134231 | NCBI WGS metagenome assembly JAEEGL01 (sample SAMN16246548, study PRJNA631951) | gut metagenome | biome: gut microbiome; feature: rumen; material: fiber-attached | host: Bos | place: Iran: Karaj | collected 2018-10
AACCGCCCCATTTCGCTCTGGTCTTGGAAGCATTAAAACTAAGAACAACAAGTGTTATTATTGGCGCGTATAAGAGTAACAAGATCAGGAGGACATACAGTTTTTTCAGTGTTGCTTTCATATCAGAAGTAACTGCCTCCTTCCTTATCGTATTTCGCGGTCAGACCCATCGCAAGCAGGATGAACAGCATCAGGACGATCGACAGACCGCTGCCGACGTGCCAGTTGTTGGCCTGTTTGAATTCCTGTTCGATCACGTTGCCGATCAGCAGGATCTTTCCGCCGCCTAACATATCCGAGATCACGAAGGTGGTCAGCGCCGGTACGGAAACCATGGTGATCCCGCTGATCAGTCCCGGAATGCTCAAAGGGAAGATCACGTTCACAAAGGTCTGAAAGCTGTTGGCGCCAAGATCCCTTGCTGCTTCGATCACGCTCGGATCGATCTTGGATAGCGCATTGTAGAGCGGAAGGATCATAAACGGCAGGAAGTTATAGACCATGCCGAGCACAATGGCATACGGCGTATTGATGATGTTCAGTACCGGCAGATGCAGAAAGCGCAGGATCATGTTGATCACGCCGTTCTTTTCCAGAAGCGTCTGCCAGGCAAGGGTGCGGAGCAGGAAATTCATCCACATCGGCAGGATGAACACAAAGATCATAAAACCGGACTGCTTCATGCCGGACCCCGAGAGGATATAGGCTAACGGGTAGGAGAGCAGAACACAGATCAATGTGGCGATCAGTGCCAACAGGATGGATATGCCGAGCGCTTTCAGATTTTCGCCTTCTACGATCGAGGCCACATTTGCAAAAGTAAACCGGTTTGTCTTATCCGTAAAGCCGTAGAAGAAGATCATGCAGAGCGGGATGATGATGAAACCGGCCGACCAGAGCAGGTACGGAAAGGCCAGAAGATTCTTTTTATTCTTCAACGCCGATCGCCTCCTCATCTTCGGATTCCGGTTTGTGCATGGTCTGGATATTGTACGGATCCACTTTGATCCCGACGGGAGTTCCGACCGGGAACATGGATGTGGATTGCACCAGCCATTCATGACCGTTTGCCATGACTTCCATTTCATAGTGAACGCCTTTAAAGATAACATGCGTTACTATTCCCTGAATGATCCCTTCCTCAGGCTTAACCAGTTCCACATCTTCCGGGCGGATCACGACATCGACCGGTTTGTTTTTGCCAAAGCCCGCATCGGTGCTGACAAACCTTGCGCCGAGGATCTCCACAAGATAATCTTCGATCATGGTTGCGGAGATGATGTTACTGTCGCCGATGAAGTCGGCCACAAAGGCGTTTTCCGGTTCGTTGTAGATCTTTTCCGGCGTGCCGATCTGCTGGATATAGCCCTGGTTCATGACCACGATCGTATCCGACATGGTCAGGGCTTCTTCCTGATCGTGCGTGACATATAAGAAAGTAATGCCGAGCTCGTTCTTCAGGCGGATCAGCTCATACTGCATATCCTGTCTGAGTTTTAAGTCGAGCGCCCCCAGAGGCTCATCCAACAACAGGACCTTCGGCTCGTTGACGATAGCTCTCGCGATCGCGATCCGCTGCTGCTGGCCGCCTGAAAGGGAATCCGGCATACGATTTTCAAAACCGTCCAGATTTACCAGCTTCAGGGCATATTTGATCTTATCCTGAATATAGTTTTTTGGCTTGTTCTTGATCTTTAAGCCGAAAGCGATGTTTTCCGCGATCGTCATATGCGTGAACAATGCATATTTCTGAAAGACCGTGTTTAAGGGTCTTTTGTTAGGCGGAAGATGGGTAATGTCCTGCCCGTCAAAATACACGGTTCCTTTATCCGGCGTTTCGAATCCGCCAAGGATCCTTAACGTGGTCGTTTTTCCGCAGCCGCTTGGTCCCAAAAGCGTGATAAATTCATTTTCACGGATATAAAGATCCAGATCATCCAAAACGAGCTGGTTTCCGAATGACTTGGAGATGTGGTCCAGTTTGATCAGTTGTTTGTCTTTTGCCATGTGATTCACCCGATGTATGTTTAAAGTAGGAAGGAATATTTCAGAAGCTTGGCGGCGTGCTTACCCAGATGAGCGTCGCGCCCGTTTTGCTGTCTGCGCTGATATAATGGCTTGCCCGCGGGACAAAATAGAAAGATTCCCCTTTTTTGGCTTTATAAACGCGCTTTCCGATATGGATCCTGATCGCGCCGGAAAGAACATAACCGAATTCTTCGCCTTCATGCGGAATGTCCGGATAGGTGGAACCTCCGGGGGCTAAGGTCAGCCGGATCGGCTCCATGGCGTTTTTCTGCGCATTCGGGATGATCCATTCGATCTTGCTTGAAAGGTCCGTATCGATCTTTTCAAAATAGTCCTGATCTTTGAAGACGATCTGTTCTTCGTCTTCTTCTGAAAAGAACGAACTCAGATCCGAACCGAGCACCTGAAGGATATCCGTCAGGGTGGCGATGCTCGGGGATGTCAGGTCCCGTTCGATCTGGGAGATGAATCCTTTTGACAATTCCGCCCTGTCGGCCAGTTCTTCCTGCGTCAGTCCTTTCTGTATGCGTAATTCCTTGATCTTGTTTCCGATTTCCATATCCGTCACCCGAGTCAGAAAAAAAGAAATGATAAACAAAAAGTTTACTATTTCTAAACAAACGGCAAATAGAATTATACACGCATCTATATAAAAGTCAATGAAATTATGATATAATCGGTGAGTGGGAGATCAGCCGGTAAAAAACGGCGTTAGATCTTCCGAATTCGGAAAGAAAATTAGGATGCGAGGCAGGAGATTACGAGATGGCAGAGAAGTATGTGGCGTATGTTTCCACTTATACCAAAGGGAATAACAAAGGGATCCGGATCTATGATGTGGATATCAAGTCCGGAAGACTGACGGAACGCGATCAGGTCACGATCACGAATTCTTCTTATGTAACGATCGCCCATAACCAGAAATATGTGTATTCCATTACAGACATGGGTGTGGAAGCATTCAAAGTCCTGCCCGACGGAGGCCTTGAGTCCATCGGCTCCGCGCCGATCAACGGCATGAGAGGCTGCTATCTGTCCACGGATTATACGGATACATTCCTCTTTGTTGCGGGGTATCATGACGGAAAGATCACGGTCTTACGGCTTCGTGAGGACGGAACGGTCGGCGAGATCTGCGACGAGATCTTTCACCAGGGCGTCGGAGAAGTGACGGAGAGGACATTCACGCCGCATGTCAGCTGCGTAAAGATGACAAGAGACAACAAATATCTTTGCGCCGCGGATATGGGGATCGACCATATCAAGATCTACAGACTTGACCATAACACCGGAAAACTCAAGCTGGCAGATATCGTCAGATGCGAGCAGGGCAGCGCACCCAGGCTGATCAAGTTCAGGGGCGATGGTAAATATGCCTATGTGATCAACCAGCTGCATCATAATATCGAAGTCTATGAATATAAAGAAGTGAATGACTATCCGGAATTCACGAAGATCCAGCAGATCACGACCGCGAACGATTACCATACATCGGACACGGCTGCATTTGCCCTGAAATTTTCCATTGATTTTAAATATCTGTTCTGCACCAACGCCGGGGACAACTCGATCGGCGCATTTAAGATCGATGCCAAAACAGGTCTTTTGGAAAAACTGTTCATTCTTCCGGTCAGCGGTGATTTTCCCAAGGATATCGCCGTTTTCCCGGATACAAAACATATCATCAGCTTAAACCACGAGTCCGGCACCATGTCTTTCTTCGACTTAAACCTTACGGACAATGTGATCGTCATGAACGGTCCGATGATCAAGGTTCCCAACGGAAACTGCATCATCATGAAACGGATCCAGGAATAAAAAAGTTTTTTTGCGTTTCTGATTTTTATTGTGTTTGCCGTTTGTTTTGCAAATGCATATAATACTTGTTGGATAAAAACGAATTTCATTGGAATTCGCTGTCTGATATTATTTCCGAAAGAAAAAGAGGGTTGATCATGGAAAAAAGAAAACAGATGTACGAAGGCAAGGCAAAGAAGGTTTATGAGACGGATGATCCGGAGATCGTGATCGTGGATTACAAGGATGATGCGACTGCTTTTAACGGATTAAAGAAAGGAAGCATCAAGGGAAAAGGCGTCATCAATAACCAGATGAGCAACATGCTGATGCAGGGCCTGGAGAAAAAAGGCGTACCGACGCACTTTGTAAAAGAACTTTCCGAGCGTGAAACCGCGGTGAAACGTGTTGAGATTCTTCCGCTTGAAGTGATCATCCGCAACATCTCCGCAGGTTCTTTTTCCAAGAGATACGGTGTGGAAGAGGGAATCGTCTTTGACGAGCCGACGATCGAATTTTCCTATAAAAATGATGACCTTGGTGATCCGCTTCTGAACGATGATCATGCCATCGCTTTAAAACTCTGCACGAGAGAAGAACTCGCAACGGTCAAAAAGTATGCGTTTCTTGTCAATGACTTCTTAAAAGAGATCTGGAAGTCCTGTAATGTGACGCTTGTGGATTTCAAGATCGAGTTCGGAAGACTGAAAGACGGCACGATCGTCCTTGCCGATGAGATCAGTCCGGACACCTGCAGACTCTGGGATGCCACCACAGGCGAGAAGCTTGACAAAGACCGTTTCCGAAGAGACCTTGGCGGCGTGGAAGAGGCATACGAAGAAGTTATGAAGCGGTTAAAGGAACAGCTGGACTGATCCTTCATAATAAAACCTGAATCCAAAAGGAGAGGAAATGACAGACAGTTACGAATCCCCACTTTCAACCAGATATGCATCGGAATATATGTTAAAGCTCTTTTCATCCGATACACGCTATACGACCTGGAGAAAACTCTGGATCTCGTTAGCAAAGGCGGAAAAAGAACTGGGACTTCCGGTCACGCAGGAACAGATCGATGAGATGGTCGCACATCTTGATGAGATCGATTATGAATGTGTAAAGCAGCGCGAAAAGGAAGTGCGCCATGATGTCATGGCTCATGTTTATGCTTACGGAAAGGTCGCGCCGAAAGCTGCCGGGATCATTCATCTTGGTGCCACAAGCTGTTATGTGACGGATAATGCGGATCTTGTCATCTACCGTGACGGCTTGAGATATCTAAGAAACGAACTGTTAAAAGTCCTGTCGCTGCTTTCCGATTTTGCGATGAAGTATAAGGACCTGCCGACACTCGGGTATACACATTACCAGCCGGCCCAGCTGACGACGGTCGGAAAGCGGGCAAGTTTATGGATCCAGGATCTGTATTCGGATCTGAAAGAGATTGACTTTGCGATCCAAAACATCAAATTCTTAGGATCCAGGGGCACGACCGGAACGGAAGCGAGTTTTTTGGATTTGTATTGCGGCGATACAGAAAAGATCGATAAGATGAATCAAATGATCGCAAAGGATTTCGGCTTTGACGAGATCTTCGATGTCAGCGGTCAGACTTACCCGCGGAAAGTGGACAGCAGGATCTTGAACGCCCTTTCTTCCGTTGCACAGAGCGCATACAGAATGGCGAATGATATCCGCCTTTTGCAACATGACAAGCAGGTGGAGGAACCGTTTGAAGAGGACCAGATCGGTTCATCCGCGATGGCCTATAAACGGAATCCGATGCGGTGTGAGAGGATCTGCTCACTGGCAAGATATGTCATGGCCGATGCGATGAATGCGCCGATGACGGCAAGCGTGCAGTGGCTGGAGAGAACGCTGGATGATTCCGCGAACAGACGCATTTCGCTTCCGGAGGGTTTTTTGGCAACGGATGCGATCTTAAGACTCTTGCAGAATGTTTCGAACGGCCTGCGCGTGAATGAAAAGGTCATTGAGAAGAATGTCATGGAATACCTGCCGTTCATCGCCACCGAAAACATCATGATGGAGGCGGTCAAGAAGGGCGCCAACAGGCAGAATGCGCATGAGATCATCCGCAGATGCTCCATGGAAGCGACCGCAAAGATGAAAAAGGGACTCGAATGGGATCTTCTTGCCGATCTTGCCAAAGAAAGCGAGCTGATGATCTCTAAAGAGGAACTGCAGATGGTGCTTGATCCGAAAGCCTACATAGGAAGATGCGGTGAGCAGGTGGATCGTTTTATTAAAAAGCTTGGACCGGAGCTTGCGGATGCTGAAAAAACGCAGGTTGCCCAGATCAATTTATGATTTTTACGGTTGCATCTTGCATTCCGTATAAATATAGGATATGATAGGGAACGACAAAGGCGTCGGAAAGAATACATGCGTATTCTTTTTTGGCGTCTTATTTTTTACAATTTAACGGTTCTGTCAGTAAAATAAAGCAGAACGAAGAACAAAGTTTCAGTTACAGAGGAGGAAGAAAAAATGTCTTATGTTGATGAAGTGTACGATCGTGTCGTAGCGCAGAATCCCGCACAGCCGGAATTCCATCAGGCGGTAAAAGAGGTTCTCGAATCTCTTCGCGTGGTGATCGAAGCCAATGAGGAAGAGTACAGAAAAGATGCGCTGCTTGAGAGACTGACAACGCCCGAGCGCCAGATCCTGTTCCGTGTTCCCTGGGTGGATGACAAGGGCCAGGTGCAGGTTAACAATGCAATGAGGATCCAGTTCAATTCTGCGATCGGTCCCTACAAGGGTGGCTTACGTCTGCATCCTTCGGTAAACTTAGGCATCATCAAGTTCTTAGGTTTTGAGCAGATCTTCAAGAATTCCCTGACCGGCCTTCCGATCGGCGGCGGCAAGGGCGGCTCTGATTTTGACCCGAAAGGAAAATCCGACAGGGAAGTCATGGCCTTCTGCCAGAGCTTTATGACGGAACTGTTCAAATACATCGGCGCCGATACGGATGTTCCGGCAGGTGATATCGGAACGGGCGCAAGAGAGATCGGTTTCATGTACGGACAGTACAAGAGACTGACCGGCCTTTATGAAGGCGTTCTGACAGGAAAAGGCTTATCCTACGGCGGATCTTTGGCACGTACCGAAGCAACCGGTTACGGCCTGCTGTATATGACAGAAGAAATGCTCAAGAGCAACGGCGTTGACATCAAAGGCAAGACCTGCGCGGTTTCCGGTTCCGGTAACGTTGCGATCTATGCGATCCAGAAAGCACAGCAGCTTGGCGCAAAGCCCGTAACCTGCTCGGATTCCACAGGCTGGGTTTACGATCCGGAAGGGATCGACGTTGCGCTGCTTAAGGAAGTCAAAGAAGTGAAACGTGCGCGCCTGACCGAGTACGCTGCCGCAAGACCTTCCGCACAGTATCATGACAAGAAGACAGAGGGCACCAATCAGTGGGAAGTAAAGGTTGACATCGCGCTTCCCTGCGCAACTCAGAACGAACTGAATCTGGATGATGCGAAGAAACTGGTCGCTAACGGCGTGATCGCTGTCTGTGAGGGTGCCAACATGCCGACAACGCTGGAGGCTACCGAATACTTCCAGAAGAATAAAGTTTACTTTGTTCCCGGCAAAGCTGCCAATGCGGGCGGTGTTGCAACTTCCGCACTGGAGATGAGCCAGAACTCCGAGAGACTGTCCTGGACCTTTGAGGAAGTGGATGCGAAACTCAAAAACATTATGGTCAACATCTTCCATAACCTGGATGATGCCGCTAAGAAATACGGCAAAGAAGGCGACTATGTCGCGGGAGCAAACATCGCAGGATTCTTAAAAGTCGCAGACGCCATGAAGGCACAGGGAATTGTATAATCCTGATTTTTATATTAAAATGTTTGCATAAGAGCAAGCATATGCAAAAGACGTCGTCGGGAGTGGCAGATGCAAGCCTGGCGACGCCTTTTTTATGGTCAATCCGAAAAAAAGTACAGCTTGAAAGGAGCAGGCAGATGAAAAGCGTGGACGATATCAAAAGAATGATCGAGGAAGAAGATGTGGAGTTTATCCGCCTTCAGTTTACGGATATTTTCGGGAGACTGAAGAATATTGCGGTCACACCCGGACAGATGGACAAGATCTTCATGAACAGATTTGCGGTGGACGGGTCCAGTGTCTTTAACGACTGTTATGAATATGACGACGAACTGTATCTGCATCCGGAACCGGATACCTTCATGATCCTGCCCTGGAGACCGAAACAGGGAAAAGTCGCCAAGGTGGTATGCGATATCTGCCATGCGGACGGATCGCCTTTTCTCATGAGTTCGAGAACGATCCTGAAAAATGTTCTGCTGGATATTCTGGATCATGGGTACAGCATCATGGCCGATCCGGAATGCGAGTTTTTCCTGTTCCATACGGATGAAAACGGTCTGCCGACGACAAATTCCCATGAGATGGCGGGCTATCTTGATGTCAGCCCGGCCGATTTCGGGGAAAACGCCAGAAGAGATATCGTTCTGATGCTTGAAGAGATGGGATTTGAGGTGGAATCTTCCCATCATGAACATGCGCCGGCCCAGCATGAGATCGATTTTAAGGAAGCGGAAGCTTTAGAGACTGCCGATAATATCCAGACATTCCGGTTCGCGGTCCGTTCGATCGCAAAGCGTTTCGGGCTCTATGCGACCTTTATGCCCAAGCCCAAGACGGATGTCGCCGGTTCTGCCATGCACTTGAATTTCACGCTTTTAAAAGACGGCAGAAATGCCTTTAACAGAAACGGGACGGAGAGTGAAGAAGCAAAGTATTTTATCGGCGGGATCTTAAAGCACGCAAGAGGGCTTGCCGCAATTGCCAATCCGATCGTCAATTCCTACAAACGTCTGCTTGGCTGCAGCGCGCCGAATCTGATCAACTGGTCTGATAAAGGAGAAAAATCACTGATCCGGCTGCACAGAGGCGGGGAGGAAACGAAGGTCGAACTGCGTTTTCCGGACGGCGCGAGCAATCCCTATCTGCTGCTTGCCGTCTGCATTGCCGCCGGAATGGACGGGATCAAAAACAAGATCGATCCGGGTGAGGCCGCAAGGTGCAAAAAAGACGGTCTGAATGATTTTGAAAAAATGCCGATAGACTTAAAGGAAGCCGTGGACTGTCTGCAGTCGGATCCGGTGCTCGTTGCGGCACTCGGTGAAGAGTTCGCAAAGGTCTATGCCGATATCAAATACCGTGAATGGGGAGACTTCATGTCGGATGTATCCGCATGGGAGATCGACCATTATCTGAACAGAATCTAAAGGGAGGAGCGTTTATGGGCTGTGTTTTGATCGCTATGCCCAAACATGATGACGCTTCCCGTCTCGCAGAACTTTTGAAAAACGGAGGGATCCCGGAAGAGATTTTCACCTGCAACACCGGTGCCGAGGTCTTAAGAAAAGCGGAGGATCTGGATGCGAGTGTTGTGGTCTGCACCAGACATTTTTCGGATATGGGATATGAAGAATTGTCTTCCTATCTTCCGGGAACGGTCAACATCCTGCTGCTGACGAAGGATTCCACGCTCCTTCCGTTTTCTTCAAATGTGATGCGGCTCCTGATGCCTTTTAAAAGCGCAGATCTGGTCAACACGGTACAGATGCTTCTTCCGTATCAGCCGTATTATGAACGGAAAAAGAAGAAGCCGGACAGATCTTCCGAGGATCAGCAGGTCATCAGCAAGGCCAAACGGATCCTGATGGAGCGCAATGAAATGACGGAACCGGAAGCATACAGGTATCTGCAGAAGACAAGCATGGATGCCGGCCGTTCGCTTTTGGAAACGGCACAGATGGTTCTGATGTTTGACGGCTGAGAGGGATAGTTCGTTATCAATGATTGAGCAATTGAAGAAAAAACAGAATATGATCGCAGCATTGATCTGCGCACTGGGAGTTGCGCTGAACCTGCTGCTCGGACTTCTGGTCTCAAAACTTGGGATCCCGCTGTATTTAGATACCATCGGCACCGTAGCGATCGCTTCGATCGGCGGGTATCTTCCGGGCGTCATTGTCGGCTTTTTCACAAATCTGATCAAGAGCATTTACAACCCGACATCCCTGTATTACGGGGCGCTGAACGTGATGATCGCGGTCTTTGCAACGTGGGCGGCCGGGAAAGGCTGGTACAAAAAGCCGCAGGGTATTTTCGGCATGATCCTTGTAATGACCCTGATCGGCGGCGGCTTCGGCGCGTTGCTCCCTATGTTCATGCAGGATCTGGCTTATGACAGCGCATCATTGAGCAAAATGCTCTATGAAGCCGGCATTTCCAACAGGGTATGGACGAATTTTCTGGCCACTCTGCTCATGGATCTGCCGGACAAGGCCATTACGGTCTTTTCGGCGTATCTCCTGCAACGCTTTCTTCCCCAAAAATATTATCCTTTCTTCCGCTTTACCGGGTGGAAACAGACGCCGGTATCGGAGGAGAGTGAGTTAAGATCACATAAAATGCG
>JAEEGL015568031.1_pt1 | contig 10306 bp, 8 predicted proteins | sample 9134231 | NCBI WGS metagenome assembly JAEEGL01 (sample SAMN16246548, study PRJNA631951) | gut metagenome | biome: gut microbiome; feature: rumen; material: fiber-attached | host: Bos | place: Iran: Karaj | collected 2018-10
GTTCGCTCTTTTACCTTCTTTACGTGACGGCGGCAATGTCAATCATATTCCTTTTCAGGACAATCAGTGAAATCAAGTTCACTAAAAATATGTTCAATCTTGTTTTCATCAGGAACGCAAGAATGATTCCAATCTTCGAGAAAAAGTCAATGAAGCTAATGCTCGCGCTTTTTTCATCAGTCCTCCTGATTCTCGCACACTCTCTTTTCTCGTCGTCGTTGTCATACACAAAAAAGGACTCGCGCCCGGCACTGCCATCGCCAGTCAAATTCGGCGGAAACGGCGTTCTTCCGACCTTCAAAGATTTTACCGACTGGTACTGGAACACAGTTGTATTTCCGTACAGGCATCTTGACATGGACTTTGATGTTCCTGAGGAAGGAGAGACCGTATACATCATTGATTACAGCGATGAGAACGGAAAAATCAAGGAAACGAAGTCGCCTGTGTATACATTCAACGAGGATTTCAGGAATTCCGTAGAAAATTACATTTTGAATCAAAAGGAAGATTCTTTTGAGAAAATACTTTTGTCCCAGGGAAGCGGAACAAAATTTGCTTTCTCAAAAAGTTCCGGCATCGTAAAAGAACGATTCGGAAAATCTGTTCTTATAGTATTCATGCTCCTGCCGCTTGTTTTTGCAGGATATTACATTCATTTAGGGAAAAAATATGGTTTCAGTGTCTGAGTTCAGTTCAGCTGATAAAGATTCTTTCGTTTCTGTAGCGGAGAGTTTTCTTCCGAGAGAGGTTCTCATTCCGATTGAGGCTGATGACAATGAGAAATTTGATATTCTCGTTTACGAAGGAAATAATGTACGGGAAGGCGAGATAATCGCAAAATCAAAGAATATTTGCGTCCATTCATCTGTTCCGGGAAGCGTAAAAGAGATTTTGAATTTTCAGTGTGCGAGCGGGAAAATTGGAAAATGCGTCAGAATCGCTCTTTCGGGGCCGTTTGAGTTCACTGGGAAAAAACAGGAGGAAAAAGTATGGTCTGACCTTGACCAGAACAGTCTGTGCTACCTCCTGAAGGACAACGGAATCGTGAACACTTTTGACAAGCCTGCTTCAATAATATCGCAAATCAGGAAGCTAAAGCGCAAAAACAACATGATTCTTGGAGTGCGCCTTTTTGACGACGATCCGAGCCACGATATAGAAAATTTTCTCGCAAGAAAGTATCTTTCCCAGATTGTCGAAGGAGCCGGAATCATAGCAAGAACAATAAAAGCAAGTGCAATCGTGTTCGCGTTCAACAAAAAAGACAAATCGCTTTTCAACTACAATTTTGATTTCCTAATGGAAAACCTTGACTCTGCGACTTCGATTTTTACAGTTCCTGTTGATTTGCGGAAATATCCGTGCGGAACGAAGCACGACATAGTTTCAAGCGCAAAGAAAGCGTTCAAGGATGAGATACTTTCAAAATTCGGGCGAAATGATTTTTTCATCGACTCAAACACGGCTCTTAGAACTTACGATGCGGTAGTCAAGGGGCTTCCTTCTATTTTTCAGTTAGTTCATGTGACAGGCGACTGCCTGAACGCGGCTGCAATTATGAAAATCAGGGTAGGAACGCCTATAAAGGAAGTTATCGCACAATGCGGCAATTTTAAAAAATCTCTCGGAAAAATCGTAATAAACGGAATCCTCTGCGGACATGAGGTCTCAAGTGATGCTCCAATTGCGCGCTCCGTCAAATCAATTGAGTTCTTGCCGAAAAGCGAGCTTTCCGTTGATAAGAGCGTAACTTGCATACGATGCGGAAACTGCCGAAAGATTTGTCCACTTCATCTCCAGCCAGAAATGCTTTGCAGAATGTACAGAGACGGAGTGACAGAGCAGGACGCGCTTAAGACTGCGATTTTATGCTCCGAATGTGGGCTTTGCAACACAGTCTGCCCATCAAGAATACCGCTGTGCCAGTATATCGCAACATTGAAGAAAAAATTGGAGGGGACTGAAAAATGATTTTTAGGAATAACACATACAAAAATGTCTCGCATAAACCGTTCAGATACCTTAAATTGTCTATAATAACGGAGTCGTGCTTTATTCTTGGCGTTCTTATGCTCCATGTCCTCATGCTCGTTCTGACCAAGACTTTTTCTGCCCTGACCGTGGTTTTCTCGGCTGTTCTTGCCTCGTGCCTGGCAGAGCTTTTGCACTCACGCTTGAAGCGGAAAGATTTTTTCACATGGATAATCGCAGTAATCCACGGAATGCTAATCGGACTACTTCTTCCGCAGACATACCCGCCGTTCGCTGTGTTCTGGGTCGTGCTGTGCGTTCTGCTTGTGAACACATTCCTTCTGGGCGGGTTCGCAAACTCATGGATAAATCCAGTCTGCGCCGCTGTCGTAATCTGCTGGATTCTTGGAATGAATTTTTTCCCCGGGCTTAGTATTTCGCTCGCTGATTTGCAGACAAAAAATCCAGCACTCATCTTGATTCAGAACGGAACGATTCCAATATCATCAGTTGACCCCAAAATCACGGCCTTTTTGAACAGCAAGATTTTCGGTATGCTCGGCGTATCAATTCCTGAAGGCTATGTATCAATGTTATGGGATTCGCACTCAATAATCCCGGCGTTCAGATTTAATTTCATCACGCTTTTTTCTTCCCTAATTCTTTTTTCCGCGGATATTTTCGGCTTTCTTGTGCCGGCATTTTTTATCTTTACATACGGATTTTTCGTAAAATTCGTAGCTCCGTTTTTTTACGGAGGAATACTTTTTTCAGGCGACCTCATACTCGCGCTACTGACAAGCGGAATTCTTTTTTGCACGCTTTTTGTCATTCAGTGGCCGGGCACCGTGCCGATGACGAACAGGGGAAAAATCATTTACGGAACATTCGCCGGAGTCCTGGCTTTTTTCCTTGTCGGCTCTGGCACATCATCAATCGGGGCTGTGTTCACTATCCTCACTATAAACCTTATCTCGCTTATCATACAGTCTGTCGAGAACAATTATCACAAAAACTATGCGACGACAGTTCTTTATCCACGGGTAAAAGCCGTAGAGGAGGGTATCGATGCTTGATAAAGAAACAAAGAACAACCTTAGGATTTACGGGACTTTTCTCGGAATACTCGTCTTTATGACATTCATACTCATCACAGCCACGCTGCTTGCGAAAAACTCGAAAAAAACTTTTCTGGCCGCTGATATGCAGCGTGTGCTTGACCAGTATGAGCCGGACGGCTACAAAGTCGGTTCTCCGCTTGCTCTAAAATCCGCATTCTCAACGAGCGCGGCGGCATTCACGCTCGACCGCCAGAATCAGAGGCATAACGAGTTCTATGCTGGCATTATCATACGAATCCCAACGATTTTCGGGCCAATGCCTGCCGTGTTTATCTGCAAGGACGAAGAAGATGCCGTTTTCGCAGGATACGCAGTGGATTTGGCAAAAGCTGGCGGTCTGGATTCCCAGCGTCTTTCGCGCGGAATTATGAATTACTGGCAGAAAACAATTCCTAAAATCATAGTAAGGAGTGAGGCTGATGAACGACAGTAAAAAGATTTATTTCTATATCACGGCGATTCTCGCACTTTTTATTCCGCTTCCAGGACGGTTCGTGTTCGCTTTTTACATACTTCTGCTTTTTGACCTTCAGATTTTTCTTCTGACGCTGGTTTTTCACGGCGCGAACAAGCTGGAAATCGGCGGGCTGAAAGAGCCTGTCCTAATTTTCAGTATTATTTTCCTCACAATCCTGTACAAACAATTCCTGTACATAGTATGCCCTGTAGTCGCAATAACGCTTGGATTTTGCATTTATCTTCCGTCAATATCCACATACACAATTACATTTTTCTTCGGAAAAAAGGTCAACAGCCTCTCTAAACATCTTTTCAACAATATGAGAGCCTGCGGCTACAATACTCTGACATGCCTGGTTCTGTTTATGATGAGGGATTTAATCGGCTACGGTACGCTGACTCTTCCCGGCTGGAAAAGAATCATATACCTCAAATTCCCGTTCGCACTTGAGAACACTCATGCAGGGGCTTTCTTTTCCACGATTCCGGGCGCACTGCTTTTTCTGTCGGTCTGTCTCGCAATCTACATTTTTTTCAAGAAAAAAATTCATATTATCGCTCAGAAAGGAGCTGAAAAATGATAGGACTTATTTTTTACTACATTGCCTCCGCCTCAGCGATACTTTTTTACGGAATCGGAATCAACAGGACAGTTTCGCTTCATGAAGATTATTCTTCGCTCAGGCTTTCTTTTTTCAAGGGACTGATGACCGCAGCCTCAACAACCGCGGTAAGCTACATCGTCAATTCGTGGCTTTTCTCCCCCACCGGGCTTGAGGAAGTTTTTCCTGTAATAGTCATATTGATTTATATAATTTTTCTTCTCTTTGTGGAAATTTTCGTCGGAATCGGAATCAGACCAGCAGGCGCAGAATTCGCAATCCCGCTCCTCAGCGTCATTCTTGGAATCAACGAGGGCATTACGATTGGTCATGCCGTCGTAATCACCTGCTGCTGTCTTTGCTCGTTCTACATAATGCTGGCAATTTTCCACTCAGTCGTCGAGCGCGTAAAATTCTACAGGAACGAGCAGAGCATGTATATTTTCTGTATGCTTCTGCTCAGTCTTGCCGCAATCATCCTTGCGCTGTGCGGCTGGAACGCTTCATGGATTAACCTTATTCTAGGAGGTCTGAATTGATTGTCGCTATGATTTTTTTGTTTTTGTTCATTGCGGTCTGCGCTTTTTTTATGATGTTCTTGTTCAATTTTTTCATTCCCGCTCTGAAAATAAAGTACGACATAAACGGAACTTTATCCGCCGAACATCATTCAATGGATAAACTTTTTGAATCCGAGCCTGAGAAAAAATATGATTTTCAGGAAGAATATGATGATTCAAAAAATGACAGGAGCTTTAAATTCTGGGAATCATTATATAAAATCTTAAAAAGGAATGTCTAATAAACTCATTTGTCATAATTATTGGGCAGCCCCAAGAAAATAGTATGGAGCATATCAGTTTTTTTGTCGATTTTTCTTTTGACTCTCACGAATCGTTCTCAGAACGGTATGAAATTTTTTACAAGAAGCTGGTGTCGTTTCTTTTCCAGAATCAGGAAATCAAGATTGTATTCCATTTTGACGGAGAATCTATCGAATGGTTTGAAAAGAACCACTCTGAGTTTTTCCAGATTCTAAGAAAACTTCTTGACAGGAAGCAGATTGAAATACTGGGCGGCGGTTTTTACAACCCGATTTTCCCGGTGATTTTTCCTATGGACAGAACTGGTCAAATTGAGAAGCTGACGGTTACGCTCCGTCAAATCACCGGAAAAAGACCGCGCGGTTTTTTTCTTTTCAATTCATGCTGGAGCGATATCCTTATTCCGTGCCTGAACAACAGCGGATTTGAGTATGTTCTTCTTGAAAGTGGAATTATCCCTGACGAATACAAAAATCACTCGCCATTAATTTCCAATTATCTTGGAAAATCAATCTCAATCATCGAAACGAAAGTAATCTCCGTTGACACGGAAACAAGCCTTAAAAAAGAGATTTCCGCGCATGATTTTTCGGCAAAAAACTCTTCAATAACAACATTCCGCCTGGATTTCTCATTCTATGACTTTGACAAAATTTTTTCTTTTTTGAAGAATCTTCCGCAAGAATGTTCTGTTTCGCTTCCATTTGATTATTTGAAATCTGAGAAAAATTTTACTAAGGCTCATATTCCGGAAAATACGCTTTCTGATTTTTTCATCAACTCAAATCTTGCAAGCTCGCTTTTTAACAGAATGATGTACACGAGCCTTCTTTTAAATCAGCTCAAAGGTGACAAGGCAAGAAAAAAACTTGCAAGAGAAATGCTCTGGTTTTCTCAGGATGGAAAATTTTATGCCGGAGAAAACTGCGAGCTTTACCAAAAAGCATACAAGAATCTTCTTTCTGCCGAGCGGTGCATTCGCGAATTCTCTGATTTTCGGGAGAGCATAACAGCCTTTGACTACAACAATGATGGTTTCACAGATTATCTTTGCTTAATGGAGCAGTTCGGAGCGTGCATTTCCCCAATTGGTGCAAAAATCTTTGAGCTGAATGCGTTCAGGCGTTTCGGAAATTTTTGCGCTGGAAGGGGGATTTTTTCAAATCTAATTCTTACTGATGAAGAATTTGATGAATATAAAAAGTCAAATCCAATCGATACGATTTTTTCAGGATGTTTCTTCAAGGAACTAAAATTTGAAGGACTGAAAAAAGAAATAACGCTTGTCGCTCATGGAGAGTTTTCTTCGCTGAACCTTCTCGTATCGCTCAAAAAAAAGTTCGTCGCCAACTCAAACGGCTTTATGGTTCAGATGATTATAAAGAATGAAAGCCCTATAGAGCTTCGCGGAAACCTTGTAATCGAGTCCGATTTTGCAAAAATGTCTTTCGGATGCGACCATAAATCGTATGCCCTTGAAGCAATCTCAAATGACAAAAAAGAAATCATCGAATCTATTGGTCTGTCCAAAACTTTGGAGGATATTTCATATCTTAAGCTCACGGACGATGCCACTGGAACGGCTTTTGTTTTCGAGCCGAACGAAAACTGCGACATAATCGCCTCAAAGATATTTTCTGACGGCGAAGAAGCGGCCAGAACCTCACTTTGCTGGAAACTGAATCTTTCGCCAGGAATAGAAATAGAAAAAACGATTAATTTCTCAATCGTTTCTCTGAAAAACAGAAAAAGCTGAGTTTTGCTTTCAATACAAAACAATAAAAAAGCGGTAGTTTCGATTAACTCAACTACCGCTTTTTTGCTTAGTTTCCGCCTTTTCGTGTGTAAGCGGCCAAGCCACCAGCCATGATGATTTTTGCTGAGCGGGCAGCGATGTCGTTCACGCACTCAATCTCGGTCTTGCCGTTGATGAGGACTTTGAAAGGCTTTCCGTTCTTCAATGAATCGTCAAGGTCTTTGAGCTCAAGGGTATCTCCCTGCTGGATTTTGTCGTAGTCGCTAGGTGTTGCGAAAGTCATCGGAATAATTCCGTAGTTAATCAGGTTTGCCTTATGGATTCGGGCAAAACTCTTCGTGATTACGGCACGAACTCCCAGATACATAGGTCCGAGGGCGGCGTGCTCACGGCTTGAACCCTGTCCGTAGTTTTCGCCACCCACAACACAGCAGTCAGCGAATTTTGCTTCTTCGCTTCGTGTGTAGAAAGTCTCGTCCAAGCGGGTGAGGGTGAATTTTGAAATCTCAGGAATGTTTGAACGCAATGGAAGGACTTTTGCTCCAGCCGGCATGATATCATCGGTTGAAACATTGTCGCTTGCCTTGAGGCGGACAGGGAGGGAGAGATTTGACTTGTACTCACGGCATGCAGGGCACGGCTTGATGTTAGGTCCGCGAAGGATTTCGACTTTGCTAGCCTCGCTTTCTGGGAGAGGCGGGATAACCATGGCGCGGTTTGTGGCGCAGTTGAGAACCATCGGGCTAGACAAGCGCGGGTCGTTTCCGTCCAGCATTGAGATTCTGACTCCTGTCTTGTAAGCCGGGTCTTCGTAGCTCAAAGTTTCTGCCTCTGTGAAAACTCCTGTTACGGCTGCTGCTGCGGCTGTCTCAGGTGAAACAAGGTATACGTTGGCGTTGGCTGTGCCGCTTCGGCCCTTGAAGTTTCGGTTGAATGTTCGGAGCGTTACGCCCTCGCTGTTAGGAGCAAAGCCCTGTCCGATACAAGGACCGCAGGCAGATTCAAGAATTCGGAAACCTGCTTCGATTAAGTCCTCAAGGATTCCAGCTTTGCTTGCCATAAGGAGAGTAGTGCGGCTTCCCGGAGCGATTCCGGCCTCAACTCCCGGTGCGATATGCTTTCCTTTTACGATTGCGGCAACAGATTCAAGGTCGTCAAGGGAAGAGTTCGTACAGCTTCCGATTACGACCTGAGTGACTTTCTTTCCTGAAAGATTTTTTACACTGTCGATTACATCAGGATTGTGCGGGCAGGCTGCCAGTGCGTGAAGCTCGTCAAGGTTGATTTCGATGAGCTTGTCGTAACAAGCCCCTTCGTCTGCCTTTTGCTCGCTCCAGTCAGAGCCGCGGCCCATTGATTCAAGGAAGCGTTTTGTAGATGCGTCTGAAGGGAAGATTGAGCAGGTAGCTCCCAATTCTGCACCCATGTTCGTGATTGTAGCACGCTGTGGAACTGTGAGCTTTTCAACGCCCTCGCCGAAATATTCGTAGATTGCGCCTGTTCCGCCCTTAACTGTCTCGCGGCGGAGAACTTCAAGGATGATGTCCTTTGCGCCGACGCCTTTTTTGAGTTTGCCGGTCAATTTTACGCCGAAGATTTTTGGCATGGGAGTGTGGAAGGCGCCGCCGCCCATTGCGACAGCGACATCAAGGCCCCCCGCACCGATTGCAATCATGCCGATTCCGCCGCCTGTAGGTGTGTGGCTGTCAGAGCCCAGCAAGGTTTTTCCCGGTTTTCCGAATGATTCAAGGTGAACCTGATGGCAGATACCGTTGCCCGGGCGTGAGAAATAAAGGCCGTATTTTGCTGCCACTGACTGAAGATAGCGGTGGTCGTCCATGTTCTTGAAGTCAGTCTGCAAAGTGTTGTGGTCGATGTATGAAACTGAAAGCTCTGTCTTGACGCGAGGAATTCCGATTGTCTCAAACTGAAGATATGCCATTGTTCCTGTGGCATCCTGTGTCAAAGTCTGGTCGATGTGAATTGCGATGTCCTCTCCACGGGGGATTGGAGTGCCCTTTTTGAAATCAATGTTAGGGCAAGCTTCAGGAACGATATGCTCCTGCAAGATTTTTTCGGCAAGAGTTAGAGCCATTTTTGTACCTCATAAAAATAATTTCGTAACACTACTATTATATGCCAAAAGAATTGTCTCGTCTATTCATTTTTTTTACTGATAGACAAATGTTCTTTTTCTGTTTATAGTAGTCAGATGAGAAGAAAACTGAATTTTCTCGCTTCCATTGAGCAAATTGATTCAAAAAAAAGAACTATACTTATATTCTCTATTTTCTTCGCCACATTCGCAACGGTTTTGTTCATGCCTTTCATTGTCACAGGAAAAACATTCGTAAGCTACGACGGAATACGGCAGCATCTTGTGGCATATATTTATTATGGACGGTTTGTACGGGAGATACTTTACAACATTTTCATAAACCACGAATTTTTAATTCCGCAGTTTGACATGAACATAGGCTACGGAAGCGATATTTTCCAGACACTGAATTATTATTGCATCGGAGACCCATTCGCATTCTTTGCGTGCCTTGTACCTGAGAGAGCAACATATATCTTTTTCTCTGCCATGAGTATTCTGCGCCTTTATTTTGCGGGACTCAGCTTTATATTCATGTGCTTTGAATTCAACAGGCAAAAGCACATACCGATTATTTCAGGCGCGCTGATTTATGTTTTCTACCATTATTCCATGATTAACGAGGCATATCACCCTTATTTTTTGAACCCGCTGATTCTCTTTCCGCTCGTCATATCAGGAATCGAGCGAATCATAAACGGAAAGCCGCCGAAACTTTTCATTATCGCGGCAACAATTTCCGCAATAAGCAACTTGTATTTTTTCTATATGATTGCGCTTCTTGCTGGTATTTTTGCAATCGTCCGCCTTTTTGACATCTACAGGAACGACTTTCCTACAATCCTAAGAAAAATCGCCCTACTGTGCGTATTCTCGATTATCTCAGTTTTGATTTCATCATTTGTTTTCTTGCCATCGCTCTATGCTTTCGCCTCAGACCCGCGCATGGGAAAATTCAATCCGAGCATATTCTATCCGCTCTCGCATTATTTCAACCTTGCGTTCAGCCTGTTCTCCATCAGGGGTGATTTTTACCTGACACTTTCTTTCCCGATAATCACTGTGCTCACATTTTTTCATTTTTGCATTAGACCGTCAGGAAAATCAAGGACAAGCCTCACGCTCCTTTTCATTCTCACTCTTTTTTTAATCTTCCCGATTTTCGGGCAAATCATAAATGGCTTCGGTTACAAAACGAACAGATGGAACTGGGCAGCTTCGCTTTTTGTAGCTTTTCTTTTTGACTCGGAGCAGGAAACCCTTACATTTGGAAAAAAATCAAAAGAAATGATTTTTTCTGTCGCGCTTATAGTGATTTTTTGTCTACTCATCATCGCAAGAATCATAAAAACTCCGGATTTTGCTGGAACCGGGCAATTCAAATGTTTCATCGCAAAACTTGTCCTTTTTGCAATTTTTGTATTGTTCCATACAAAAAAAGAGTTCTCGTCAGGGACAGTAAAAGACGCAAC
>JAEEGL015857294.1_pt1 | contig 10306 bp, 9 predicted proteins | sample 9134231 | NCBI WGS metagenome assembly JAEEGL01 (sample SAMN16246548, study PRJNA631951) | gut metagenome | biome: gut microbiome; feature: rumen; material: fiber-attached | host: Bos | place: Iran: Karaj | collected 2018-10
GCGCCGGGGCAGCGGCGGAATTCGTCATGGATGGCCTCCGTGCCATCGATCGAGATGCCGACGTAGGAGACGCCCAGATCGCGAATCCAGTCGGCGCAGGCCTCGTCGATGAGCGTGCCGTTGGTGGAGAAGGTGACGCGCAATCCTTTGGCTTGACGCGCAATCCTTTGGCTTTGGCATGTTCCGCGAGCGTACGGATGTCGGGACGGGCGAATGGTTCGCCGCCGGAAAAGAGAATGACCGGCACCTGAAACGCCGCCAAATCGTCGATGACGGCGAGCGCCTGCGCCGTGGTGAGCATCTTCTGCTCACCCGCAGTGGCGGCATAGCAGTGGGAACAGGAGAGGTTGCAGGCGGGCGTCACATTCCACACGACGACGGGCCTACGATGCACGCCCTTGCGGTAGCGTAGCCGATCCGATTCCTCGATGGTGCCGAAATAGAGTTTTGAAATGCCAATCATTGCTGTGCGCCATATTTTACCATATTATCCTCCGTCGCTCATTTGAAAAATTCGCGGTGGAGCAAATGGCTTCTTGCACATGACACCCGATTTTGTTAAAATGTTTTTATCCTTTTGTGGGGAATTGTGCCCTGCAAATTTAGACGTCTTTGATTCTGGTGGGTACCGGAATTGAAGGTAAATGAGAACAAGAAAGGAAAACAGAATGAAGAAACTGATGATGGTTGCGATTGGCATGGTCGCATGTTCGGTGATGACAGGTTGCATGTCCAGCGCCGTGTCGAAGGGCGGGACGTATGCGAATCTGCCCGATCCCAAGCCGGATGAATACCTGATACACTGGGAAAACTCGGCCAAAACAACTGAAATGACCGCCACCGTCTGCGGCGGTATGTTCGGCTTTTGTGGTTCGAGCGACAAGGCACCTTGGATGCTTCGCGATCAGGAGTCAAGGAACTTCTTTGGCGGTCGCGTTTACAGCATTGAAAGCAAGGCGCGTAATGCCGCCCTCTACAAGGCCTGTCAGCAGGCGAAGTGCGATGCGCTCATTGGCGCGATGTACGAAGTGGAGACAGAGAGTTACGGACCTTTCTTCTCGAAGTCCACCTGCAAGGTGACAGGGTGGCCGGCCCGCATCACGGGAATCGAGAAGGTCGCAAACAAGAAGTGAGAGATGAAGCACGCTGCGCTATTTCTCTTGGCCGCCGCGCTGTCAGGATGCATCAGCGACAGCCCGGAGGATGGCGCAGTGGTGCTGCAATACAGTAAACTGTTCGAGGCCGGGCGTCGTGCCGAATCTAAAGGCAATATCAAGATTGCGGAAGATACGTACGGCTGGCTCATTGGACGCGATAATCGCTATGGCGAGTACGGTCTCGCAATGTTGAAACTTCGCAGGGGATCCTGTTGTGGGGAGGCGGTAGCGAATCTCCTCTCCTGTGCGAAGCGTTCAATCGATGACACCGCCATGGATTCGGCATTTTCCGCCGCCGCGATGGCCAAATTGTCTGACATCGCAGGGTCCGAACATAACAGGCCTGATGTTGCCGCATCGCTTCGCAGCATGGCGTTTCACATCATCACGCCGCAAGTCAGGGCGTGGGCGGAGGAGATGAAAGCGGATGCTGATTCTGCGACAATCTATGGGGACATCATTTCTGCCGTGGAATCTAGTCGCCAGAGCCGCGAACACGCGAAAGTGTTCACGTGGGATGAAATCAGTAAGGTGTTCTTAACGAAGGGAAAGACAGAGTGAACAAACTGTTCAGATGCCCTGCGCTATTTTTCCTGGTGGTCGCCGTGTTGTCTGGGTGCGTCAGTGATGATATGCCACCGGAGGATCCCGAGGTGATAGAACACGTAAGAATGTTTGAGGAAGGCCGGTGTGCTGAATCTCAAGGGGACATTCGGAAGGCAAGCGACAAGTACCGCCAGCTTATCAGCAAGGGCAACCGCTATGGCGAGTATGGCCTCGCAATGCTGCTGTTTCGCAGGGGACCAGGCAGTCGGGAGTCGGTGAAGTATCTTCTTGACTGTGCGAAGCGTTCAAGCTACGTCTCCAATTTGTTCCCTGACACCGCCATGGATTCGGCATTTTCCGCCGCCGCGATGGCCAAATTGTCCGACATTGCCATATCTGAACATGACAGACGGGACATTGCCGATTCGCTTCGCGAAACGATGTCTGGCATCGTCACGGAGGAGGTCAAGGCATGGGCGAATGCGATGAAGACGAAAAATGCGGGTTGTGCAACAATCTACAGGGATATCATTTCCGCCGTGGAATCCTGCCGACAGAGCCGTGAATACGTGAAAGTACTCGAGTGGGATGAGATTAGCAGGGTGCTTTTAAATGAAGAACCAGACAATGTCGTGTCGCCAGGAGGAGTAGGGCAACCAGTGCTGCCGCCGCCATATTCGGTGATGAAATTTGTCAAGATTCCAGGCGCAACGTGTAAATATGACTTTGAGGTTCGGCTGAACGGAAACGGAACATTCAAAGAAACCGATAAGGTGCAGTCTGATCTTCGTCGACTGCTCATGAGGGAGTTTTTGGCGGCGAATCCGTATGACGGCGGTGATGATGTTAGGATATTGATTTCCTATCGCCAGTTGGAATCAAGGATAGCGGGTTCCGCAGTCGTTATGAAGGTGAGCGCGGTGCGACTGGAATACGATGATGCGACCAGTCGCGGAAAGATTGCCGTCCGACTTGACGGCAGGAATGTAAGTGCCGCCAAGGAATGGGCGCTCAAAAACATCGGAGAACTTGCTTCCGGGAAGAACGTTGTGCTTGTTGCCGGGATGTCGCCGCCGCCGGGTGCACGCTACAAGGCCGGTAGCGAGCGCATGACCGAAGACGGTCTGTTGGAAATCGAGTTCACTACGCGCCCAAATAACTTGGAGTGAGCTTGCGAGATGCCGTCAGCAAGGCGGCACGGACAAGGAAATTCTGAACGAAATGAAATCAAAGCATGAAGAGAGGAAATACGACATGAAAAAACACAATGTTGGCTGGCGTTGCTGCGCCGTGATTGCATTGGGCATTCTATGCGGCTGCGAGACGGTTGTCGTGCCGCCAAAGCCGAAAAATGACGTACATCAAGGTGACCCGGCGGGGCCGTTCTTTGGGCGACCGCAAGACGTTACGATGTACAGTCTTGAATCCTCTGCCCGTCAGTTGATGGCCGACATGAGGGCGAATGCGGAGTTCAAGAGTAGCTACAAGACGAAAAAGGCAAAGACGAAAATGCGCCCAACTGTCATTGTTGACGATATCAAGAATTCTGCAGCGAATCATGTCCAAGACAGGCTTGACATTGTTCGCAATACGGTCGTACGCACCGAATTGCTAAATTCGGGCCTGTTCACGATACTACCTAAAGATGCAGAGTCGTCTCCAGATTACGTTGTAAATGGCAATTTCAATGACGTTCCCGAATCAGACGGCAGGCATAACCATTACCTTTACATCAGGATCAAGGATTTCAAGACGAATGCCATAATTTGGGAAGGCTTCAGGAAAAATGTCAAACTTTAACTGGCGATCCATCTGGATTGTCTATTGAAAGGAGTACAATCATGAAATACACGTTGATCGCTGTCGTCACAGCATTGATTGCGGCAGGGGGATGCAGAATCACCAAAGTCTGCAATTCGGATGGCGGCATGGAGATTGCGCAGTCCGAGAACGCCACGGCGGAAATTCGTTCGTCGGATGTATGTTTCAGTGATGGGCTGTTTGTCGAGAAGACGGTGCTCGTCCGTAACAAACTCGGCTTTCTGACATCCACAGTCACGGTGAGGAATCGACACGGCGACCCTGATGACGATGGGCGCGAAGATGCCTTCACGTTCAGGTATCTTTTCATGTGGCTTGATGCGAATGGTGCCGAAGTGCTGCCAGGTGCTTCCATCTGGAGAGTGGAAACTCTTGGTGGCGGGGCATCGAAGCCAATTTCTGATACCGCGCCCTCCAAAGAGGCGGTGTCCTGTGTGCTTCGCTTCAGCCATTCGAGATGATTTTCCATTGGTGTAATTTCCAAACAAAAGGATGGACGAAATGAAAAGACATGCAATTATCTCGTTCCTTGCCGCTGCGATTGCCGTTGTGGGATTGGCCCGTGAACCTCGCAAGGTTGTGCTGATTGTGCAGAACCATGTGCCAGATCCGGATGTGTCCATTGCGTTTTTGGCGCTGACAGACGAGCTGACGGCAAAGCTTTCCGGATCGGATCTTCGAGTTATAAACCCCTACAACGCCGTAGGTGTTAACCAGAACCGCGATGTGCGCGGCGAGAGAATGCCTGAAGTCTCTGCCATGGAGCTCGCGCGGCGTTTCAAGGCCGAGGGGACAATTACGGCATCTGTTGTCGAGTTTCGCGAAACGCCGAAGTCTGGCGCGGAACGGAAGTTTACGTTGAAGATGATTCTGAATTTGGCGGACGCTCAAACTGACGGAGTTGTCTGTGGCGCAAAGGGCGAGTACACGACTGAAAAGTATATGGCCGCTCAAATCCATTCACATAGAGCGACGTATATAAGCAATCTCCTGTCCAAGGTACTTGATAAATGTACGAAAGAACTGTTGTCGAATCCTTTGCTGAAGAATTGGGAACCGACACCTCCGCCAGATCCACCGGCGCGTCCTGCTCCTGGCACAAGCCTTGACCATAAGGTTGATATGCTTGTTAAGGAGATGCTTCTCAATTCTCAGTTCGTGAAGAACTACGAGGAAAGCAAAGGGAAATTGGAAGGGCGTCTGCCACTCGCCGTAATCGGCGGAATCGAGAACAAATCCGGCCGCGCGGAGCTGAACGATCTCGTTGAGGCGGCGGGGCAACGGTTCAGGGTGAAACTCTTCGACTCGAAACTCTTCGAGGTGAAGGACGACGGGGTGCTTGTCTCTCTTTCCAGGCGCATTGTTGAGAGCGGGAACAGCCCGGGGGAGGATGGTAGGATCATGGAGGCATTGAAGCAGCATGGTTCGCCGGACTTCTTTGTCGCGGGCGACTTCAAGCGGTTGACAGACCTTGACGGGATGGGCTATTACAAGTTGCGGCTTGCGATTCACAGCCTATGGACGGGCAAGACCATATGGGAAGGAATTGAGACGTTCACGAGAAAGAAAGAGGTGGCGAAATGAAGATGGCATTGACAGCATTGATTGTTGGCGTTGCCGCATTGGCGGCATCTGCGGCACCACGCAAGGTCGCTCTTGTCGTGCAGAACCATACGTCTGATGCGCCGACGTTGCCGATGGCCGCTTTCGCCGACACCCTGACGGCGCGACTCTCGGGTGATACCCTTCGCGTGGTGAATCCGCACAACGTGATTGGCGTCAACCAGAATCGCACGGCACAAGGCGAGACGATGCCCGAGGCGTCGGTGCAGGAGATTGGGCGGATGCTTGGCGCGGACGGCGTGGTCACGGCGGCCATCCAGGAGTTCACGGGCGAGGATATCGGTGTTCCGGCAATCGCGCACACGCTCAAGGTGCGCCTCGCGCTCAATCTTGTCGATTCCGCGACGGGCGAGACGGTTTGCGGCGTTGACGGCGTGGAGTTCAGCAAGAACTACACGGCTGAGAAGGTGAAGGCCAACACCGCGACTTTGTATGAAGGGCTTATGCACGCCGCCGCAGCGAAGGGCGCGGAGAAGCTGCTTGCGAAGCTAGCTTCTGTCGGCTGGGAAAAGAACGACGTGAAGACGCTGAACGTATTCTTCGGCTGCAACGTGCTGGGCGCCGACATTCAGATCGACGGGCAGTCCTACGGAACGTGCCCCGCGCAGATTTCCGTGACGCCCGGCTCGCATTCGCTCCTCATCTCCTACCCGCCGTACTACTATGACTTCAAGCGCAGGGCCATGTTCAATCAGGAAGGGCAGACCTACAAGGTGGTTCTTCAGATAACGCCGGAAGGCGAGAAACAACGGAACAGGGCGTTGGAGTACGAGGAGGATAAAGCCGACTTGAAGAACCTGCAAAGGATGGAGGACGTGAAATACGAGAAGAAGATGCTTGAACTGAAAGCGATCTCCAAGCGACAGGATTTTGAATACGAAAAGAAGAAGAGGGAATTTGAAGATGAAATGAAGCAGAGGCGTCTCGCTTATGAAAAGAAGAAAAAACAGATGGAAGTCGATCAGCGAGAGGGAAGCGAACTTTTCAAGAAGCAACTTGAACTCGCGGACGCCATGCTTGAGCGCTATACGCTTTCCGGAGATACGGACGACTACATACGCAAGACGATTGCGGAAGGGACTTCCGTTTACTGGAAAAACAGTTTCGGAAGAATCGCCATCACCGACGGTTCGGCGGACAACATTGAATTTGCCACGCCGTCCACCGACACGTCCGACCTTGCCGTCTCGCCCAGTCCAAAGGATATTGGCGAAGGACTGCAAAAGCTCTTGATGAAGCGCATTGGCCACTAATCCGAGGTGCGTGCACATGGAATTCGTCTGCCGGAGGATTGTCCCTTGTTACGTGTCGACCATGCTGGTCGCCGTGTTTGCCGTTGCCGCAGGCGGGGTTGCGCATGCGGACGACTATGTCAGGGACAAGGTCCCGTCTCCTTCCGCAAAGGCGTACTTCGCTGCCGTCCCAGACAATTTGTCGGCGCGGAAGGTCGTGAGGGGCGAAACGCAGAAGACTGGCGACGGGGAGGCGTACTTTACGGAGGACGGTTCCATCTCGATTCCGCCGCGCGGAATGGTATCGTTCAAGATGGCCGGCAGGTGCATGGATCCCCATTTGCCGGCCCCGGCGTCGGGCGAGCCGATGCAGTTCGTCGACGCGAGCAAACTGATTCCCGAAAAGCTCCGCGGCATGTATGAAAACCTCATCAGCCGTCAGGCGCAGAAGGATCCAAGGGTGCTGGCGAACAATCCGCAACACCTCGTGTGGGCGATTCGCACGGCGGGCACGGACGATCCTCTTGCAAACAACCTTTCAGAATCGCAGCTGGAGGTCTTGGACGAGTGCGCCGGTCGGCGAGACGCGTTTGCGAAGTACCATGAAAAGGCGAAGAAGCGGAATGCTCGCAAAAACAAGAAAAACACCAAGTCCGGCGGTGGCGGAAACCGTATTTCAGTGGGGGGGCTTTCCTATGACGCGGCAGACCTTCGCGGAGCGGACGCCGTGCGGCGAATCGAATCGCACATCAGCACGTTGACCGAGATGGGCGAGAAGGCGAAGGAGAGGACCGCAACCGATTTCCGCTACGGAGAAATCGAGGACGAACTGTACTCCGACATCGCCTGTGACGGCGGTCTGTCGTTTACCGCTCGGATTCTGAACGCATCCGAACACCGGAAGGAGTTTCGGGCCGCGGATTTTGTCGCGCAGGTGGGAAATGGCAGCGCGAATGGCGGGATGCGCCAGCGCGTCACGATGGGGACGCCGGATGAGATCATGGTGGTTGCCGGCGCGTTGCGGGAGGGCGTGGAGATCGATCGAGACATAACGATGGCCGAAGTTGAGGGGGAGGCCACGCAGCGCCTGCGCGGCCGCGCCTACAGAAGGCGTAGGGCCAGGAGCGGCGAAGGCCACACGAGCACGGAACGCGAGACCGAGCGGACGCGCCGCACAAGGCGTGACGAACGCACGACGGTCACGGAAGTCACGCCGGGCACTCCCGTTGCGCCCGTTCAGCCGGTCGTCATCCACGACACTGTCACCAACGTTGTTGAGCGCCCCGTGCCCGTCGCAGAAGAGGTAAAAGTGCGCGTCGCCTCGCTTGAATACGACGCCACGACGCACAAGGGCGTCTTGACAGTTGAGGTTACCTCTGGCTCATTCAAGAAGGCGAACGAGTACATTCGCAAGAACTTCGACGACCTCGTTCGCAAAAAATCTTCTGCCGAAGATGCGGCGAAGCTTCCCGCCGACGGAAAACTCGAAATCGAATCAATTCTGATCAACGACAATGATCGCGTTGAAGTGAGATTCGTGGTGAAGGGGAGAAATCGGTGAGAATCTTTGTTGGGCTACTTGCGATATTCACCATCGCTTTTGTTTTCAGCACTGCGTTTGCCGTGCCGCGATATTCGGCTTCCGTGCCGCAGGTTGGCGATTCCCCCAATGCTGTTGCCGATCAGCAAGTCGATGGCAAGATGAACAATGAACGGGGAGGTATCGAAAAAGAGATAACGGTTGATGCGCTAGGTGGTGCCGCCAGCGGTGATCGTCAAGGCAAGGCGCAATCGTCTGATGCGCAGGTGATTCAGAATGCAGGATCAGACCATGACCCGCTAATAAGTCCGAAATACGGGTTGATCCCTGCTGCGAATATCAGAGAATATCCTCATACCGATACATATCTTGACCTTAGTGATGCCGACGTGTCTCATTATTTCATTCTTAAGGAAGACTATGTTTTTCAGAATCTTGATGGTAGATCATACAACATCCCGGCTGGTTTCATCTGGGATGGAGCTTCGATAGCTAAATGGTTGGGTGCAGTGCCAGGATTGCTAGAGGTTGGTAACACTCGTTACAATTCGGCTCTCGCAGAGGGGCTGATTCATGATTATATGTATCGCAATCCGCAACAGTTTACGAAAAAAGAGTCCGACGATCTCTTTTATGAGAATCTCAAGAGAAACAACAACCTGAATCCTAAGGTGATGTCAGCGGGTGTAAAGATATTTGGGGGGCGGGCTTATCTTGGTCACGCTTTTAATCGGATTTCTCACGAATACTGGTTTGACAAGTTGCCGGATTTTTATGCAAATAACCTAAGGCTTTATCAACGTAGCATTGACACATCAAAACTTGAATCGTTGCTGAAGGAAGGGATTGTCTTTCTAAAGAATCTGATTGCAAAAGGCGAGCGTGCCACGAACAGCCAGATTGCCACGCACAACCAGAGAGTCAAGGAAATGATAGAAGAATTGGTGAAAATCGCAAAGCAGATTGAATCAATGAATGTTTCTGCGGAAGAGAAGAAAAGAATCGGCGAAAAAGTACATGAAAAGGTTGATAGGTTGCAATCGCAATTTGACAGTCTTTGTGAGCGAGCAAAGTCCATGGGCTTGGTGCAAGAGGCTACTACCGAACAGAAGAGAGAAGTATTCAAAGACATGCAAGGAAAGCAGACAGAGGTATCTCGTGATGCAGAGAAGGCAAAAGAATCTTCAGCCAAAGCATCGGCATCTTCGCAAGGTCGCACCATGACAGAGGAAGACGTATTTCGTATGCTACGCGAAGAGGGGTCGGGGATAAAAGCCGCTTCCGGACGGCCGAACAGTACATTGAGATAGAAGGGCATCCGCCGGGCGGCAGCGACCCTTCCGAGGAGGGCGGTACGCTCGCGTATTCAAGTCCTTCCACCTCGTGCGGATGATCCGTCGTGCCGGCGACTGGAATGAACGTGCCGACCCAGCGATGGCGCGTCTTCTCCTTCGCCGACGGGTTGGGAATCGTGAGCTTCACGTGGTTCCAGCCCTCGCGCAGCCTGATTGGCGTCGGCTCGCGCATGACATATTCCTGGTCCGTGAAAGGTTCCTCGTCCGCCTCGTAGAGCGTCCAGGCAGGAGTCCAGTCTGCAATGGGAATGCCCTTCTTCAGCCCGGGACGTTTCCATTTCGGCGGCTCTACCTTCTCGCCGTTAAGCTCGACCGTCGCGCCAAATCTGTTCCATTCGCCAATGCCGGGCAGCGGAGCGGAATACACCATGCCGTGATCGCGGGAGATGTTTGTGAATCCGATCCACGCACCGACCTTCTGGTCTTTGGGAGACTTGATCCACGTCTCGGCCACGACCGTTCCGTTCGACGGCGAAAGGAGCGGTTTCCCGTCTGCTCCCATTATGCGACCGGGGCTTATCGTCGCCTGCGCGATGTCTTCCGCAATCAGCGTGCCGTCGGACTGCGTCAGGCGCCAGCGCATGTCCGTCTGCCTCAGGAAGTGGAACGGATGCTTCAGGCCGCGGTGCGCCCTGTCGCGCTGCGCAACCACGCGACGCTCAATCTCCGCCGCCTCGCCGAGCAGAGGGTCGCCCCCGCGCGGCAGGTGCTTGCGGAACTGCGGGAGGTCTGAATCGCATCCACGCCAGTAGGCGTCGCCGAAAAGCACGCATGCGGGGAACACTGGCTGGTTGCGCAGCAGGTTTTCATATGGCAGCCCGACGAATCCGTCATGCCATGCGCAAAAGATCGCGCCCTGATTGAGATCACCCGCGTCATGCCAGCGCGCGGCCTTGTGATAGACGGCCACGGAAAGCAGCTCGAACGGGTCGAAGTCCTCGATGTACATGCCGATCGCATCAAAGTAGGCGCCGGGGTTCCTGTCCGGCGAAACCTTCTCCGTCCACAGCATGTTGATGCGCGGCCCGTGAC
>JAEEGL016101274.1_pt1 | contig 10306 bp, 7 predicted proteins | sample 9134231 | NCBI WGS metagenome assembly JAEEGL01 (sample SAMN16246548, study PRJNA631951) | gut metagenome | biome: gut microbiome; feature: rumen; material: fiber-attached | host: Bos | place: Iran: Karaj | collected 2018-10
GTGCTCAATGCTCAGATTGGTCAATACGCAGAAAACGTATTCTTTGGCAAACCTTGCGGTTTGATGGACCAAACAGCATGCTCGGTTGGTGGCCTTATCACCATCGACTTCAAAGATCCTAAGAATCCTGTTGTTAAGAAGGTAAACTTCGACTTCACCAAGACTGGCTATTCACTCGTAATTACCGACACTGGCGGCAACCACGCCGACCTCAACGACGAATATGCTTCGCTTCCTGCCGATATGAAGGGCGTTGCTAAGCAATTTGGCAAAGAGGTGCTCCGCGAAGTTTCTATGGAACAGATCATCAACGACCTTCCTAAGCTCCGTGGCAAAGTTACCGACCGCGCACTTCTTCGTGCTCTCCACTTCGAAGGCGACAACGCTCGCGTAGCAGAACAAGTTGCAGTGCTCGAAAAAGGCGATTTCAACGCATTCCTTCAGATGGTGAAAGCTTCTGGTCGCAGCTCGTTTATGTATAACCAGAACGTATATCCAGCAAGTGCACCTGAAGAACAAGGCATCTCGTTGGCTCTCGCACTCAGCGACATTGTTCTCGGCGAAGAAGGAGCATACCGCGTTCATGGCGGTGGTTTCGCAGGCACTACTCAGGCTTTCGTACCACAAAACCTTCTCGATAAGTATATCAATACCCTCGAGAACACCTTTGGTAAGGGCAAATGCTGGAAACTCTTCATCCGTCCTCAAGGCTCAATAAAAGTAGAATTCTAATCAACGAAAAATCAACTCAATAGAAATGGAAAATACGAATCAAAAACAAGGAAATCTTGTGGCGATAGTTACGATGTTCTTCATCTTCGCCATGATTTCGTTTGTTACCAACATGGCAGCTCCGTTTGGCAACATCTGGGGTATGTCGTATGAGTGGGCTGGTATGGCCGGCAACCTTATGAACTTTACCGCATACCTCATCATGGGTATTCCTGCTGGTAATATGCTTATAAAATACGGCTACAAGAAGACTGCACTCATCGCACTCATCGTAGGTGCTGCAGGTTTGAGCGTTCAGCTCATTTCTGGTGTGGTTAACAATGTATACGTATACCTCCTCGGTGCGCTCATCTGCGGTTTCTGCGTATGTATGCTCAACACCGTAGTTAACCCAATGCTTAACCTCCTTGGTGGTGGTGGCAACAAAGGCAATCAGCTCGTTCAGGCTGGTGGTACGCTCAACTCACTTGCTGGCACAGCAACTCCAATCCTCGCAGGTGCTCTTGTAGGAACACTTACAAAGGATTCTTTCCCTAACGTTGCTCCGCTCATCATCACTGGTATAGTTATCTTCCTCGCTGCATTCGTGGTTATCTCTTTCATAAAGATTGTAGAGCCACAAGGCGACCTCAAGAATGTTACTTACGAGCATTCACCACTCGCATTCCGTCACTGCACACTTGGCATCATAGCTATCTTCTTCTACGTAGGTGTAGAGATTGCTACTCCTGGTATGATGAATCAATGGATTAGCCGCGATGGTGGTTTCGAAGGTGCTGCAACCGTAGCAGGCGCGCTTGCTGGTATCTACTGGTTCCTTATGCTCGTTGGTCGTTTCACCTCAACGCTTATCTCAGGCAAGGTCTCTTCTCGTGCACAAATGATTACCGTATCATCTGTTGCAATCGCTCTGATTATTGCTGCTATCTTCACTGGCGACATCACTACCACATTGAACATCAACCTTGGCTTCATTGAGATTTCTAACGCTACTGTTCCACTCTCATGTGTGTTTATATTCCTTTGCGGTCTTTGCACATCGGTTATGTGGGGTGGCATCTTCAACCTCTCTACTGAGGGTCTCGGCAAATACACAGCTAAAGCTTCAGGTATATTTATGGTGATGGTATTTGGTGGTGGTATGATGCCATTCTTCCAAGACCTCGTTGTACGTCCGTACACCGGCTACCTTGGTTCATATTGGCTTATCGTAGCTATGTTGGCTTACATATTGTTCTACAGCCTCGTAGGTTGCAAGAACGTTAATAAGGATATTCCTGTGGAATAAGGATAAAAAATCTGGATATATAATCGTCGACTTACATCCAGTGAGGTCGTCTGCGTATGGCAGGCGACCTCAATTTTTTTCAAAACTGACACACTTCCTTTTTTTACACTATTTTAGCCGCCCATTTTTATAGATATGAACACAGAAAACGCAAAACAACCTAACTATACTTTCGCACTCGTGGTGGTGTTTGTTGTATGTTTCCTTACGGGCTTCATAATTACTTTGAACAACTCCATGATAGCCTTCTGCAAACAAGCCTTCGACCTCAGCGAACAAGATGGGCAATATGTCAACACTGCATTCTTTGGCGCATACCTATTCTCTATTCCTTTTGCACTGCTAATGAGTAAGATAGGCTACAAACGCACTCTCATTTTGGGTTTAGCTGTAGCTGGCGTAGGGTTTATCATCAACGCCATTGGCATAGAGGCTGCCATCGAGGCACAAGCGAACGTATATGTAGTCTTCTTGCTATGTATGTGCATAGTAGCTATGGGCGTGGTGATGCTGCAAAATGTGGTGAATCCTTACGTCATGGCACTCGGCGACAAAAGACATGGAGCTTTCCGCATGACGCTCAGCCAAGCGCTCTATTCCGTAGCCACTACCCTCGCCCCAATATTCATTACATACGCAATAATAGGTGATAAAACGCCTGCTCCTGAGCATGTTCCAGCGTCATTCATCGGATTGGGAATATTTACATTGCTCGTCTGCATAACACTCGCTTTCCTTAGACTTCCACAAATCAACGAAGCACAACAAAGCAGTTCAGATGCCGAGCAACGTACGTACAAAAAGAGCATCTTCAACTATCCGCATGTATGGTTATGCGCGTTGGGGCTATTTATGTATTTGGGCCTCGAAGTTGGTGTGCCCTCTATGCTGCCAGCGCGTTTTCGCATACTATTTCCCGACATGGCAGATAGCGAAATAACACGTTTAGTGACCTCATACCTCTCCTTCTATTGGGGCGCTATGATGATTGGAAGGTTCATTGGCGCCGGCATACTTACACGAATGAATCCACGCACAGTGCTTGGCGTTTGCCTCGGTGCCGGAGCGCTATGCATAGCAATGTCGCTAACAATGTCGAACATGATGATAGGCATCTGGTTTATGCTTGCAGCCGGACTATTCCACTCGGTGATGTGGCCACTCATCTTCAACCTCGGATTGAAAGACCTCGGACCTCACACCAAGACAGCATCGGGTGTGATAAACACAGGCGTGATAGGAGGCGCTATACTTATGCCTATCATGGGTAGCATGGTGGATGCGGCTGGAGTCGTTGCAGCTATGAGTGTGATGTTCGTATTCTATGCATACATACTCTGGTTCTGCATAAAAGGCAGCAAAATAGGTGTAGAATAAATTCCTGCCGTTAATTATATCAACAGAACGAGGAGTTTTCATATTTATATACATTTGTAACTATCTAAATTTTAGTCCATAACCACAAAAAGTATTGTATTATGAAAAAAACTTTCCTTTTCGGCGCTGCATTTGCGCTATTGTCATTGATAAGCTGCACAAACGGCAACGAATGCACTCAAAAGCCATCATCACCATCGTTCGACGAGGTTTTGGCGTCACGCAGAAGCATACGTAGCTACGATGCCACAAAGAAAATCTCCGAGACCGAAGTACGCGAACTACTCAAGGCTACACAAGAGGCTCCATCGTGGGCAAATATGCAGCCTACTAAATATTATGTGGCCATAAGCGAAGAGAAAGTCGCAGCTGTGCAAGATATGGTTGGCGGCAACAAAGAACGCATCAAAAATGCGCCAGTACTTATTGTTTCTACTTTCGAGCAAGGCAAGTCGGGCTTCTTCAATGGCGAGGCAACCAACGAAATTGGCGAAGGTTGGGGTGCATACGATAACGGCCTGAGCAACTGCTACTTAATTATGAAAGCGCGTGCTATGGGCTTCGATACGCTTATCATGGGTATGCGCGATTCGGAGAAACTCAGAAATTGCTTCAATATTCCTGAAAATGAAACTATTATGGCAGTTATAGCATTAGGCTACCGCGCAGCAGAACCTAATCAGCCTATACATAGAGAATTTGACGAGATTGTGAAATTCTTCTAAGGTTCACAGATCGAAATAGAATAGAGCGGCACAACCTTTTGACGGATTGCGCCGCTCTGTTTTGTTTAGACTAAGAACACCAGTTCGAATTGATAGTGCGCTTTATTGTTGCATTTACTCACTTTTAGGTATTGTGTCCTCATTGACCTCAAAATAAATTTGCCTCAAACAATCTAATAGGTTAAGACAAAAGACAACATTATCCTAAAAACAAAATGAGACTTCAAAGACAAGAGTGTGCCAAGCACACAGCCCCCAACGAAGTGCGCCGGTTCGATACAAAAACGAACCGGCGCACTTTTTTCATGAACAATTACAAACATTGTTCTTTTTTGATTGCAGCTGCAACACTTATCACTACTCATGCTGCTGGTCAATCGGCAACAGACACTTTTTTTGTCTCACAAAATCATGAGATAAATGAGGTGCGCGTTGTAGCACACAACGAAATACGCCAAATGCGCGAAGCCACAATGCCTCTTTCTGTACTCTCAACACGCCAATTAGAAGGCACTGTGTCGAACATCAACGATGCTCTTGCGCGCACGGCTGGCATTACGGTGCGCAACACTGGTGGCATAGGCAGTGCATCACGCATATCGGTGCGCGGACTTGAGGGCAAGCGTATGGGCATTTACATCGACGAAGCTGCTATCGGGCAACTGAGCGATTATATGTCGCTCAACGACATACCTACCGACCTTATTGAGCGAATTGAGGTTTATAAAGGCATAGTGCCTTATCGCTTCGGTGGCTCGGCATTGGGCGGTGCGGTGAATGTGGTTACAAAGGAGTATCCGCCTGTCTACTTCGACCTGACATACGAAATATCGTCGTTCAATACGCATCAACTGAATGGTGCTTTCAAACGAACGAACAAAAAAGGTATACAATTTGGTTTAGGTGGCGTAGTTACCTATTCTGATAATAACTACAAAATGCACCTAAAAAACCTCGACAACAGAGTGGTGCGACGCAATCATGACCAGTTCAAAAAAGTTTTACTCGGAGGCTCAATAAAATCTACGAGTTGGTATTTCGACGAGGCAAAACTTGAACTTGTATATACACAAACACGCCAAGAGATTCAGGGCATCGACTCGGATATTCGCGAAGCATATACACATGCCAAATCGGGCATTACGGCCCTAACCCTAAAACGCGATAATTTTCTCTTCGATGGTCTCGACCTCGATTTCGACTTGGCTTATAGCTATGGGCGCAACGGATTGTGCGACAAGGCTATGTATCGCTACGACTGGGATGGCAATCAGTATCCGGCAGTAACGTCGTTTGGTGGCGAACAAGGCAGCTACGCTTCCGACTCCGACAATCAAACACACGACGTGGTGGGCAAACTCAACCTAAACTATTTGCTCAACGAGCACCACACATTCAACCTCAACTTGTATGGTACATACAATCATCAGCTACCCAAGAACGAACTGATGGATTTGTCGTTTGGTTATCAAGCCAATTTTCCAAGTGAGATGAGGAGTTTTACGGTGGGCATTTCATACGATCTCAATTTATTCGACGATAAATTCATGAGTGCCACAACGGTGAAAAACTTCAATTTCAGCTCCGACACCAAGATTCTTGAATATGTCTATATCAACAAGCCGCAAGATATTAGTCTGTCGAAAAGCTATTGGGGACTAAGCGAATCGTTGCGTTACCGATTTACCAAAGAGTTGCTTGTCAAGGCATCGCTTAGCTCCGAGGTGCGCATACCTACATCGGAAGAGCTTGTGGGCAATGGCTATTCCATTTTACCATCATCGGACCTTGAGCCAGAGCGCTGCAACGGGTTCAACGTTGGTATACTATATCACAAGGGCAATCCGTTTGGTTTTATAGAGGCTGAGGCAAACTACTTTTTTAGTCAATTGGAGGATATGATACGTTATCAGGCTGATATGATACCTTCGATGGCTCGCTATGCCAACTTTGGTACAATGCGCACTAAAGGTGTTGAAGTTGAGGTGAAAGGCGATGTTGCGCCTATTCTCTATATCTACGCAAATGGTACTTATCAAGACCTTCGCGACCGCCGAGAACACGAAACAGGCAGTTCGGCTGACAACCCAACATATAACAAACGCATGCCCAACATTCCATATCTGCTTGCAAATTTTGGCATAGAGCTACACAGAGAGAATCTATTAGGCGGTGATGGTCAGAATAGTCGACTACTTGCCGATGCTTCGTACGTACACGAATATTACTACGACTTCGAGATGAGCAAATATCAAGATCGCAAAATACCTACTTCGTTCACCATAGATGCTGGCTTGGAACATAGCTTCCGCAACGATGAATGGACATTGACATTCAAAGTGAAAAACCTCACCGACCGCGAAGTCTATTCCGACCTCAACAGGCCTCTGCCTGGACGCAACTTTGCTCTGAAAATTAGATATGTAATGAAGTAATTGAAAATTCACAATTCACAATTCACAATTCACAATTCACAATTCACAATTCACAATTCACAATTCACAATTCACAATTCACAAATAACAAAATGAAAATCAAAAATTTACTCTTTTGGGCAGCATGTACTGCAACTTTTTTCGCTTGCGATGATGATGAAACAGGCACTGCTACTTCAGGCGACATTCTGTTTTCTACTACTGTAACAAATCAAGATGGTAGCAGTGGTAGCGGCTATTTACAGGTTATTCAGAATCTGGAGAGTGGCGCCCACTACGACAATACGAATGCTATTCCTCTGGGATTTGGCTCGTATCCGTGCGTTTGCGAAAGTGGCAACATATACGTATTTCCCGACTACATGGGTGGCACAGAACTGAAACTCAAGCGTTTTACCCTCAACGCGAACAAAGAACTTGAATTGCAAGGATCGATGACGTTGCCCGCCAACTCTTCTGCCGCAATTGTGGTGGAGGCAAGCAACGAAAAGGCGTATGTTTGCTGCCAGAGTCTCGATTTGATTATCGTCTTCAACCCAACCACAATGACCGAGATTTCACGCATCGACCTTTCGAGCCTTCGTAATGAGGGGTTGTCGGCATATCCGGGCGCAATGTACATACGCGATGGCATTCTCTATGTGGCCTTGGAACAATACAACGCGCAATGGATGCCCAACGAAAATGCTTTGGAAATGGCTCTCTACAAGGTTTCTGACGACACGTTCATCAAGAAAATACGCAACACTTCGCTCGGTCTCTGCGGTCCCACCCGACCAATTGACAATCAGTCGATTTTTGAAGACGAAAACGGCGACCTCTACATCAATTGCACCGGCTCTTTCGGCTATATTCCAGGTCTCGACGGCGGAATAGCGCGCATCAAGAAAGGTGAAACAGAGTTTGACGAATCATACTCTATCAACCTTAGCAAAACACAGGTTAGCGGTCTAAGTTGCAACTACTTGAACGTATTGTTGATGTGTCGTTACGTTGGTGGAGGCAAGATGTTTTCGTATGGTTATGCCTACGCTCTCGAACCCGACAATACCAACACCTACCTCGCCCGCATTGGTGTGCCCATAATTGTTGATATTTACAACAAAACTATTCAAGTAATCGAAGGGCTTCCTCGCAGCAACGGACACGGCGTGGCAATGGGACAACATCAAGACAAAATGGTTTATGGCTCGGCCAACGACGAATACAACGGATTCTGCACCTACGACCTTAACACGGGCACTATTGAAACGAAAGTTATAACCGTAACTGGCTACCCTTCGTTCTTTTATAGCTTTGATAAATAACAACTTACAAAAATCTTATTTATGCATACAAGAAATAAAATTGTAGCATTTTGGATTCTTACGATAGTAGGATTTATAACTCATACGCTAACCGACGCAATGCCAGCTTTTTATGGCGAGAGCATAGCCGCTATGTCACCTCCCGCATCAACGGGTATGATAGCTTTCATGATGACACTTACCTACCTTGTGCCGGTAGTAGGCATATTGCTTGTGATTTATGGAGGTAAAGCATGCCGAACAATAAACGCCGTTGTGGCTTGCATAATGGCTGTATTCACCGTTCTGCACATGTGCGAACTCATCGAAAGCTTCAATGCCGCTCAGCTCGTAACGATGCCTATGATGGCTGTAATAGCCATACTTATGGCACGTGAGTCGTTAAGATTCAGAAAAGAATAATTCAATTTTGCATTTTTAGTAATTCATCGCCACGCATGAAAAAACAACATAGTGCGTGGCGATTTTTTTACTCACTTTTAGGTATTGTTTACCTATTTATGACCTGATAAAATTGCAGAAACAAAAACGAACTTTGTTCATATATGCAATTTCAGAAAGACAATATTAGAGACGAGATACTGCGAGTGTCGCAAGAGTTGTTTTTGAGCGCTGGTTATCAAAAAGCCTCCATGCGCGACATAGCCGAACGTGTAGACATTAGTGTAAGCAATCTTTATAACTATTTTCGCAACAAAGACGCCATTTTCTGCACTATTGTTGAGCCTGTCGTTATTCACTTCAACAACACACTTGAGGAATACCACGGCAACACGGGGCATAACAGCAACGAGAGCATCGACAACATTTCGCCCGAACAAGTTCTCGACGTCATGACAGAGCGCTACGCCGATATTCTGCGCAAATACCGTCCACAACTACGTCTGCTGCTGTTTCAGTCGCAAGGCACATCGCTCGAGCACTTCAAAGACGAATTCACCGACCGCAGTACCAGCATGGTGCAAGAATGGTTTACACGCCTCAAACGCCGCGTGCCCGAAGCCAAAACAGAAATAAGCGACTTCTTTGTACATATCAACACCGTATGGCTCTTTACTGTGATTGAAGAGATTATCAGCCACAACATATCCGACGACGATGCCAAACGCATTTTTCATGAATATGGCATGTTTCAGATGCTTGGTTGGGGCACAATGCTAAACGTAGACCCACGATGGTTTATGACGAGGGTGTGAAAGAACACTACTACTTGCTCTTTCAGCCAAAATGGAATAGTCATTTTTAGGTATTGTTTGCACGTTCTTCACCATATAATTTTGCCATCATAAAAAGATTTTATGACTGCACATATATAAAACATACTAAAAAATTGCGATGGTTTATTGTAGATACATAAACGTTACCGCCTACTATTTATCAGATATGTGGGAATTGCCCGAAAGCAGTTCCCACATATTTTTTTTGAACAAAGTTGAACAATGTTCGTTTTTACACTTTCGCATTAACAGATAACAACTATAAACAATAAAAAATATGCAATTAGAGAGAATCAACGAAAAATTTGGCTCATGCGCCAAGATGTTAATCAAGCGCCGATGGTTAGCTATTGCGGCGTTTATCGTAGTTATGGCGGCTTCGTTCCACGCCATGCAGAGTATGGTGATGGAGAGTTCGTTCGACGACTATTTTATGGATGACGACCCCGTGCTGAAGATGACCGACGAGTTCAAGTCGCATTTCGGCAACGACTATTTCGTGGGCGTGCTCACACGGTGCGACGACCATTTCACGCACGACAATCTGCAACTGCTGCGCAAGCTCTGCAACGAGCTGATGGACAGCTTGTCGTATGCCGAGAAAATCACGTCGCTCACCGACATCGAGTTCATGGTAGGCACCGAAGATGGTATGACGATTGAGCAGATTGTGCCCGACGAGATTCCAACATCGCAATCGGCGCTCGACTCGGTGCGTATGCGGGCCTACAGCAAACCCAACGTGGCGCGCAAGCTCATCTCGGCCGATGGCAAACTGTCGTGGATTTTGGTCAAACTGCGCACCTTCCCCGAAGATTCGGTGTGGAAACAGACCTCCAACATCGCGCCCGACATGATTACCGGCGCCGAAACGCACCACATCATCACCAAACCCGAATATGCCTCGCTTCACCCATTGGCCACGGGCATGCCCTACACTTCGCAGCAAAAGGTGGAATACATCCACCATGCTATGGGCAAACTGATGATTATGGCACTGATTATCTGCGTAGTAGTGATGCTCATCATGACGCGTTCGCTACGTGGCGTGGTGGCGCCTATCATAGCCATTGTGGGCGGACTGTTCATGATGTTCGGCCTATCGACCAAGATTTTCGACTACGTGGATATGACCACAACCATGGTGCCCGTCATCTTGGCGTTTGCCGTGGCCATAGCCTACAACATCCACTTCTTCACCTACTTCAATTCGCGTATGCGCATA
>JAEEGL017300313.1_pt1 | contig 10306 bp, 7 predicted proteins | sample 9134231 | NCBI WGS metagenome assembly JAEEGL01 (sample SAMN16246548, study PRJNA631951) | gut metagenome | biome: gut microbiome; feature: rumen; material: fiber-attached | host: Bos | place: Iran: Karaj | collected 2018-10
ATCTATAAATATGATTTAATTGATACATTTTCTGATGAAGTGATTAATGAAGTAAATGATGTAAATAAAAGATATTTAAATGAATTTGAAAAAGAACATCAAAGAAGAGAATTCATAAATCGTGATATCATCACAATCGATGGTGCTGATGCTAAAGACTTAGATGATGCTGTATCGGTAAAAAAATTAGATAATAATAATTATTTCTTAGGTGTATATATTGCTGATGTAAGTTATTTTGTAGGTGAAGATACAGAACTTTCTAAGCAAGCATTAAAAAAAGGAAATAGTGTTTATTTATTAAATAAAGTAATTCCAATGCTACCTGAAAAATTGTGTAATGACTTATGTAGCTTAAATGAGAAAGAAGATAAATATGTAATTGCGCTTGAATGTATAATCGACAGCAAAGGTAATGTGAAAGAAAGTGAATTAAAAGAAGCAATCATTAATTCAAAGCATCGAATGACATATGATAATGTGAATATCTTGATTGATTATCTGAAATCAAGTGATAAAGATCATTTTGAAAGAATGGATATTGTATCAAAATATCAAGATATTTTAGATATGGTACAGGATATGAAGGACTTAAGCTATATCTTAAGAGCTAAAAGAAATTTAAGAGGAGCTTTAGATTTTGATATTCCTGAGGCTAAATTTATAATTGATGATAATGATGGTAAAATATTAGATGTTGTGCTAAAAGAAAGATTTGATGCTGAAAAGCTAATCGAAGATTTTATGATATGTGCAAATGAAGTAGTTGCTGAAACAATCACAAATTTGGATTTACCATTTATTTATCGTGTGCATGATGAACCAAGTGCTTTAAAGATAGAATCATTAAAGAATTTACTTAAAGGCACTAAATATAAGCTTAATATGCGTTCTAAAACATTGAGCCCACAGGTATTACAAGAGCTATTAAATAAAGTTGGTAAAAAGGATGCAAGTGTTTCAAATATGCTACTTAGAATGATGGCCAAAGCAAAATATCAAAGAGAAAATATTGGCCACTTTGGACTTGCAAGTAAGTGTTACACTCATTTCACATCACCAATTAGAAGATATAGTGATTTACTTGTCCATCGTTTAATTAGAAAATACATTTTTGATTCAGTTAATTTCTTTAGCACTTATGATGATAAAGTAGATATTAATTTAAAAACAATGATAGATGAGGTATCTAGTATCATATCTAAATGTGAAGTTAATACGAATATGTGTGAATTTGAACTTATTGATATGAAAAAAGCTGAATTTATGGAAACTAAGATTGGCGAAGAATTTGATGGTGTTATTACATCAGTATTAAATTTTGGTTTCTTTGTAGCCTTAGATAACACAATTGAAGGGCTTGTTCACATTAGAGATTTAAGAGATGATCGTTATATTTATAATGATGCCAATAAAACATTGAATGGCCTTAGATATAAACACACATATCGAATTGGTGACAAGGTTCATGTTAAATGCGTAAATGCGAGTAAATTAGAAAAAGAAATAGATTTTATTGTTGTAAAAAAGCATAATGATTTAAAGCAAAATAGTTTCAAAAAAGAAACGTATATGGTAAAATTAAATAAGAAAAAAAGATATTAATAATATAAGAAAGGAGATAAGCATGAAAGTAAAAGATGAAATTAAGGTAATGGCAAGAAATAAAAAAGCAAGTCATGATTATTTCATTTTAGAATCATTAGAGGTTGGACTTGTGTTGACTGGTACAGAAATTAAAAGTATTAGGGATAATAAGGTCTCAATTAATGATAGTTATGTTGAAGCTAAAAATGGCACATTAAAGATTATTAACATGCATATATCTCCATATAAGCAAGGTAATATCTTTAATCATGATGAAATAAGAGATAGAATATTACTTGCTCATAAAAAAGAAATTATTAAATTAGAAACAAGAGTTAAATTAGAATCAATCACAATTGTGCCTTTAGAATTATATCTAAAAAGAGGTAAGGCTAAATTAACAATTGCTGTTTGTAAGGGTAAGAAGAATTATGATAAGCGTGATGCTTTGAAAGAAAAAGAACTTAATAAAAAAATGGAGCGCTATTAGGATGTTTAAAAAATTTATTTCTTACTACAAACCACATCTATTTTTATTCTTTAGCGATATGTTCTGTGCTTTAATTGTATCTGTTGTTGATTTAATCTTTCCATATCTAACAAATACAGCATTAAAAGAATATATTGGAAATACTACAGTTATATTAAAAATTGGTGCAGTACTACTAAGCTTGTTTATTATCAAGTTTGCGTGTGGCTTTTATATTGGCTATTATGGCCATATGATGGGTATTAGATTAGAATCTGATATTAGACTTGATTTGTTTAAGAAGTTCCAAAGTATGGATTATCAATATTTTGATGATAAAAAGACTGGTGATTTAATGACTAATTTAACATCTCACTTATTTGATGTTAGTGAAATGAGTCACCATGCTCCTGAAGATTTAGTTATATCAACCTTGATGCTGATTGGTAGCTTTGTAATCCTAATTAACATTAATCTTTATTTAACATTAATCGTATTTGGATTCTTGATTTTAATGATTTGTTTCTCAATATTTGCACGTAGGTTATTAAGTAGAGGCTTTAAACATCAAAGAAAACAACAAGGAGAGCTTGCAAGTAAAATAGAGTCTTCAATAAGTGGTATTAGACTTACTAAGGCTTTTGATAATCAAGACGAAGAAGTAAAAAGATTCATGCATTATAATGATTTGTATAAGCTGGCAAGGTGTGAAACATTTAAAGGCCTTGGAATCTTTTCTACTGGTAATGATTTCTTTATGAATCTTACTAATTTAGCCCTTTTAGTCTTTGGTTGTATCTTTATTGATCGAGGCACAATTGATGCTATTGATTTGATTACATATTTCTTATATATCAATTATTTGATTAAGCCAATATCAAGACTAGTAAATTCTATTGAACAGATTGAACAAGGCTTTAGTGGTTTTGAAAAGGTATATGAAGTATTTAAGGTTGAACCTAAAATTGTGAACAATGACAATCCAATTTATAAAGATGATTTCTTAGGTGATATTGAATTTAAAAATGTTGATTTTCAATATGAAGAAAAAGAAGATACAAGAGTACTTACTAATTTCAATTTAAAAATAGAACATGGTAAGAAGGTAGCCTTAGTTGGTGAAACTGGTGTCGGTAAATCAACAATTTCAAAGCTTGTTCCTAGATTTTATGATTGTAACAGCGGTGAAATATTAATCGATGGAATTAATGTAAAGGATTATGATATCAGTTCACTTAGAAAAGCCATTGGTGAAGTTCAACAAGATGTTTTTATTTTCTATGGTACTATAAAAGAAAATATTTTATATGGAAGATTAGATGCCAGTGATGAAGAATTAATTGAAGCTGCAAAAAAAGCCCGTATCCATGATTTTATTTCTAAATTAGATAAGGGCTATGATACTATTGTTGGTGAAAGGGGTATTAAACTTTCTGGTGGGCAAAAACAAAGAATTGCGATTGCGAGATTGTTTTTGAAGAATCCGAAGATTTTAATATTAGATGAGGCAACAAGTTCATTAGATAATATCACTGAAAATTTGATTCAAGAATCCTTAGATGAATTATCTAAAGGTCGTACTACTATCACAATTGCGCATCGTTTATCAACTGTTAAAAACGCTGACGAAATTATTGTGTTAGACGAGACTGGTATAAGAGAACGTGGTACTCATAAAGAATTAGTAGAAGCTGGTAATTATTACGCTAAATTATATGAGACTACCTTGGTAATATAAAAAATACTACTTTAAAAGTAGTATTTTTTTATGCAACTTTGAATGTGTTCATATATAATTCATCATATTCATCTTTAACAATGTATTTATAATAATTCATTCTAATGATATTTTCACATTTTTCTTGATTTAAGAAATCTCTCATGATGATATTGATGTATGCAAAATCAGGATGATTATTTAATGCGGAAATCCATGATTGCATATTAGCATCATGATTTTTTTCTCGAGACCATGGTCCAAAGATTTTTTTAGCATCAGTTAATTGTGCTTGTAAAACGAATAGACCTTTATAGCCTTCATCATTGATTTTTTCTTTGATATTATCAATATATTTTTGAATGTAATCATTTAAATATACAACAGATCCTTTTATATTATATTCTTTAACATAATTAGAATTTAAACAAGTATCACTTAATATACAGGCATCATTGTTTCTAGAAAAGACATAATCTAAATCGTTGTATCCTACTGATTTACGGAATAGAATAATACATTTACCTCTTACATCAGCAAGTGTAAGTCCGTCAATAAAAGCAAGATCTGATAAGGCTGTATTATTTTTTAATACTTTATCAGAAAGATAAGTATTTATAAATTCTAATACTTTTTCTTCAGAATCATTTTCGAAATGTTGGAAATCAAGGATTAGTGCTTCACTTGGATTTTCATTTAAGAAGTCTCTAAAATATCCAAATATAGGTTCAGCCTCAACGCCTTTGATAATATCGTGGAAGATTCGATATGTGCCATTATCATTAGTGATACGAATATCAAAATATCTAGCACCTAATTGGAGTTGTTTTGATATATCAAATTTTTGGGTTTCTCCCATATATAACATCTTGTATGAGCCACTATCGTGACTTCCAGGAATGATAATGTTGTTTAATTTAGTATCATCCTTTATTAAAGACATCCATTTATTTAAATATTCATTTGTGTTTTTATATTTATAATTACATTTTCCACTAATAAAGCATCCACCGACAAAACCAAATACTACCATTAAGATTGATAGAATGCATATTAGGATTATATGTCTTACTTTCATTTTCATAATAATACCTCACAGATAATATTTTACCATATTTATTTTTATTTGAAAATATTTTTCTATATAAAATAAAAAAGGCAATGATTGCCTTTTTATTTTATTTCCATTTCTGGATTAGATGTAATATCTAAATGTAATTCCTTTAGAGGATGTTCATCATCATAATCCATAATATGAGTTGAATGCATTTGTGCTCCATATAATGTTGGAATTTGTTCAAGAGCTGCAGCAGCAAGAGGGTTTGTAGTAGATGCAACTGCAAGTACTAATAATACATCATCAATATGTAATCTTGCTTGATCAAATTTAAATGCTTGTTGTTTTAAATCAATAATTGGATTTAGAATAGCTGGTGGTAGTAGTGGCATTTTATGAGCAATACCAGCAATAGCCTTTAGCGCATTGATTAAACATGCAGCAGGAGCAGAAAGTAATGTTGTTTCTTTTCCGGTTACAATAGATGCATCATGAAGCTCAATTGCACAGGCTTTTCTACCTGTTTTTTCCATCTTATCCATAGCTGCTTTAACACATGGACGCATATCAACAGAAAGTTCAAGTTGATTCATGATTACCTTAATCTTATCAACTGCTGTTGATTTGAACTTACCTAATTTTACTTTTACTATTGCATCTAAATAACGTCTAATGATTTCTGCTTTACTAGCTTCTATTGCAGCATCGTTATCGATAATACAATTTCCAACCATATTAACTCCCATATCAGTTGGTGATTGATATGGTGAAGAACCATAAATACGTTCAAAGATAGTCTTTAATACTGGGAATACTTCGATATCACGATTGTAGTTAACAGTTAATTCTCCATATGCTTCTAAATGATATGGGTCAATCATATTGACATCATTTAAATCAGCTGTTGCTGCTTCGTATGCTAAATTAACAGGATGCTTAAGAGGGATATTCCAAATAGGGAATGTTTCATATTTAGCATATCCTGCTTTTACTCCATGTTTATATTCATTATACAGTTGTGATAAGCAAGTAGCCATTTTACCACTACCTGGACCTGGTGCAGTAACAACAACTAAAGGTTTTGTTGTTTCAATATAATCATTCTTTCCAAAACCATTGTCACTTAAGATATTATCAACATCTACTGGATAACCATCGATTTTATAGTGTTTATAAACACGATAGCCCATATTAGAAAGTCTTGTAATAAATGAATCAGCATTTGGTTGATTCTCATAAAATGATATTACAACACTTCCTGTTTTTAAACCAAAAGATTTAAATGTGGAAATTAGACGCAAAACTTCGCTTTCGTAAGTGATACCAATATCATTTCTAACCTTATTTTTTTGAATATCATTCGCATTGGCAACAATTACAAACTCGATTTTGTTCTTAATTTCTTTAAGCATCTGAATCTTACTATCAGGCATAAAGCCAGGTAAGACACGAGAAGCATGGTAATCATCAAACATCTTTCCCCCAAATTCAAGATATAGTTTGTTGTCAAATTGTTTGATTCTTTCTAAGATATGTTCTGATTGAATTTTAATGTATTGATTATTATCAAAAGCTTGCTTGATCATAAATAATCTCCTTCGTGAATATTATACAACTTTTATTGATTTTTTAAAATACATTTTTTTGAAAAACGTTTACTTTAATTTTTTTGTTGACATGGATATATATAAAGAGTATAATGATGGTACAAGTTAATAAACGTTAAGTTGTTATTGTTAATTTAAATCCAAGATAAAGAAATATTATATTTCTTTTGAGCATATTTATTTTAATGATAGCCAACAACTTGGCTATTTTTTATTACTTGCTTTAATTCACAAGATAAGAGAAACCTTTCTCTTTGAGCATAGTATCAAAAAATATTTCCTTGTTTAAATATTTATTGATACGTGTGTAAAATATGACGTATGAATAAATATTTAGGTAGAGGATTTTTTTATTACCTATAAGTTTTTTCATATATCCATATTTTACAAGTAATTAAAGCAGCAATAATGCTGCTTTTTCTTTATATAGGAGGTAAAATATGAAAACTAAAATCCGGAGACCCTATTTCTTTTTATAGTTTAAAAATAATAAAAAAATAAAATAGGAGGTATATTATGAAAAAAATTATTAGTTTATTATTAGTTTTAGTTTGTATTTTTAGTTTAGCTGCCTGTAAAAAAGGTGATGATAATAATATTACATTAGTAGAAGAGGGAAAATTAATTGTTGTTACATCTTCTGATTATGCTCCATATGAATTTATTGATTTAACAAAAACTGGTCAAGATAAGTTTGTTGGTTCAGACATTTCTCTTGCAAAGTTTTTAGCTAATAAATTAGGTCTAACATTAGAAATAAAAGCAATGGATTTTAATGCGCTACTTACTGCACTAGATTCTGGAAAAGCTGATCTTGCAATTGCTGGTTTAAGTTATACAGAAGATAGAGCTGCATATTTATTCTCATCATGTTATTATGGTGATGGTGATGGTGGACAAATTGTTGTTACATTAAAAGAAAATAGTAGTAAATATAATTCTCTTGAAACATTAAATGTGAAAGAAAATAAGATTGCTGCTCAAAATGGTGCTTTACAGGTTGGTTTAGTTAAGACTCAACTTCCAAATGCAAGTTTAATTGAAATTACTGATTTAGACAATGCACTTACTATGCTTAAGAATGGAACATATGATTCAATTGCTATTGCATCTAATGTTGCACAAAGCTGGATGGCTACTAATGAAGATATCGTTGTTGCTGCTACATTTGATTATGAAGATACAGGTTCATATGCTGTTGCATCTCCAAAGGCTAAGAGCTTAATCGATGCTATTAATCCAATCATTGAAGAAAGTGTTGCTAAGGCAGGAGCTGATGGCAAAACTCAATATGAAAAATGGGTTGATGAAGCACAAGCATTATTTATTGCGTTAGGTGATAAAGCTGCTGAAGAAAATCCTAATGAAGAATCAGGAGACTTAGATTAATTGTGAAAAAGATACAGGCATTTTTTAAGTATTTACAGAGGCCATGTACAAAAATAAAATTGAATATTTTTATCTTATTGATATTTGCGTTTTGTGCATTCTTTGTAAATACAAAGAAAGTGCAGGCACAAGAAGAATCAAAGGCCACTGTAAAAATTATATATGAGGGATCAGGTAGTGTATTACTTGGTCAATATGATAAAGATAATGATGGTAGAAATTACTTTAGTGAAGGAATATTAGAATATACCTTCAATATTGGTGAATATGCTATTGTTAATGCAAAATGTGATGATGATGTAGAATTCTTAGGATGGTATACAAGTAAGGGAGATTATATCGAACTTAAAACAGAAGCAAAAACTACATATTTCAAGGTTAATAATGATATTACTTATTATGCTTATTTTAAAGCAAATGATGAAGTAAGTATTACATATGTGAATTCTTCAGTATTAAAAGATATATTTAAAATTGAGATTGTGAAAAAAGGAGAAGATGCTAAAGGTATCAATGCTCCTAAAAAGACTGGTTTTGATTTTAAATCATGGAGCGATAGTATTGAAAATGTTGATAAAGATATTTTAGTTTATCCTACTTATAAATACAATATCTTTACTGTATTTAGAGATTATTATCAATTCTTCTTAAGTGGTTTATTAAAAACATTATTGTTTTCAATTATTTCGGTATTTTTATCTTTAATAGTTGGCGCATTAGTATGTTTGATGAGAATATCTAAGATTAAACCAATTAGTTTTGTAGCTAGTGCATATGTTGAAGTAATAAGGGGAGTTCCTTCACTATTGTTGTTACTTATTGTGTATGCATTAGTTCCAAGAATATCTTTAGGTGCTTTTAATACTGAGATTATTGCATGTATTTTAGCCTTGTTTATCAACAGCAGTGCCTATATGGCAGAGATTTATAGATCTGGTATTCAAGCTGTTGATAAGGGACAAATGGAAGCTGCTAGAGCACTTGGCTTATCTTATAATAAAGCAATGTTTAAGGTTATAATTCCTCAGGCTATAAAAAATGTGTTGCCATCAATTGGTAATGAATTAATTATGGTTATTAAGGAAACATCACTTGCTAGTCAAATAGATGCTGGTATAGGTGAATTAATGAGCGTTAAACGTCAAATTACTGCAGCAACATATATTAATCTTGAACCTTACTTTATAATTGCGTTTATTTATTTTATTGTAACTTTCTCATTGTCAAAGGTAGTTAGACTTGTGGAAAAGAGGTTGGAATCTCATGAATAATAATGAAGTTTTAATAAGTATTAAGAATCTAAAGAAGAATTTTAATAAACTTGAAGTATTAAAAGGAATCGATTTAGATATCCACAAAAGTGAAGTTATTAGTATTATTGGTGCATCGGGTTCTGGTAAGTCTACCTTGATTAGGTGCTTGAATTTCCTTGAAATGCCAAGTAGTGGTTCTATTACTTATGATGGAAAAACAATGTTTGCATCTAATGTGAAAGAAATGGAAGATGAATTAAAAACATTAGATAAAGAAAGTAAGGAATATTTAGACTTATCAAGTAAAATCAAAGAAGAAAAGAAGAAAGATAAGATTATCAAGAAGAACTTGAATAAGGAATTAAATGAATATCGTAAGAAAATCGGAATGGTTTTCCAACATTTCAATATCTTTCCTAATATGTCAGTTTTAGATAACATTACCTTATCGCCAATTCAAACCTTAAAAATGGATAAAGAAGAAGCTAAAAAGGAAGCTTTAGAATTGTTAGCAAAAGTTGGTCTTTCTGATAAAGCAAATGAATTCCCTAAAAAACTATCTGGTGGGCAAAAACAAAGACTTGCAATTGTGAGAGCATTAGCGATGAAGCCAGATGTTATGTTATTTGATGAACCAACTTCTGCACTTGATCCAGAAATGGTAAAAGAAGTATTAGATGTTATTAAACAAGTTGCAAAAACAGGTATGACAGTTGTTATAGTAACGCACGAAATGGCTTTTGCGAAGGAAGTATCTGATCGTGTTATATTTATTGATAATGGTGTTATAGAAGAAGAGGGAAACCCAAATGAATTATTTAATAATCCTAAATCCAATAGATTACAAGAATTTTTAAGTAAGGTATTATAAAATAAGGATGCCAAAATAAATTGGCATCTTTATTTATTGTATTTTTAAGAAATAAATGTTATAATAAATATACAACTGGGCTAGAATTTGGTTTCGACAGGTTGTATGAAGTAATGTAAGCATGTCGTGGTTGTGCACGTTAAAACACCGAGGTTTAAAATAACCGGAAACAAACAAAACTTAGCTTTCGCTGCTTAATGAAAGCATCCAATAGGTAGCCGTCTCTCAGGGCGACCTTGTCGGATTTCAGATACTGTGGGTTGATAAGTAAGAGTGCCTTGGCTTATTTATCGAGATTAAGAGGATAGGCTTTAATAGCTTGCTTATTACCTATTAAAGTACGAACTAAAGAAAAT